>BNJV01001584.1_pt1 | contig 51049 bp, 74 predicted proteins | sample 8540591 | NCBI WGS metagenome assembly BNJV01 (sample SAMD00202457, study PRJDB9452) | human saliva metagenome | host: Homo sapiens | reverse complement strand
ACCGCCGATGACAAAACCATTGAACTCTTCCATGAAGCGCGAAGGTATCCATCTCTTTTGCGAGTTGTTCTGAACTCACTAAGTCACCTTCAATCGCCATCGCTACAACGACATCTCCATCTTTAATTTTAGAAAGGATACGTTCGCCCTCTTTTCGAGCACTTGTTCCATCTCTTTATCGCTTAATTCTCAGAGCTTTCTCATCTGGCACTTACAACCTGGAACTTGCAGTAGCTACCTAGCGTTTCGCGTATTCGTCGATTCTTGTTTTAAATATTTTCTTTCAGTTTTCCTACACACAATGGTGTGATATTCATTTGATCCCTCATTTCACAAATTATCTTACCTTTTTGGAAAAAATGCTTGTTTTATCCTTTATCACAGTTATCACAAAGTTATCCACATGTACACATGTTCGCCCCTAAATTTTGGGCTTTTTTTATGAAAAACACTAGATATTGATTCAAAATTTTTATTTGTTATCTAATTGTTATTTTCTAAAGGTGGAAAGATGCGAGTTATCCACAGTTATCCACACACTGTATACCAAAACACTGTTATATCAACGTTTTAGCAATTGACCACCAAGTTATCACAATAAAAATTTATCATGTGAATAACTTTTTCAATAAAATCCGATAATTAAGCCATAGGCTGTCCATTTTCAACACTGATTTTCTACTTCACAGACTTGACAAGGGGGTAAACCCACAGTTTTCCACAGACTTATCCACATTTTTGTGGATAACCTTGTAGAAATACACAAAAAAGTCGAATAGCAATCCGCTATCCGACTCCTTTTCGTTATTATAAACTTGGACTGTTCGTTTCTGTTAGAAATCGTTGTTGTTGTTTTTGTCCATTTCTATAGTATGTTACTTCAACTTATCGCCAACTTTATGGCTGTAAGAACTTTACGTAAGTTTTGAATGCCTTCGATCTTTCCATCCATTTCAACAATGACATCGTAGGCTTGTAATCCTGCTGCTTTGGCACTACAGCTTATGCCATGACTTCTGCAATAACGACTCCGTTCTTCACATCTCGTGGTAAATTCAATTGCTCGATTACTCGTTCATTCACACTTGATAAGTTTACCATTGAAATTCCAAGAGCTGGACGTGTAATTTTCCCGTCCGTTTCAAAGTTGTTTAATAATGAAAGCAACTGTACGCAGAATACTTAAAGTCCCATCCCTTCAATGAACGACTCCAAATCTTCATGAGGTTGATTCCAGTCATGACTTGGCCAGCGCTTCAGTAATTAACTTGCTCTCTCTGAGGTTTCCTGGGTTAATCGCCGCATCTGTTTGGACGAATGGCCATTTACGACCCAGTCTTCTTGTCCATCTGCCATCAACGTCTGTGGCAGCAACTTTGTGATTGAGTTGACTGAGACGATTCCTTGCGTTACACTTGTTGCGAATTCCTTCCAGGAGGGGACAATCGCAATCGCTGTTTGCAACTTCAACCTCATCTGGTTGCAAATTCTGCGACAGTTGTAACATTTGTGTGGCAATACGAATCACGGCTAAGTCTGTCCAATTGGTCACTACCAACAAGCTCCAGCTTTTCGCGTGTTCCGTCTGCTAAAAGAACTTCCATTCTTGTGATTTCGCACACGTGATAGTTTCCGTCGCGATATGAGCATATCCACCGTTTTATAAAATGACCCCACTACCTTCAGACGCAGTAGCTAATTCTCCTAGTGCGTGCCGTATAAGTTATTCCCTGAAGTTGCTTGTTTGTTACTAACTGAAAACGACGCTATTTCTCTTCCAGCAACCACTTTTAGTGATTTCTGTTCCACCTTTTGCGTGTGTAGATGTTTTAATTGTGTCTACTTGTGTTTGTGAGGCTGTGTAGCAGGTTTGTTGCTTGGTTTGCTGGATTTGTTACGGCCATAATTCCAACTCCTCCGGCAACAGCGACTGCTCCTCCCAATAATCCGCCGATAAAGCCGATTTTAAAAGCTTTCGATGATCTTTATATTGTTCTTGTGACATCTGCTCACTCCTCTCGTTTGTAAATATACAATAATTTTTCGATGTGAAATTTATATGAAATTAAGCTTATAGAGTACTTAAAAACTCTTTCGAACTTGCTAAGTTTTTAAACGGTAAATAACTTTTGTAGGTTCATACGGATCCCGTATGATGAGCTCGAACGCCTGATGAACGCCTTTGTCATGCGTTTGGAAGATGCTTTCGGCTGTCTGATAGGCGATTTCCTTCATATTATTATCTTGACTTAAGTGTCCTAGATAAATTCGTTTCGTGCGGTCTCCCCATCATTTCACACATCGCTAAGCGCGCCATCATCATTCGATAAGTGACCCTTGTCGCTTAAAGTCCGTTGTTTCAAATGCCAAGCGTATGGTCCCATTCGAAGCATTTCTAAATCATGATTGCTTTTTCAATAGAGATACGCATCTGCATTTTTCAACAAGCCTCTTAACTTATCACTCACATAACCCCGTATCTGTCAGCATCACGAACTGCTTGCCTTCACGTTGGAAACTATAAAATTGAGGACTGCCGCATCATGCGATACCGCAAAACTCATGACATCTAAGTCTCCAAACGTGAGCGTTTCTCAGTATTGAAGATTTCCTGTTGTTCGAGAGCGACTTTCCCAATCTTTCCAGCCATGGCTTGCCATGTTTTTCATTAGCATAAATTGGAATCCCGTACTTACGAGCCCAGAACCCCAATTCCTTTAATATGGTCAGAATGTTTCATGGGTGACGGAATGGCATCCACATCCGAAATGGAGCGATCAATCTTCTCCATTTGCGCAGTAATAGCTTTACCAGTGAGTCCACAGTCCACTAATATTTTTTGTTTTGCGTTTCGATGTAGTAGCATTTCGAGCTACCACTCGCGAGTAAACTCACTTTCAAACCTTGTTCTTGCATGTTTTATTCCTTCTTATTGTTGTTGTACACTTTGCGTTGTTGTTGTGTTATTTGTGGTTTGTACGCTGTGTTTTGCGTATTCGTTTGTTTCTAGCGTTTCATTCGCTAGAACTGTTCCATGAATCGCATCCACGACGGGCGATTAATTGTCCGTCAACGGCGACTTCAATATACCACGCAGGTGAGTAAATTGAAAAATCTTTTAGTACAAGCGATTGGTATGAGATAATTTCACCGATTGAACGGTTGCTTTTGAATTAATACGTCCTGCCAAGTAAAGGATTTCCACTGCTCTTTTGAGCCGTAATCAATTCGTTCTTTCCCAAGTACTTGCACACTTCCAGCATAAGTCTGTTCGTAGCTTACGACTTGGTCATTGGCATTAATCGTAAAATGATTTGGCTCGAGCCGTCCATAATCGTTAACTTATCTGCTTTTTGCGTATAAATCACTTACGAGTAGTCGGATTATAGGACGACCATGTATGTTGATTTTCGAAAAAGCCCATGATTATTTTCAACGATTTTTTTGTTAAATCCGCAAAAGCTATCTGCAGATACAGATCCGCTTAAAGTCTAATTGGATTGATGTCACAAATTGCCCGTTAATAATATTTTTCTAGCGTTACGACTTGATTTGGTAAAGCTAGACAATTTGCCATCTAGTGGATTCCGGTGTTACTTGAATAATCGGAACAGCCTCTACCGTCGCATTCAGCGTTGGTAATGTAATTCCGTCTAACTTCATTTGGTCAATGACGTTAATACTTGTATTCAACGGATTTTTCATCAGATCTTTTTGCCATACTAATCCGAATAAGAATAAATCGAGGATAAAGAGCAGACGATGAGAACGACTGCGCTTCTCTTAAAATCCATCTGCGTCCTCCCGTTGTTGTCGGTCCATTCGCTGGTTCTGTTTGACTCTTCTCGGCTTTTTAATTCAGCCAGAGTCTTCCAAGTACCATTCTTTTTAATGTACCATGTTGGTGTAAACTCAACGATTTGTGCCCTCTCACTACTGATTGTCCATGAATATCCGATACGAATATCTTCAATTTCATTCATGACAAAGCCTTCGTTCAACATTTCAGTGACGATTGTCTTCCCACCAACAACTATACCTTCTTACTTTTCGTTGGCAAACGGTGTTTTGTGCAATCAGTGATGAGGTTCTCATTTTCTCGATTCCTGTTGAGATTGACCTTTATTTGCGTGAAACCTTCTTTTGCCACTGGATAAGATTGGATAAGAATCCACGTAACGAACATATTCAACGAGATTATTATTTAAATCTACAGAGAATAGACTCACGCCCATTTGCTAGCCTCAAGACGTTTCATCTGGCCAGTTTGCGTTAAATTATTAGTATAGAGTAACGTTTCCTCTCCTGAGCGGTTCTCAGAAAGTGACCACATTTGTCGTACGGTCTAATTTCAATTGCGATAAATTATCATTGTATCAGACAGTCTTTCCGTCTCCACGCGTACGAATTTCTGATTGATTCGTAAATAACTGTGTAATATAGAAACTCATTGGGAATCTGCTCGATTAAATAGGCAGACTGTTCCACATTCAAATTATCTTGTTCGACAAAGAAATTGTTTTGTTTTCCATGATACAGATTCAACTTCGTAAAATCACTATCCGCGTATAATCCCTCTAATGATGTTTTGAGACTTTCATTTACTTTAGCACTGTAGAGGTTGTTTCGTGTCATCATTGATGAAATACGCAGATGAAGGATCATCTGTACGAATCACAATACGAGAGAGAGCGGTCATTATTTAAGTCGTCGATATTTCCATCAAAGAATCGGTTCACAATTCCAAATGAGATACAACCATCAAATAAAATCTGAATTCTGGCTTCACGTAAGACGAGATTTTCATAACTAGTCTCATCCATGACTTCTAAACGCGTTAAATTCGTCAAATTGTTTATTTAAAGTGTGCATTGACTTCCTTCATAATGGAAGCTACTGCTCGTCATTTTCGAACTTATTTTTGTTCGTTAGAACCATTCGAGTCGGTCTAAATACATCTTCTGTTGTATAAGTTGCACGAACTTGTACACCTGTATCTTGTTGTGTTGCAACTTTATTATTATTTTGCTTTTTGATTCGTAAAGAAATCAACCCGGACGTACTACGATGAGATACGTAAACACAAAGCTAATGGCCCATTAAATACAAGAAGTGTCGTTAGCATTGCTACGATAACGTTTAAAATTCATCCCATTCACCGTCCTCTTCAAATGGAACATATGGTGAGAAACAAAGAATGATACCTTTGTTTTCAATACTGTTCACCCAAATTTTTCCACCATGTAATTGGACGACTTCTTTCGCGATAGCCAGTCCAAGACCACTACCACCCATCGCTCTTGAGCGAGCCTTATCCACACGATAGAATCGGTCGAATAAGTGTGGAATATCCTTACGCAGAATTCCTAACCCTTCGTCGCTTACACTCACGATTAAAGTCGGTATGAGTTTCCATCAGACGAACGATAATACGACCCCCATCTGGAGAATATTTAATCGCATTATTGATAATATTATCCAGTACCTGTGTCATCTTATCTTGGTCGATTTCTACCCATAAGTCTCGTTGTGTAATATCCGTTAAAATACGGTAATTCTTTTTCACGATATTGGTCACTTGAAAGCACCATATATCGAAACAGTTGTCATATGTTTCACCAACTCGTTCATATTCACGAACTCCTTTATCGAGTTCAAGACGGTTTTGGTCCATCCGCGATAAGTTGAGTAAGTCCGTAATCATACGCATCATTCGGTCTGTTTCTGTTTTCGATAACGTTTAAGAATTCTGGCGCAATTTCTTTATTTTCCCATGCCCATCCACTAACGCTTCTGTATAACTCTTAATACTTGTTAGTGGTGTACGTAATTCGTGGGAAACGTTCGATACGAAATTACGACGTTCGCAGGTCGATTTTTCTTGCTCCGGTAACGTCTGTTAACACGCAGACCAAGACCGCTAATAAATCCAGATTCACGCTGAATCACTGAGAACTCACATTGAACAATCGTATCTTCGCCATCTTCTTCAAACGTAATCATGCGTTCTTCTTGAGACTCGAGTAAATCTCTAAACGTAACAGTACGGTCAAAGTCTTAATACATCTAATAGTGGTGTTCCGACAATATCGTTCGCTACGTAAGTTTACATCTATCGCTGCCGTGATAATCACAATACGTCCACGACGGTCGGTGTGCATAACCCCGTCACTCATATGACGTAGGACACTATCTCAGCCTTTGCCGCTCCGCTTCGGTTTCCTTCTTGTGCTTCTTTAATCTTCACAGAGAGATCGATTAATCGCTTGTCCAAGATTGACCAAGCTCATCGTCTCCGTAAATCATCACTTCACCCGTATAGTTTCCTTCGGCGATTTGCTCCGTTTGTTGCTTTCATCTCGGCGATTGGACGTGTAATCCCTTGTGAAATCATCACAGTAATCACGATGGCCAAAATAATGACAAAGATAGAAGAACTAATAAAAGATAACCCCGATATCTTTTGACTTGCGTATAACGCGATTCGATATTCGATGTTACCGAAATAATCCCAACCGTTTCCTGAAAGCAGTATTCACTGGGTCAATCGTTGAAACTATGTTTCCAATAACGCGTTTCGCCTTCCGTGAAAGTTATAGCTTTGACGGTGTTGACACAACGACTTGTTGAACGTCCGCTTCTGTTAGAACGCGTTCAACCACAGACTGCTGCGTTTGGTTCGTTGTTCCCAAAATATATCCTTGCATGTCCATGATGCAATTTCGACAATACTATTCCCTGTTGGGTAATCTTGTAACAATTGCGAAATTTCAGACATCTTCGCTTCATCGGTCGCATCTTTTGCCAAAATCGACTGCACGTTATTCTTCAAGAACCCTACTTGCAGCTGGTTGTTCTTGGAAAGTTGAAATCATTTGCGACTCTAATTGCGTGAAGTTCGCGACAATGAGTTGCAGCGAGATGACTAAGAGCGAGATGAACAGCATCAGATCTTAAATTGAATGGAACAGAAAGAATCGTTTCACTGTCTTACATGAGTCATTTTCCCCTCTACTTTTTAGCAAAATACGCTTTTCTTGCCGGTAGATCAGTTGGCAAGGAAAAGCGCATTTCAATCTTAAGCTTCTTGTTCTTGATCTGGGGTCTTAATGTAGTAACCTACCCCACGACGAGTCATAATCCATGTTGGGTGACTCGGTGTATCTTCGATTTTTTCACGTAAGCGACGTACCGTAACGTCTACTGTACGCACATCACCGAAGTAATCATATCCCCAAACTGTTTGCAATAGGTGCTACGTGTGATGACTTGTCCAATATGTTTTGGCTAAAGTGATGATAATTCAAACTCACGGTGCGTTAATTCGATTTCTTCACCACGTTTGAAACCACATAAGCATCTTCATGGATAATGAGTGAGCCTAATACGATTTCGTTAGCTGTTTTTTCTTCTTCGGCTTCCGCTGGAGCTAATTGCTGACGACGTAAGTTTGCTTTCACACGCGCGATTAATTCACGGTTTGAGAAAAGGGTTTTGTCACATAGTCATCGGCTCCAAGCTCTAACCCTAAAACTTTATCAATTTCAGAGTCTTTCGCTGTCACCATGATAATTGGAACATTGCTTGTTTTACGGATTTCACGGCATACTTCTAAGCCATCAATTTTTCGGTAACATTAAGTCTAAAATAACTAAATCTGGATTTTTCATTTAAGCCACCAGACCCTCTTCACCGTCAAACTGTGATTACCTCAAAGCCCTCTTTTGTAGGACTAAACTTGACGATGTCTGAAATTGGCTTTCTCATCATCTACAACTAAGTTTTTTCATATAAATCCTCCTTTACTCTATTTCTTTTTTTATGCTAAACACTTTCTAAAATGTTGGTTTGTTCTCTATCTGGTCCCCTACACTGAATGTAGAAATACGTACGCGACTAATTCTGAAATACGGCGAACATAGTTGCGTGCATTTTCAGGAAGCTCTTCAAGTGAACGGCATCCTGTAATGTTTTCGCTCCAACCTGGTAATTCTTCATACACAGGTTCGCATTGTGACCTAATTCTACTAGGCTTGCTGGGTAGTGAGAAATTTCTTCTCATTTGGCTTTACGGTAAAGCCACACAAATCTTTCACTGTCTCTAAATCAGTTAATACATCGATACTGTTCAAGCTTAAGTTTGTAATACCTGATACACGTTTTAGAGTGACGCATTACAACGCTATCGAACCACCCTACGTCTTGGACGTCCAGTGGTTGTCCGTATTCGCGTCCGACTTTCACGGATACGTGAGCCGATTTCATCGAATAATTCTGTTGGGAAAGGTCCCATCCCCTACACGAAAGTGTACGCTTTACATACCCCAACGACTTTATTAATTTTGAAGGTCCAACACCGCTACCGATAGTCACACCCACCAGCAACTGGGTTAGAAGATGTTACGAATGGATAGGTTCCTTGGTCGATATCCAACATCACCCCTTGTGCTCCTTCGAATAATACGCGTTTTCCTTGGTCTAATGCATCATTTAAAATGACTGAAGTGTCGCAAACATATTGTTTCATTTGTTGACCATACTCGTAGTACTCTTCAAAAATATCATCAAACTCGATTGGTTCTGCATCGTACATTTTAGTAAAGAGCGATTCTTTTTCAGCTAAGTTGATTTTTAGACGTTCAGCAAATACTTCACGGTCAAGTAAGTCTGCCACACAGAATTCCAACACGAGCTGCTTTATCCATGTAGCAGGTCCAATCCCTTTATTCGTTGTTCCAATTTTGTTGTCGCCTTTAGCTTCTTCTTGTAATTGGTCTAAGCGAATATGGTGTGGCAAAGATGACATGCGCACGGTCTGAAATACGTAAGTTATCAGTAGTCACATTTCTTTCGTGTAAATACGCAAGTTCTGTGATTAGAGATTTTTGGATTTAATACAACCCGTTTCCAATTACACTGATTTTTCTCTGGTGAAAAATCCTGATGGAATTTAAGTGAGTTTATAAGTCACACCATTGGAATTGAATCGTATGATCAGCATTATCTCCACCTTGATAGCGGGCAATGACTTCTGCGTTCTCACTGAGGAAGTCTGTAATTTTACCCTTTCCTTCGTCTCCCCATTGTGTTCCAACAACTACTACTGATGACATTTGACGCACCTCTTCTATTTTTAAATGTCTATTAGGCCATTGGAGCTCTTTTGCTCAACTCCATCCGGCACTAGATTTGTAAATTTATTAAAATTCTTTCATGAAGTTTAATTCAACCGTTCCACGTGGACCGCTACGGTTTTTCTCAATAATAACCTCAATGGTACTATTTGGTTCCACTTCTGGAACATGTCCATTTTCATCTGGCTCTTGACGATAGTAATCATCACGATATAAGAACGCTACGATATCCGCATCTTGCTCGATGGATCCAGATTCACGAATATCCGACATGATTGGTCGTTTATCTTGACGTTGTTCCACTCCGCGATAATTGCGAAAGTGCGATAACGGGAACTTTTTAATTCCTTCGCTAATTTCTTCAAGTTACGAGAAATTTCAGAAACCTCTTGTTGACGACTCTCTTTCCGTTTCCTTCGATTAATTGCAAGTAATCAATCACTACTAAGCCGAGATTATTTCTCTCTTGCTTCGAAACGACGACACTTCCGTTTGCGAATCTCCGACACACGAATTCTGGCGTATCATCGATATAAATAGGCGCTTCAGCATAGAACCCTGTTGCAACGAAGTATTGGGTATATTCTTCATCGGTCAGTTTCTGTTTTCAAATGTCCTGCATTAATGCTTGCATGAGAACAGATAATCCGTTCTACTAAAGACTCAGCACCCATTTCAAGACTGAAGATAGCCACAGTTTCATTCAAGTTAACTGCAACGTTCTTAGCAATATTTAACACGAAAGCGGTCTTCCCAACAGATGGACGTCTGCTAGAATAATCAGCTCATCGGCGTGAAATCCTGAAGTCATTCGATCTAAAACCGATGTACACTGTGCAATACCAGTGACTTCTCCATTATTCTTGGAGCGTTCTTCTAGGTCGCATACGCATCATGTAAAACATCTCAGTTGGAATGAATCCGCTTTATTTCGTCCTTCAGATACAGAGAGAATATCTCTTTCACTGCATCTCAAAAACATTTGCAATTGTTTCATCTTCTTGATACGCATTTTTACAATGTTGTCGATGTCTTAATTAACTTACGACGAGTAGATTTCTCTAAAAACAATTTGAGTGTAAAATTCAACATTGGCTGCTGTTGGAACTTTATCAAAAAGCTCAATAATATTTGCTTCCTCCACCACATTTATCAATTTTGATTCTTCTGCCTTAGTTTTTCTGAAACGGTGATTGGATCAATCGCTTCTGAGTTTTTGATTTAATTCAATCATTACGCATCAATTGATCGCATACACTGATAAAAATCATCGGGCACAAGAAATATTCAACGAAAATAATCGAGTCTTGCTCTAAAAGAATTGATCCCAAAACGGCTTCTTCTGCCTCAAGATTTTGTGGTGGAACTAAATTTGGATATAGTTCTTCCATTCAAACACCCTTTCTACTAAAAATAACCATAAAAATACAGTTTCATTGTGATCACAAAACACCATAATAAAACAGAAGATTGGGCTCAAAATAGAGATAACTTAATCTATTCGTGAAGTGTTTCACATTATTTTAAAAGAAAGAGACTATCTTGTAGGATAACTCTTTTCGACTTTTATAACTTTATTGAGCAACGATATTCACTGTCATCATCAACTTGAACATCATGGTGTAATTTGCTGGGTACAGAGTGTATCCCTAGCGCACAGGTGGAGCTGCTAATTCAATTTACGACAGTCAAGTTCAACATTGAATGTTTTATTAAATTCTTCTGCAATTTGTTTTGCTGGGGATTGCTCGAATAAACGTCCATCTTCCCTGCTTTAGCTTTAATGGTAACGACTGTTTCTTCGCGTTCTAGGGAACTCTTTTTAATTCTTTGGCTTTAGCTAATAATTCAGCATTATGTTTTTCTTCGGCTTTCTTTTTGTCCTGATAAAGTCGCAAGGTTTGCTGCAAGTAGCTTCTTTCAAAACCATTTTTAATTAAGAAATTTTGTGCATAGCCATCTGCTACATTTTAACTTCGCCTTTTTACCTTTTTACATCTTTTAAGAAAATTACTTTTCATCTCGTTCCTCCTCGTAGTTATAGATAATTTCAGTATCAATTCTTGAATAACAATTTTCAACTGTTCAATGCTTCTTCGATACTCATATCCGTTGGCTGTGTAGCTGCATTCGATAAATGACCGCCACCACCATCCATCACTCGTTGAACGTTCTTATTGCCAAGACTTCTCGCACTAATCCCAGTACGACCGTCATTCCGTTTAGTTACAACAAATAGAGGCATCTATATTTTCCATGGATAACATCATATCCCAGTCTGAGCAGCTACAACTGCGGGTAGACAATTGTCTCCTCCATGAACAATTCCGATATTGTTCGGAAGAATCTCAAGTGAATTTAATAAATGGCTTCGCATCAAATACGTATCTACATTTTTCTTTCAGTAAACGTTGAATGAGAATGGTGTCCGCGCCAACTGATTTTAAATAACCTAGCCGTATCGAAGGTTCTAGAACCTGTACGCAACGTGAAATTTCTTGTATCTGATAATCCCCGCTAATAACGTCGTTGCTTCAATAGTCTTAATTTGTTCTTCCTCATTCGATTGATATTCTAGAAGTTCGGTAATTAACTCACCAGCTGAAGAAAGCATACGGTTCAATATAAACCAAATCAGGATTTCTGCGGAAATTCTTGTCCACGTCGTGGTGATCAGTAATGACCAGATTGATTTGCTTTTTCAACAACTTCTGGTGAAGCAGTTAGGGACGGTTTGTTTACATCCACGATAATGACTACTGTTTCTGGCGTTAATAAAAGCTTCCGCCATTTCCTGGAGTCACGATAGAAGGAGAGTTCCTCATCTTCCTTAATCACAGCCATTAATTTCTTAATATCGTGAGAGTATTGGTCTGGGTTCGTGACAATCCACGATGTTTTACCATGCATTTAGCAATTCTACGAATCCTAAACATCCTCCAACACAGTCCATGTCAGATATTGGTGTCCCCATAATGATAATTTGGGTTGCTTCAGCCATCATGTTTTCTAAGGCTTTGAGAAACCATACGAGAACACTCTTGTCCGCTTCTCAAGGGTTACTTTTTCCACCATAGAACCTTGTTTCTTCTTTTTGAACGAACTACCTGATCCCCACCACGCCCCAGCGCTAAGTCAGATTTTCTTGTGCTTGAGCGGCGATTTCATCATAATTCATTACATTTTCTGTAGAATCTGCATAGAGCCATACTACGGTCAGTGGTGTATTTTGCTGAGCTGTTGTTTCTCGACCTTATCAATAATATCAAACTTGTCTTTTTCTAATCCAGATAATATTTTTATCGATGCTACAAAACGGTCTGTATCTACTCGTTTTAAATAAATATTATTATGGTTCGCTAACTCGTTAACTGGTTCGTCACGAGGGTTATTTAGGTTAGATTTCTTGCGATCTGTTAAAGGTGCGATACTTCAGCAAAAATTATCAACGAATATTTGTCCAAAAACGGGTCTTTCATCTAAATAGGTTTCCTTAATTACGGCATATTCCGTTATATCCATCATATAAAGCATACCTATATCTGAATGAAATGTCATATTTATCTTTCAATGAATCACTTTTCTTCATTCGGCTCTAAATGATTAACCATACTTGCTAAATTAGTATCAATCTAATGAAAATCCTAATAGTTCTGTCAAAACATATGTAGGTAGGGTTAATCCACTGTATTTCACTATTAGAATCTAAGAGCAACATACCAATTGGCATCTTAATAGAGGCGTCTCATGATCCCTTGTTGATTTTGTAAGATAGATTCGATATATAGTGATTCGTTTCTTTTATTATATAATCTGCAAAAGAGTAGAGGAGTATACAATTAATATTACAAATAAAGTTGAACAATCCCTACCCATATATTCATTACATAGCTATTATAAGCAGAGGACAAATTCCAATGAAGGATATCCGTATATTGCATCGCCTTTATAGAAATGTCGGTAAAGCCTAATACGTTCTGTTGAGGCTTTTCTTCATTACGACCTCTTTCTATAGACTCTATTTTACCATATTTTTAAGAAATCGTCAGTTCTTCTAAAATGTTTTCACGTAAACATTTTTAGAAAAGAGAGGTAGAGTCGTTCATAAATGTTTCAGTGAAACATTCTGTTGAATACCTGATGTGTTTGTTGTTAAAGTGCTGTCTTTGCAAAATTTGAATGTTGATAAAGAGCTTAAAGTTCTTCCAAATGAAAATCTCATCATTAACAATTTAAACTCTTGATATTTTAATAAATAATAAATAATAAAAAGGATTGAGAAGTTCTCAATCCTTTTTATTATTATTCTACTATTGTGAATGGTAATAATCATGATACGTGCACGTTTGATTGCGACAGTTAAAGATACGTTGGTGTTTAGCACAAGTACCTGTTACACGGCGATAGTAAGATTTTACCTTTTTCAGAAATGTAACGTTTTAATAATTCTACATCTTTGTAATCAATGTGTGCACGTGGTTTTGACAGAAGTAGCAAACTTTTTACGACAGCTGGACTGCCACCTCTACGTTGTTGAGCCATTATGGTATCCTCCTAAACTTTAGAATGGTAAATCATCATCTGAAATGTTGATTGTCTCTCCATTACTTAGAATGGATCGACATTCCACCACCGAATGATGAAGTAAGAGTTAAATTGATTAAAGTTATTCGTTTGATTTTGTTGGAATCCACCTTGTGAGCTTTTGATCGTTTGCTGGGCGTTGTTCAGTAACATTACCGTGATTCTAATAACGAGAAGTTCTCAGCTAGCACTCAGTCACATAAACTTTTTGGCCTTGTTGGTTATCATAGCTACGAGTTTGAATACGTCCTTCAATTCCTACTAGTGAGCCTTTACAGTGCAAATTTTGCAAAGTTTTCTGCAGCTTTACGCCACATTACGCAATTGATAAAGTCTGCTCGTTCACCGTTTTGGCTTTTGGTAACGACGATCAATTGCACATGAAAAGCTCATAAGCAGTTCCGTTTGAAGTATAACGTAAATCAACGGCACGTGCTAAGCGTCAACTAATACAACATTATTAATCATTTTATTCTTACTCCTTTTCAAGATTTTTGTTTACTTATAATAAACAATTGCTTCTAATTTAACGATCATGCTGACGTAGATGTCATTGTTGATTTTCGCTAAACGGTCGAATTCATCGATTGCAGCAGCATCTTCATGAGTGATGTTCACTAAGTGATAGATACCTTCTTGAAATCTTTAATTTCATCATGCAAAACGACGTTTCGCCCAGTCTTTAGATTCAACAACAACTGCACCGTTGTCTGTTAAAGCATCAAATCTTGCAACCTTCAGCTTTTAGCAGCTTCATCGATGTTTGGACCCGGATGATATATAAAAAGTCTGTATTTTTGATGTTTTGACTCATTACTGTCACCTCCTTATGGACTTTTGGCCTACTGAATGTTCAGCAAACAGGAGAGTATTATTTCTAATACTCACGTTCTGTAATTAATAAAACTTTTGATATGAAAAAGCAATTTAAGTATTTTTTATTTTTAAATACTTCTTTAGCTATTGGTTGCTTTTCAGTAATTGTTTGAATACTTTTGCCTTTTAATTCAACCACATTTTGAGGATTTACCGAACCATTCTTCAAACTTCTAGATCTTTTTGAACAGCTTTCCATCAAATAGTGTTTGTAATTCTTCATAGCTATTAATCGTTTTTCCGTTTAATTCAAAATGATGGAGTCTTTTTTAACTTTGTTGAACAACTTCATCAAAATAAGGCTTTTCTTCAATCTTCTAAATTATTAAAACGACCTTTAGAAATTTTTGAATGATAAATTCATCGCTAAGTACTTTTTCTCTACGTCTGCAGCATTCTTATATTTGTTAGAAGCATAGCCAATAAAGCCTTCTTCATAACAAAATATCTCATTCGGAATGTATTATGTTTTAAATAATAAACCTCCTGGAGAGACCTTTACTTGTATTTCCACCATAGATACCAGCTGTCATACGGACGTTCACATATGCAGAATCATAATCATCTGGCTTGAAAATGCGATTATCGAAATCTCGATTGGTAATAAAGTTATGATCCACTAAGTCATTCACTGAACGTAATTGAATTTGTTTTTCTTCCCTGCAAGTGGGCGAACTTTATCGTATTGATCATTTTAATTTTTGCTTTGCATTTCGGAAAGTTCACGATCTACTTTCTTAAACCGTACATTATTCAAGCTTTTGCTTTATTTTGTTTAATAACAGATTCACCTCAAATAATCCAGTAGCATTAAGGGTGTAATGTTATATCCCTTCATATAATGATCGATTTCGCACGCGAATGTAGTTCATTTGGATTAGGGATTATACCATTGATCACCATTTGGACGTTCAAAAGCCATGTTCAATCCTAACGCTCCATATCTGCCCATACCTCCTGGTACAGCAGTCTGTAGCATTCCTTGTACCAAAAAGCTGCAACACCTGTTCCTTCTATGACGATAACCACCAAGATATACCACGCGGTCATTAATGTGTGTCGTTTCATGCGTATAGGCAGAAACCCCCATAATCACTAATGGGAATCAGACATTACGAAGACAGCTTTTCAGTTGGATGAGGATTTGCGTAAATATGCATATGCACCTGCATAACACCATTGTTTTCCATAGTAATCCCCAACAGGTCCATAAAATTCTCGAATTGGAGCATAAACATTTGGCTGTCCATAACGTCCGTATTTATCTGGCCATCCTTGTCCATGAACATTATAGCCTTCCCAAATTGGAGTAACTGTATCTTTAGCAAGTCTGCCTTTTACTTTATCGATGGCTAAACGATACCAGAAATCTAAATAATTAAGCTGACGATCGGCTACTAAATTAATATCGGCCTTCATTTCTTCAATCGTCTTTCTATATTTATCCGCAGAACCAATCGTAAGAGTGTTGTAATTTGAAATCAAGAACATCTTTTGCCTTCTCTACATTTAATAAGGTAAAATCATTCTTCTATACTGGGAACAATTAAATTATCAAATATGCGATATTTTGTATTTTTAACCCTTCATCTTAGAAGCACGTTCTCACGATATAAACTTTCTCTTTGGTTGCATCAATAAACCAATCATTCATATTTTAAATTCAGTCAATAGTTGACGGTTATAATTTAAAAATTCATCTAAAATTCCTAACTAATGTATGTTTCGCTAATGCTTCTCCAAAGGCATCAAAAGGTACGATTTTCTTTTAATGTACTTTCTTTAGGACCAATCTCAATCAATCTTTCCAATACATCCAATTAATTCATAGAAATCTGGTTTAAAAAGCATTAATTCTTTGATATTGAATTGGTCAAAAAGTGAACTCATAATAACGATGTAAAATAGGCCATTCCTAGCATTAATGCTGCTTTATCTACTTTATCAAGAATCATTTGTTTTGCCGCAGAGAGATTCATTCAATTGATGGTCTTCGTTTTGAACTAGTTTAGTCACAAACGTTGTTAAGTTTTCTTTTACATGTGCAAAAGCTTTCTTCTAAATAAAGATCTTTTTACATATTCGCGTTTCTCAATCATTATCTTGAGGTGTTTTGACGTTTTCAAGATACTGATACACATCATTCGACTGTAATTCTACAAAGTTAATTTTTCAACAATGTCATGAATCAATGAACTATGGTTTTTATCAACAATATTCGGCGTATATTTCTAATCCCTAATTCCACAATATCGTATTCCTTAACATTCGAAATCCCTTCAGTACTTTCTCTTAAAGTATAGAATTCTTTTGTTTTATCTGCATAATGAACGAGGATACGATCGGCTTGACTAAATCCGTTACAAAATTTGTTTGATTCATCGCAGTAACCGATAAAAATTTCTTTTGATTAAAAGCATGGTTTTCTTCTAAACGGTTCGCTTGATTGATAATAAACTCCTTATTATAAAATGGCTGAATCTTTTTCCAAGTTCTTATAAAGCTTGTTTATGAGACTCTTTAGTAATCTTGAATCGCCGTATGAGGATTTTCTTTCGAAAACAAGTCCGTTTTAAAAGCATCGATATAGGTTCTTCGCTTACAAAAAGTATTCGCAGTAATCTTATAACTTGCCACGAGCATCCAGCAGCTTCTTTTGTGTAACTCGATTTGCTTACCAGGATATTGATTATAGGACTTTTTACCTTCACTATAACCTTGTCACGCTATATAAGTTGATTGATGTGAGGATGAGAATACTCATTAGTCATATCATCCGAACCAAATAACATTTCTCCATTAATTACTTTTGCATAACTGACATTATCTTTTACCGTTCCAAATGGCCAAGTTTTACTTGCAAAAGCTGCTGATTGAATAGGTTCTCTTACACGAATGATTCCTTTAGCAACGGACTGCGTTAGAGAACCTTTCGTCCCCGTTAAATAATCTCCAATCATTCCATACTCAACATATGGCACTAATAAACTAGCACGGACTTTATTCCCTGTTAAAGTAGCATCAACATAAGCACGTCTTACAATTGCACACTTTTTGTCTGCAATCCCTCCTAAATTAGAAGCATTTCCACTTGTTGAATGTAATTTTTCCGATAAAAGCAACATTTTCAATACGAGTGCCTTCATTCATATAATTGACAATCCCTGCCACATTGTTTCCGACCGAAATAGAACCTGTTACTTTAACATCTTCAATCACTGAAGTTCCATTCATCGTTTGAGCAACAGTAGCGATATCATCTTGATTCTTTTGATCAATATCACATTTTCAAAAATTCACATAATAGTTGCATTCTTAATGACATTGAATAATGGATGCTCCAAGTCTTTAATCGCAAAACGTTTACCATCTTCACTTAATAGTTTTTCCAGTAAATTCTGCTTTAATATAGATTTTTCATGAGAGGCTAAGCATTACGCGCACTCATACTTTTGACCAAGTCTAAATTCTCCTGTCGGATTTTTCGAATCGCATTCACTAAGTCTTCAAAAATCATAATACACATTTCCCACATGGGTTCTTGGTTTTCGATAAAAGTAAGTATATACGTCATCAAAAGTTTGATTTTTCTGACGATCTACTAAATTTTTCAGCCATAGCTGTCACTTTATGAACTTCTTTTTCCGTTTGAGGCAATTTCTTCAATCGTTTTTACTGCTAATAAAAGGTTGTTTTTGATTCTCAGAAGTGATTTTTAAATAATAATGACTGGTGTCTGTTGGAACAGATGACAATCGAGATTTCGTTGTGTTCCTGTTGATTTTCGTATCTAATCAAACGAACTTCTCTCACATCTTTAATTTCAATTTTCTTTTTAGTTCTAATCGAACTGTTTGGTCTTCCAACAGTTGAGTTTCCGTGCCATTCCCTCTATCAAATGTCATTGATGTAGATAGAGTATAGTCTTTATAGTAATCAAGACCTTCTAGAACAGAGTGTAATTCATTCTCTGAAAGGGTTACTTCTTTTTCAACTTTTCCTTCTCAAAGTGAGGGTAATCGATCGAATGGTAACACCTTCTGGTTTCGTTAATGAATAATCCACTTCAACCGTACGTTTTTAAATCATGTAAAGAATTAATCGATAAAACTGGTTTTTCTAGTTCTTTCGTTCCTAATAATCTTATTTTCAGCTGGTTCTATAATGGTTTTCTTCTACACTAGGTGATTCGGAAGTTTTTCCCTAACTAACAGTTTTAAAACGTTTTGTAATTTTTACGTCCTTCTTTACCGTGAAACAGTTATCGTTCCTTTTGGTAAAGTCGCATCCTCTTCAACAATTTTCCTTTTAAAGGAATACTTTCAAAAATTTCTTCAGAGATTGTTCCGTCAATGGCTTTTTGTGCCTTGAATGATTTTCTTCGGTTTGGCCAGTTTTGATGACTTCTTTTCAGTGATGTGAATTGGCTCTCCAACTTTAATGCCATTCACTGTTTTTATAATGTTTTGTGAGGATAGATTGTCCCTTTTTCGCCTTTTTGAAGGATTATTACATCGTCTGTATATTTAGAAGAATCTTCCTATAATTTCAGTCGTAAAATCAACATCAACTGTCTCTCTCTTCAACAACTACTTCTACGACAGTGTTTTCCCTTTTGTTCCGACTGCTACAATTTCATCCACAGCAGGCTTCGATATAGTGGATTCAATCATTTTTCTTTCTTCATGTCCATTTTCTACTCGTACTTCTGTAAAAGACCGTCCGTTCTCCATTTATTCCTTGTTGGAGGACTTTCGTTTCTCCTTTAGGAAGAGTCACATCATTTTGAACGATTTTTCCATGAGGAATTGGTTCCAACAGTTACTTCTAATGTGGGTTTATTCACAGTAGGGGAGGGTTCTCCCTCTTCAGGAGTTACTCTAGTTTTCGACGTTAGGAAGCGTTGTTTCTTCCTTTGTTCATTGGCAACTACTTCAGGAACCGCTTCTTTTTGTGATAATGGAGTCAACGATGACTTTTACTTCTTTTCCATTTTCAATACAATTTCTGTAAAAATTGTTCGTTCTCCATCTACACCTTTTTGAAGAATTTTCGTTTCTCCTTTGGAAGAGTCGCATCATTTTGAATTGTTGTGGTATAGAATAGCTTCCTTTGTTACTTCTAATCTAGGTTTTGTTCCCAGTTGAAGAAATTTTATCTTCATTTGAGTAACTGGATCTTCAACGGTTGTACTTGTTGTATGATTTTTGAATAGCTTCGGTAGTATTTTGCAGTAGATGGTTCTGATGGAGTATTTGGTTGCGGTTGATGCTTCTACATACCCCACATATTCATACCCATCGATTTGTATGATTCCTTCCTGAGTTGGTTCATGAATGGCTTTACTTAAATCCATCGCAAATGCAGTAGAAGGAATAAAGGTAGCCATCCCCGCAGTAGTGAAAAGAATCGCTCCTAGAATCTTATTTTTCTTTTCTTAGAAACTACCAAGATGATACTAGATGCTGCTAGAGCTAATCCGCCTAATACAAAGAAGTTGGATTTGTTTCTGTGCCTGTCTGAAAGGAGGTAAATTTCCCATTGTCTTTTTATATACTAGATAGTAAACTTCTTCCTCTTGTGGGGTACTTCATACTGAATCAACTGCTTTTCTTCTCATCTTAAGCTAGCATAATCCAAATAATGATACTGTGTAGTCAGCAGCATTTACTGTAGTGCCCATACCAAAAAGCTGAACCAATTATACAGATCCAGCATATTTCTTTATTTTTCGAATGGAAAAATTCTTTTTCATAGTGAACCCTTCCTTTTAACCTAATCCTTTTTAGAAAACTAATCTTAAAAATATTGCTAACTCATTATAACACATTTTATTAAAAATCTAGCCATCTGTTCTTACACATATGCATTTCATACAAAATTTTCTTTGATGTATCATAGATAATACACTCATCCAATTAAAAACTATAGCTCCTACAAAACAGCTGTAGAGACTATTTTCACATTAATGTTATCCCCAAACCTCACGTGCGATTTCGCTAATTAAGGCAATTTTTCTTCCATTGATCGTCTTCAGTAAGGATGTTTTCCTTCTTCTGTTGATGCAAATCCACATTGTGTACTTAAGTATAAGTCTTCTAGTGGAACGTATTGGCTTGCTTCTTTAATACGAGCAATCACTTCATCTTTATCTTCTAATTTTCCTGATTTAGAAGTTAGAAGTCCAAGAACGACTTTCTTACCATTGTTTACTTTCGCTAGTGGCTTGAAGTCGCCAGCACGGTCTGTATCGTATTCTAAGTAGTACGCATGAACTTTTTCGTTTTTCGAATAATGCGTCGCTCACTGAATCATAGCCACCTGAACTTGCCCAAGTTGAGTGGAAGTTACCACGGCATACGTGAGTGTTCACTGTTAAATCTTCTGGTAAGTCTTCTAGAATTCCGTTGTTTAACTCTAAGAATTCACGTTTGTGTTCTCTTCTTAACTCTTCAGGTGTTAAATGACTTTCTTTTGAGATGATGTTTAAGAAGTTATCATCTACGATAACGCCCCATGTACAGTCATCGATTTGTAAGAGACGGCAACCTGCATCATATAATTCTTTAATCACTTGTCTGTATGCAGCAATGATATCTTTAAAGAGTTCTTCTTTTGAAGGGTATACTGAGAAAGTTTGCTCAATATGCTCTGCGTCACGAATCAATTCGAAGTAGAATTGCGCTGGAGCAGGGATTGTTTGTTTTACGATGAAATCTTCATCTTCAAATTGTTTTAAGAATTTGAAGTGTTCTACGAATGGGTGATTTTCACCAGTGATTTTTCCAACGACATCTGCTGAGTCTGGTTTTGTAATTTCATCGTGGAATTGATATCCGATTTTTGCTTGAGTGTGGTCCACTCCGTTCAATCCCCAGAAGAAATCTAAGTGCCAATATTGGCGACGGAATTCGCCGTCTGTGAATCCTTTTAATCCAGCTTTCTTTTGTTGTTCGACTAACTTTTCGATGGCTTTATCTTCGACGGCTGTTAATTCCTCGCGTGTAATTTCTCCTTTTGCAAATTTTTCTTTTGCTTCTACTAATTCTTTTGGACGTAAGAAACTTCCTACGTGATCGACTCTAAATGGTGCTTGTAATTTTGACATTGACATTCCTCCTATAAATAAAAAATCCTCACAGTATCGCTACTGCAAGGACGAAATTTCGTGTTACCACCTTGTTTTGTAGAATCCTCACGAATCCTACCTTACCGAGTACGCACACTGGGTGTTATACTCTACAGCTATAATGGGCTACCCATTTACATCTAATGATTCGACGTAAAATCACTCCGAGGCCATCTTCAAAAATTCCATTTGATCTCTTCCCACCAACCGAGACTCTCTTAGCAAATTTTATTTTCTACTCACCTGTTCTTTGTGATGTCTTATGAACATGTCATAAGAATAACAGAGAACAAACCGCGCTAGCAATAGGTTTTCTTATACCGTTTTTCTATCACTCGTTATAACTTTGAAGTTATATACCTAAAAACCCTTTAAAAATAGGTTATAAAAAGACTTAGAGAAAATCTCTAAGTCTTAAATCATTATTCAGAATCAACTAATTCATGCAATTTTTCTTATAGAAGAAGATTTGCGAAAATCGATAAACTCAAGAATCACGACAACATACGCAATCGTAATAAAACCAAACGAAAGTACGATCCCATTTCTGGTAATTTAGTTAATAAATAAACTGCTCCGAAGATAAATCCGAAGAGAACCACTATGAAAATTACCGACTTTCACCCACTACGCATACGGTTTAAGAGTTCAATCATATCGTCCAACTTGGGGGTAAAGAGCTTCAAGTCTCTGCATATCCCCAACGGCTAAAGCCCTAGACTGATAATTCCCCATGAGAGAATGATGCCCAAAAGTCATATAAATCGGTAAGCGAAGTACTGTACAAATCACCGTCATAAGAACAACAGGGATAGCAGACTGAATCACAAAAGAGAATCCAGAATTTACGTTCTAAAAACTGATGCATATCGAATGGAAGAACTTTTAGATAATAATAGTTTTCTCTCTCGAGTGAAATTCCGACCGCTAATAAGTTGTTTCCTCCTGTATTGAAGCCTGCAATGAAGGTAATGAGCATCGCAAATGGTAAGAAGGTATTTAGATTTAGAAAGTTCATAAAACTAATTTCTGCCGGACCACCCGAAAAACTTAAAACTGCTGGAATTAAGAGGAGATATGGTAATATTCCTGCACTAATAATCGTTTGCGTTAATACCGAACCTTCCATTAATTGGCGAAGCGTATAGCGAATCACGAATTTTGTTGAAAGCTTGCTGCCATCTAACTCCATTTGTTTCACACGTTCGACTTTTACTTGAGAAGACGATGTTTGCGAAACGGCTTGATAGAAGTTTGGCAATACAATGAACTTCACGAGTAGTAAAATCGCCACAAATACTAAGATTACGAATCCAATCATCGGATAAACACTCATATCGAGTGGGATCCAAAAATCGCATTATAGAAGGCGAGTACTGGCTTTGAATGAAAAGCTGGCATTTTCTCCTGTTATTGCAGTATTCACCATCGATCTTGACGCCATGAATTGATAACCAATAATGGCCCCAAGAGAAATCACGAAAACTAAAATATTCGCAATTACGGATTGATATTTTCTAAACAGTGGAATCTTCGCTAGGAAGAAGCAGAGAAGAAACATCAATAGGTAAACAATCGCACTAAAGATAAGCGCCCCTAATAAGGCAATCGGAATCGTAAAAAGGATGAAACCTCCTGAAAAATACACGTGAATTCCAAATAACATCACGATTGGAAGTAATCCTTGCAATGTAGCCACTACAATCGAAAGGCTCTTCCCAAGAACGACCTCTAATTCCGTAAAGGCATAAGGCAAATACGATTCGAAGTCTTTACTTTCATAAAAGACATTGTAAATAGCTGGCAATGCTTGCGAAATTAAAATCATCAAGAATAGGAAGACCGTCGTTCCAAATTGAAGTGGAGGGTATGAACGTCCCTGAAATTGCTCCTGGGAATTCAAATAAAGCTCCAAACATCACCGCAAACAGCAATTGTTGCGTCAATGTTTTCATCGCCACATTCACGGGTTTCGATGGATTTTTCGCTTGTTTCTTTCGATAATTTTGTAATTGTGCCGGTTGCGTCGCAAAAATTAAATTGGTCTTCACCAGCGTAAGAATTCGATTAAACCGCATGTGAATCCACTCCTTCTTGTCTACCGGCTAGTGATAAGTAGATTTCTTCAAGCGTGCTATCTGGTTGTTGGCCTTTCAACTCTTGAATCGTACCGTAGAAGAGTAGTTTTTCCTTTTTCAAAATCGCAATCATATCGCAAAAGTTGTTCTGCTACTTCTAAAACGTGTGTCGAGAAGAGAACAGTATTCCCTTTATCGGCATGTTCGCGCATTAATTTTCTTTCAAGTCGTAAGAAGCTTGTGGGTCAAGACCCGTCATAGGTTCATCGAGTACCCAAATATCTGGATCAGAAAGTAGGGCACCAATGACAAATACTTTTTGACGCATCCCATGTGAGAAGGAATCAATCACTTCATAACGATGACCTTCAAAATCGAATAATTCTAGTAAATAAGCTAGACGACTTTCTACTTCGTCTAGAAGTCATGCCATAGGAAGAAGCGACTAATTCCCAGAATTCATTGCAGTTAATCGTAAGAAAAGATCTGGGCTATCGGCTACATAGCCAATTTTTTCTTTAATCGCAAGTCGATTTGCTGAAAGTTCTTGTCCATCGACAAAAATTTCGCCACTTGTTGGATTGATGACACTTACTAGGATTTAATGGTTGTTGATTTTCTCAGCACCATTATGTCCAATCAGTCCGATGATTTTTCCACTTTCAATCGTTAAATTGAGTCCATCTAAAGCGACTGTTTGTCCATATTTTTTTGAAAACATTTTTAAATTCAATCATGCAAATTCCTCCTTATGCCCCTGTATATCCCTATTATATAACTAGAGTCCGCATAAAAAAAGACATTTTTCTTGCCTTGAAAAGAGAACTTTTTGCTAAAAAGCTTTTACATTCGATTACTACGAATCTGTATGAATATCTTCATATAGTGGTAATAGGCACCGGTTCGAGCCTAAGGTCTCTCACCTTTTGGGAATAAGATTACGAAGAAAATCGGACTCACGAGTGAGTCCGATTTTTCGTAGTCATTCTCCTGAGCTGATTAGGATTAAGCAAATCATAAATGATGAAGCTTAATCCAATCAGCTACTGCGTCAAATTCTATAAGTTTTTAGTAAGGAATAACCTCCTAACTCCCTCTAAGCACAGTGGTTGAATGGTATGATTCTTCGTAATCTTAATGAGTGCTTTTGATACTCTTTTTAGCATCATAAAGAAAAATCAGAATACAAAAGCCATCATTTGATGGCTTTTTGTTTACTAACTATTCATTTTTCTTCATCCACTAATTGTTGCGCAAAAGTCTTTCATATTGCCTTTGATGGCTTCATCTGAAAGGGGATGCAGTTGGTGTTTCTGTTGCAGCTGTTTCAGCAGTTGCCTCAGTCACCTCTTCTGTTGTTTCTTCTTCGCGGTCCACAATCGCTAATGAACTTACAATCGCATCTTGATCTAGACGCATCATACGAACTCCAAGAGCGCCACGGCCTGTTTGAGACACGTCTTCGGCATGGAATCTGATGATAACTCCTTTATTGGTCATGATGAGTAAGTCTTCGTCTCCAGTTACGGTACGTAGGCAGACAAGTGGTCCATTTTTCTCAGTAATACGAAGTGTACGAACCCCTTTACCGCCACGGCCTTTCAATGCGTATTCGCTCGCAGCTGCTACGTTTTCCGTATCCTTTTTCACTCACGACTAATACTTCATTATCAGGGAGTTAAAAATATCCATTCCAATCACATAGTCGCCGTCACGTAGAGAAACCCCACGAACACCTGAAGCGGTACGACCCATCGCACGAACTTTATCTTCATGGAAGCTTACAGCGTTACCGTGATAAGTTCCAAGGATGATGCCATCATTTCCGCTTGTGATTACTACACGAATCAATTCATCATCTTCGCGTAATTGGATGGCACGTAGACCATTTGTACGGATATTCTTGAATTCTGATAAACGAACACGTTTTTACCGTTCCTCGTAATGTTGTGAAGAACAAGTAACGTTCTGTTTCGTCAGATTCTGGAACACTGATAATCGCTTGGATTTTTCTCAGCTGAATCAATGTTTAATAAGTTGATAACCGGTAATCCTTTTTGCTGTGCGGCTATATTCAGGAATTTCATATCCTTTTGCTTGGTACACTTTCCCTGTATTCGTAAAGAAGAGGAGTGAATCGTGTGTTGAACATGAAATCATGTTTTCCACGTAGTCATCATCATGGACGCTCATTCCTTGAACCCCACGTCCTCCACGGCGTTGTGCCTTGAATTCAGTGTTTGCAAGACGTTTGATATATCCATTCTTCGTTAATGTAATCACGACATCTTCTTGTTCGATTAAATCTTCATCTTCAAGGCTTAATGCTTCTCCGACTAATAATTCTGTACGACGAGGATTGTCGAAACGTTGTTGGATTTCAAGTAGCTCTTGTTCGATGATTTCGTAACGAAGTTCTTCGCTCGCTAATACTTTTTCTAAGTATTGGATGGTTGCTTGTAATTCGTTGTATTCTGCATCGATTTTCTCGCGTTCTAATCCTGTTAAACGAACCATACGCATATCAAGAATCGCTTGTGCTTGTTTATCGCTTAAGCCGTATTCATTTATGAAGCGGTCTTTAGCGATATCTCCACTTGCTGAACTTCTTAAGATAGCCACAATCGCATCAATATGGTCTAAGGCGATTTGTAACCCTTCTAAAATATGAGCGCGGTCTTCTGCTTTTTTCTTATCGAATAAGCTACGACGACGAACGACTTCTTCTTGGTGATCTAAGTAATGGCGTAAAATTTCTTTTAAGCTCAATACTTTTGGCTCTTGATTTACAATCGCAAGCATGTTGAAGCCGAAGTTTGATTGTAATGGTGTTAATTTGTATAAATTATTTAATACAACGGATGCTGAAACATCACGACGTACTTCAATCACAACACGCATACCCGACACGGTCAGATTCATCGTTTAAGTAAGTGATTCCTTCGATTTTCTTCTCGTGGTGTAATTGTGCGATACGTTCTACTAAACGCGCTTTATTTACCATATATGGTAATTCAGTGATGATGATGCGTTCTTTTCCGTTTTTCAATTCTTCGATTTGTACGCGCCCACGAACCGTAATCGATCCGCGTCCTGTTTCGTATGCACGACGAATTCCAGATTTTACCTAAGACAAGTCCTCCAGTTGGGAAGTCAGGTCCAGGGAGAGCTTCCATTAATTCAGTAGTGCTTACATCAGGGTTCTTCATTAATAAGTGAAGAGCCGAGATGACTTCCGCCAAGTTATGTGGTGGAATATTTGTTGCCATCCCAACCGCAATCCCTGTTGCACCGTTTACTAATAAGTTTGGAATACGTGCTGGTAATACTTCCGGTTCATGTTCTGTTGAATCGTAGTTATCACGGAAATTAATCGTATCTTTGTTAATATCGCGAAGCATTTCAAGAGCAATTTTACTCATACGAGCCTCTGTATAACGCATCGCAGCAGCTCCGTCCCCATCGACAGAACCAAAGTTACCGTGACCATCAATTAATGGGTAACGGTATGAGAAATCTTGTGCCATACGAACCATGGCATCGTAAATTGCAGAGTCACCGTGTGGGTGATATTTACCCATTACGTCCCCGACAATACGCGCAGATTTTTTATGCGGTTTGTCCGGTGTCACTCCAAGTTCACTCATTCCATATAAAATACGACGGTGTACTGGTTTTTAATCCATCGCGTACATCTGGCAGGGGCACGCGATACAATAACACTCATCGAATACTCTAGAAATGATTTACGCATGGTATGCACTAAATCAGTTGATTCAAAAGTTTCTTCAAAGTGTTTCACTTCTTCAGACATAATTCGTCTCCTTTTCTATTCTTCTCTTCAAATTCGTTTACTAAATTAGATATCTAAATCTTCCATATTGACATATTTCGCATTGCTTTCGATGAATTCACGACGTGGTTCTACACGGTCACCCATCAAGATATCTAAAATTTGATCCGCTTCTGCAGCATCTTCCACAGATACTTGTAACATTGAACGGTTTTCAGGGTTCATGGTTGTTTCCCATAATTGTTCCGCATCCATTTCCCCAAGACCTTTGTATCGTGATAATTGTGGTTTTGGATGTGCTGGTAATTCTTTTAGTTTTGCTTCTAACTCTTTATCATTTTGAATGTAGTATTCGTTTTACCTTGTTTCAATTTGTAAAGAGGTGGTTGCGCGATATAAATATATCCAGCTTCCACTGCAGGGCGCATATAACGATAGAAAAGAGTAATGAGCAATGTACGAATGTGACTTCCATCGACATCGGCATCGGTCATGATGACTAATTTTTGCTAACGAGCTTTCGATAAATCAAAATCTCCACCAAAACCAGTTCCCATCGCTGTAAAGAGCGAACGAATTTCTTCGTTGGCTAAAATTTTATCGAGTGTTGCTTTTTCAACGTTCAAGATTTTCCCGCGGATTGGTAAAATCGCTTGGAAATGACGTGAACGTCCTTGTTTTGCTGAACCACCCGCAGAGTCTCCTTCGACGATGAATAATTCAGAAATCGTTGGGTCATTGCTTGAGCAGTCTGCTAATTTACCTGGTAAGTTTGAAATTTCTAAACCAGATTTCTTACGAGTCACTTCACGGGCACGTTTTGCAGCAAGACGTGCTTTCGAAGCTAAAATCCCTTTTTCAACAATCTTACGTGCGACTTGAGGGTTTTCCATTAAGAATTTATCGAAGTGTGTTGAAAACAGACGGTCTGTAATCGTACGAGCTTCAGAGTTTCCTAATTTCGTTTTTGTTTGTCCTTCGAACTGTGGATCAGGGATGTTTTGATAGAAACAACAGCCGTTAAACCTTCACGGACATCTTCACCGCTTAGTTTTTCTTCGTTTTCTTTCATCAATTTTTGACGACGCGCGTAATCATTAATCACACGTGTTAAGGCCGTCTTCATCCCTGATTCGTGAGTCCCACCTTCATAAGTGTGGATATTATTTGTAAAGCTGAGAAGGTTTGTATGGTATCCAGAAGTGTATTGCATAGCCACTTCTACTTGAATGCCATCTTGTTCTCCTTCAACGTAAATTGGCTCTTCGAATAACACTTGTTTTGATTTATTTAAGTGTTCGACATAGCTCTTAATCCCGCCTTCGTAGCAGAAAGATTTTCTCACTGGCTCTTCTTCGCGGAAATCCGTAATCGTTAATTTTAATCCTTTATTCAAGAACGCTAATTCACGCACACGGTTGGCTAATTTATCAAATTCAAAGACAGTTGTTTCTTGGAAAATTTCAGGGTCTGGTACAAAGTACACGCTCGTACCATGTTTATCAGTTGTCCCAATGATTTTTAAGTCTTCTAAAACGGCACCACGTTTATAAGATTGCTCATAAATGTTGCCATCTTTAAATACTTGAACGGTTAAGTCTGTTGAAAGAGCATTAACAACAGAAGCCCCAACCCCGTGAAGACCCCCAGAAACTTTATAGCCTCCGCCGCCGAATTTACCACCGGCGTGAAGCACTGTAAATACAGTTTCTACGGCAGGACGACCTGTTTTTTCTTGAATATCGACCGGAATCCCACGTCCATCATCAGTTACGCGAATGTGGTTTTCTTTCGTGATTTCGATTTCGATATGTGTCGCAAACCCAGCCAACGCTTCGTCGATTGAGTTATCCACGATTTCCCATACAAGGTGATGAAGCCCAGCACTACTTGTTGAACCAATATACATCCCAGGACGTTTACGAACAGCTTCGAGTCCTTCTAATACTTGAATCTGACTGGCATCATATTGCGCAGCTAATTCAGCTTTGTTTTCTTCTGTCATATGCTAATTCTCACTCTCCGTTTTTAAAATAGTTCCTTTTTCAATCGGTATTACGACTGGTTCATTAATAAATTGTTGCTTAATCCCATCCAGGCTCGTTGTCGTAATAAAGGTTTGCACCTTATTTTCAATCGCCTTAATCAGATGAGTTTGTCTGTCATCATCGAGCTCGGAAAGTACGTCATCTAATAGTAGAAGAGGATACTCGCCTGTCGATAATTTCATCAATTCGATTTCCGCAAGCTTCAAACTCAGAACGGTCGAACGTTGCTGTCCTTGCGAACCGTACGTTTGAACCGGAACCTCATTCAAATAAAAAATCAAATCGTCACGGTGCGGTCCAATCAGCGTTGTGGCTTGATCCGCCTCACGAGTTTGATTCTTCTTGAATTGATTCGATATAAATTTCTTTTCATTTGCGAAGGTGTTAAACCATCCTCCAAGGGAATCGTTGCTTGATACGACACCGAGAATTTCTCACGACCAAGCGATAACTGGTCATGAATCGGAATGGCTAAAGCCTCCAATTGCTTCATAAAATCGAGACGATGAAAGACGATTTTACTAGCTAACTCGCTTAACATCTCGCTTAAAACCTCTAAGTATTCGTCCGGCTGCTTTTTCTTAATCGCTAGCTGCTTCAAATACGATATTCCGTTGTTTTAAGACGCGATTATATTCCACTAAATCATAGAGGTAGAGGGAACTCATTTGTCCAAGTTCCATATCCACGAATTTACGTCTATTTTGCGGAGACCCTTTGACAAGCGTGAGGTTCTCTGGGGCAAAGAGAATGACATTCAAGTTTCCAAGATAGGAACTCAGTCGTTTTTGCTCCAAATAATTCACTTTTGCAATTTTTCCTTTTTTAGAAAATTGCAATTCTAAATTCGTCTTTGTCGCTGTTTTTTCAACGGTCCCTTTAATCGTCGCAAAGTCTTTATTCCATCCAATCAGTTCTTTGTCGTTTGTCGTGCGGTGGCTCTTTGTCATCGCCAAGGCATAAATCGACTCCATTAGGTTGGTTTTCCCTTGTGCATTTTCACCAATAAAAACATGCACACCGTCTGTAAACTCTAGTTGGACAGATTCATAATTACGAAAGTTTTGTAATTGTAAATTAGTCAGCTTCATGCGTCATGTGTGTTCAAATCATTTTCATCCGATTTCATTTCTTTCACAATAAAAATACCTTCATCAGGTATTTCGACACGTGTATTCGGATATAATTTTCTACCACGTCGATTTTCTAACTCTCCATCTACAAAAACTGTATATTCTTGCAGGTACCATTTTGCTTGTCCGCCCGTTGTAATGACGTCAATATGTTTTAAAAATTGCCCTAATGTAATGTACTCATCAGAGATCGATACGATAGTTGTCATGAACTTCCTCTTTTCTAATGGATATTGGTGAGAACTCCATTAAACTCATGCATGCTCACATATTTTTAAGTAGAATAACTCTACATTATTATACATTTTTACAAGCTTTTCGCAAAGAAATTGCAAATTTTAGGGGGTTATTTCAATTTTGAGGCAAAAACATCAAAAAGCCTAAAAAAACAAAAAAACAAAATTTACTAGGATTTTTCAAAAATTTGGATTTTGGAGCTAAAATCACCCTAAAATCATAGTGTCCAAAATTCACTTAAAGTGAATTTCGGGAAATTGCAAAAATATAGTTGAAAATAAAAAAACTCGAGCCTTCAAAACGAAAGCTCGAGTGAAAGTTTGATAACTTACGATTACCCGTTGAATGTACGAACAGGTGTCACTAATTGAATGAAGCTATGTGGAATACCAGAATGGTCTTCTTTTAGTTTCAATGTGAATGGACGGTTTGCTTCTAAGAAGTTGATGACAGCTTCTGAAGAACCGAATAATTTCAACGCTTCTTTTAAGTAGTCAGGGTTGAATGAAATTTCAAGTGGAGCTCCTTCGAAGTTTTCCACAGCGATTTCTTCTTCAACCGTACCGACTTCAGGAGATTTACCTGTTAATAGAATACGTTCCGGAGAAAGTGTTAATGTCGCGATATTGTTTTTATCCGTATGTGACATTAATGAAGCACGTTCTACAGCTGCTACAAGTTCACTCGCAACGACTGTAATCGAAGTGTTCGCTCCGTCGTTAATTAAACGGTCTGTATCAGGATACATTCCTTCTAATAGACGAGAGTAGAAGGATAAATGTTTCTGTTTGGAACAAGATTTGATTATCTGTAATTGCAAAATCGATTGTTTCTAATCCGTCGATGATACGAGATAATTCTAATAATGTTTTACCAGGTAATGTCATTTCGAAAGTCAATGCATCACTTCCAGCTGGCATTTGTAATGGAATGATATCGTTGGCTTAAACGGTGAGAGTCTGTTGCGACTGCTTTTTAATTTGGTTGTCTTTAATCACCATATGAATACCCTAGTTAAGATCGGACGAGATTCTGCAGTTGAAACGGCAACCGCTGTTTGTACAATCACTTGTCTAAATAATGGAACAGGAATGGTAATCACGATGATTTTTCAATTTCTGGTAATTGTGGATAATCCACTGCAGATAATCCATTTAATGTAAATGATGCATTACCTGCTGTAATCGTTGCTTGTAATTGATCGTTTGTTTCAAGTAGAGAAATACATTTAAAGGTAATTTTTAACGATTTCTCCAAAGAAACGAGCAGGAAGAACGATGCTACCTGGTTCTTGGACTGTTAATTGTAGTTCTTCGTCTTCGATAGGTAAGAATACTTCGATAGAAACTTCTGAATCACTACCTGTTAATGTTAAACCTTCTTCACTTGCAACTAATTTAATCCCAGTTAAAAATTGGAATCGTTGTTTTTGATGGAATTGCACGTTGAACATCGACTAGATTTTTAAAAATCCTTGTCTGTTTACTGAAAAATTTCATAACTTCCTCCTTTTGGATGTCCTTTTTATATTTAATTTATTTATTAAAAATAGTAATAGTAGTAGGGGCTGTGTATTCTGTGGAAAAAGTGAAGAACTCTACAGCTCTTTTCATTTTTGATTGTGGATAACTATTGTGGATAAAACAGCTTGAATTTTTGAGTTATCCACTGACTACTGATGAAGCAATCCTTTAATTTCATTAATGACTTGAGTCGTTTCACTATTTTTCTTTTACTTCAAAGCTGATTTTTCATAAGCATGAAGAACGGTTGAATGGTCTCTACCAAAGTCAGATCCAATTTTTTTGTAAAGAACTTCCCGTTAATTCACGTGAAAGATACATGGCGATTTGACGAGGTTGAACCATTGTTTTCGTTCTCTTTTTCCCTTTTAATATCTTCAACAGTAATATTGTAATATTTGGCAACAGCACTTTGAATATCATGAATCGATAGTAATTTTTTTCTTTACCACCTGGTAGGAGATTTTTCAAAAGCTTCTGCGAGCTAAATCTGTTGAAATATCTTCGCCAACCATCACAGAATAGGCTTGAAGACGCATTAGAGCACCTTCCAACTCACGTACGTTTGATTGAATATGTCCTGCTACATAGCTTAGTACATCGATTGGAATATTAAACTCAAGGGATTGTGCTTTTATTTTGTAAAAATCGCAATCCGAGTTTCTAAGTCTGGTGGAGTAATATCTCACAGGAAGACCAGAAACGAAACGAGAAACAAGTCTTTCTTGAAGTGCTTTTTAATTTCTGTTGGTTGTCGGTCACTAGTAAGTACGATTTGTTTTTGGTTATTGAATAAAGCATTAAAAAGTATGGAAGAATTCCTCTTGCGTTGCTTCTTTTGCTGCTAAAAATTGAATATCATCGACCAGTAAAAATATCCACATTGCGATAACGATTGCGGAATTCTTGTGGTGTCTTTGATCCAATGGAAGCAATCATTTCATTCATAAACTCTTCACTGGTTACATATTTAACGCGTGCTGTTGGATGATTCTTCTTATAATCATTTCCCAATCGCTTGCATTAAATGGGTTTTTCCAAGACCTACACCCCATAGAAAAAGAGTGGGTTATAAGCCGTTCCAGGGTTTTCCCTACATATCGAGCAGCAGCCGTAGCCATTTTGGTTCCCTTTCCCGATAATGAATGTATCAAAATGTGTATTTTGGATTTAAATGAGAATCTTCTTCAATCGCAGTTGGAGAAGGATGACTTAATCCAGTCGTTTGTGTTTTCTTCTATATTACTGTTGTTTGATTGAAAAGAAGAAAATCGATGGTTCGAAATCAGACTCTGGTGTAATAAATCTAGGTTCAAATGATTGTCTGAAATAGTCGTACCCAAATTCAATAATGTCTCTTAATAAATTATCTTGCCAATATCTGGCAAATGTTTGAGAAGGGACTTTAATATAAAAGAATATTTTTCTCGATACGAACAGGTTCAGCGGGTTTTATCCAATGGTTGAAATGTAAACTCAGAATTTGTTTTTCAAATTGTTCTAATAATATATCCCAAAAAATCTTGAATGGAATTCATAAATGCACCTCCTTATAGTTCTAAAGATTCTAATCCAGTTAACAGTTTACCATCTTTCAATAGAGTTTTCCACAATTGAATGGAGAAAACCACAATAAATCAAAGTTTTTAATAAAAATTATCCACAAAAATGTGGATAATCGATAAGAAATAATAGAGAATAAACAGAGTTATACACAGAAAAATTTTCAGTTATTCACAGTTCATTTTTATTGATTTAAAGAGATTTTAAATAACTTTATCCACCAGTTTGTGGATAGACTTTGTACAAAACAGAGTGTTATTTTGTGGATAAGTTGTTGAAAAAAACTAGTGGATGAAGAGTTATTTTTAAAAAGAGATTTCCACTATGATTGTTGATAACTAAAAATCGATGCAAAAAGACAGTTATTTGTAGAAATTTTTAGAGACATTATGGTATGATACTTCAGTAATTTAGCGATTAGATAGTTTATATTGACAATTCAATATTTTATATTTATAATGTACTAGACTGTCTAGGAGACTAGATATTTCATTTACAGTAGGAGGTGCACATCGAATGAAAAAGAACATATCAACCAAGCAAACGTAAACGTCAAAAAGTTCACGGATTCCGTAAACGCATGAGTACAAAAATGGCCGTAGAGTATTAGCAAGCAGACGCCGTAAAGGTAGAAAAGTTTTTAGCAGCTTAGATCACTGAACGTCTCAGTGGTCTTTTTAAAAACATTTCTGAGTGACTGGAGATATTCAAGTAGATGAAAAAAATCGTATCGAGTGAAGAAAGATCGTGAATTTCAGCAGGTATTCCATAAAGGAAAAATCTACAGCAAATCGACAATTTGTTATTTATCAGTTCAATAAGGAAGGGACAAACGCATTTTTCGTGTGGGAATTTCAGTAAGTAAAAAGCTAGGAAATGCAGGTGACAAGGAATCGACTTAAAAAGACGAATTCGTCATATTCTGATGGAACTAGATGATCAAATAACTCAAAATATAGATTTTATCGTCATTGCTCGATCACCCATCGTACAAATGTCTTATCAAGAAATGAAAAAGCAGTATGATGCACGTTTTAAAAATTAGCTACATTATTACCTAAAAAATTAAGATTTCTATTATAGGTAGGAATCATTGAAAAATTAAATATTCTAAAAAGGTGGGACTTTTTCAGTGAAGAAAAAGTCAATTGATTTTATCATTAGCAGTTTTAACTTTATTTTTTTAGCGGCCTGTGGAACTTCTCCTGTTACGGAGTCTAGTACAGGTTTTTGGGATAGAATTGTTCTTTATAATTTATCTCAATTTATTATTTGGTTATCTGAATTATTTGGAGGAAGCTATGGTTTAGGAATTATCTTCTTTACAATTATTACTCGTTTAATTATGGTTCCTTTAATGCACTTCCAATACCAAAGTACGCGTAAACAAGCGATTCTTCAACCAGAGATTAAAGCTTTACGTGAAAAATACTCTGCTAGAGACCGTGCAACACAAGAAATGCTTCAAGCAGAAATGAATGCTTTATATGAACGTGAAGGAATCAATCAATATGCTGGTTGTTTACCATTATTAATTCAATTGCCAGTAATGATGGCCTTATATCAAGCGATTAGTCGTACAGAAGTATTAAAAACTGGACACTTCTTATGGTTCCAATTAGACCAACCAGATCCATACTTCATCTTACCGGTATTAGCCGCTGTGACAACATTAATTACAAGTTGGTTATCTATGAAAGATGCAAGATACTGGTGGAGCAGGTAAAGCGATGATGTATTTTATGCCAGTGATGATTTTATTTATGTCACTTGGTTTATCAAGTGCTTTATCACTATACTGGGTAGTCGGAAACGTATTTATGGTAGGTCAAACTTTACTATTAAATAATCCATTCAAATTCCAAGAAGAACAAAAAGCGATTATCGCTGAGAAAAAACGTCGTCAAAAGGCGCTTGAAAAAGCGAAGAGAAGACACGGAAAATAATTCTTATATAGAAGTCTTGTTGAAACGTCTCAATCATGAGATAATAACAATGATTTTTAAAGAGTAGGAGAGTTTACGATGACAAATACTATTAAAGTAACGGATACTTCAGTAGAAAAAAGCAATTCAAAAAGGATTACGTCAATTAGGATTAACCAAAGAAGAAGTAGTTGTTGAAGTGATAACTGAAGGTAAAAAGGATTGTTTGGCTTTGGCCAAAAAGATGCAATAGTTGCTTTAACTCCAGTTGTTAAAGAAGAAGTTGTGGAAGAAGTTTCTACACCAGTAGTAGAAGAAACGGTTGAAGAAGTAGTAGCATCTGAAGATGAATCTTTCGAGGAAGAATTTTGAAGATGATTTCGAAGACGAAGAAGATGTTGAAGGTTCTGAGAATGAAGAAACAACCGTAGACCGTTTAGAAGAAGCGGCTCATGTAACCAAAAGCGTACTTTAGAAGGAATTGCGAATACTTATGGTGCAGAAGCAACTGTAACGGTTGAAGTGCGTCGTGATCGTATGACATTTGTATTTGATACAGACAAACAAGGGTCTATTTAATCGGTAAACATGGTAAAATTTTTAAAATGCTTTACAAGTATTAGCACAAGTTTCCGTCCATCGTTTTGTTAAAGGAAGAATTTCTGTTCAAGTAGATGTTGGTGATTACCGTCAACGCCGTAGTGAAACATTACAACAAATTGCCGAAAGAACAGCTCGTAAAGTATTAAAAACGAAACAACCTGTTTACTTAGAACCACTACCAGCGTATGAAAGAAAACAAATTCATGCTGCATTAAGCAAAAATAAACGTATTTCAACGCATTCTGAGGGGAAAGAACCTCATCGTTACCTAGTTGTTGAGATCGCAGAATAGAAATGATGAAAGCTTATGACCGTTTCAGTCATAAGCTCATATCAATGAAAGATAATAAAAGACATATTTCAGAAAAATATCTGCTATAACAATAATTTTTATGAATAATAGATAGGTAATATAGTCATTAGGACGAAACAAATAAAGTATAAAATAAAAACTTTTATAAATAGAAACTATTTCAATCATAAAAAGAATTATTCCTATAAATGTCCATCTAAAGTCTAAGTTTTTCTTTTGGAGAAATTAGAAAATAAAGGTATAATAAAAATAAATATAGGAGCATATATTTAATAAAAAGATGAGGAGATATTATGGACATTCAAATTTTTGTGAATCGACGAAAAGAATTAGGGTTTATCTCAAATTGAATTGAGTGAGGGTATTTGTACACAAGCAACATTAAGTCGATTCGAAAAATCACGGTCAAATTCCATCCATGAAGATATTGACCTTACTTTTTGTAAAAAACTACATATGGACGTAGGGGAGTTATTTCCATCTGTAGCAATTAAAGATTCAGTTATAAACAAAAAGCTGGATAAAAATCGAATTTCATATTGTGAAATATGGAATATGAAGAAGCTGAAGAATTAATTCATAGTATAAATGCGGCTCATTTAACCACTCAGCAACTATGGAGATATTTATACTTAAAAAGGTTTCACACAAACACTTATTACATAAAGAAAGTACGGATAGCTTTTTCTACTTCAATCAATTGTTAGCAGATCATTCTGATGTGGATAATAAATATATTTTTCTTAGCGTATACGGGAATCGGACTTATTTATATGAATCAGGGAGACTATGATAAGGCTGAATACTTCTTTGAAAAAGCCATCCACCAAATCGATAATCATACAATTGAATCCATTGAAGATGTATGTCGTGTATTAACAGTTCTATATTATGGTGGAACTTTCTATGCAAAAATTAAAGAATATGATACTAGTGATGTCTTACTAAAGACGTGGAATTACAATCTGTAGTGAAAATCATGTCACATACTATTTAGCTCGTATCAAATATTTTGCAAGCAGAGAACGCTTATGTGAATGACGCTCAAGTGAAGAAGTAAAAAGAATTGATGAGAGACGCCGCAGCATTTGCCAGAGTGAATAAAAATACGGTATTATTAGAAAAATAAAAAGTATTTAAAGAACTTGTGGCGAAAGGAGAATAGGAATGTCTATTCGTCAAAAAGAGATGATTTATTCAAAAAGAAAAATTGGAAGTTCCAGAAGAGATTAAAGAGGAATTTCAAAACGATGACTATGATTTAGATAGTTTTGGAGATGCATTTGTAATGATGCCAAAATTAGAAGAAGATAAGCGTCATCAAAAATCTAGAGAAAAACATTAAAAAAAGAATGGCTAGAAGATTTTGAATAGATTGTTTTCTAACACTCTAATTATGATAAGAGACCTTGTTTTTTCAAGGTCTTTTTAGTCAAAAAGTAGAAAATAATTCCTTTTCAGAAACTTATGTCATTTAGAAAAGAAATTTTTAATGAAAAACAGTAGCATTTTAGTTGAAATCACAAACTAGTTATGATAAATTAATATCACTGTTAAGCGAACGTTCGCTTTTAAAAACAGTTTCAAAAATCTTTCGAAAAAAAGATGAATGAAATCTGTTGACAGTAAAAATGTCCTATGATAGGATATAGAAGTTGTTGCAAAAACAACGATTGACCTTTGAAAACTGAACAAAGAAGACGAACCAAATGTGTAGGGACTTCATTCATTTTGAATGAAGAAACAACAATTTCTTATCTCTTAAAGAGATACAATAAGTCAGTAATTAAAATGAGTTTTTCAAAGCTCATGAAAATTCAAATTTTTTTCATGAGAGTTTGATCCTGGCTCAGGACGAACGCTGGCGGCGTGCCTAATACATGCAAGTCGAACGAGAGCGACCGGTGCTTGCACTGGTCAATCTAGTGGCGAACGGGTGAGTAACACGTGGGTAACCTGCCCATCAGAGGGGGATAACATCCGGAAACGGATGCTAAAACCGCATAGGTCTTCGAACCGCATGGCTTTGAAGAGGAAAAAGAGCGCAAGCTTCTGCTGATGGATGGACCCGCGGTGCATTAGCTAGTTGGTGAGGTAACGGCTCACCAAGGCCGTGATGCATAGCCGACCTGAGAGGGTGATCGGCCACATTGGGACTGAGACACGGCCCAAACTCCTACGGGAGGCAGCAGTAGGGAATCTTCCGCAATGGACGCAAGTCTGACGGAGCAACGCCGCGTGAGTGAAGAAGGTTTTTCGGATCGTAAAACTCTGTTGTTAGAGAAGAACAAGTGCTAGAGTAACTGTTAGCGCCTTGACGGTATCTAACCAGAAAGCCACGGCTAACTACGTGCCAGCAGCCGCGGTAATACGTAGGTGGCAAGCGTTGTCCGGATTTATTGGGCGTAAAGCGAGCGCAGGCGGTTCCTTAAGTCTGATGTGAAAGCCCCGGCTCAACCGGGGAGGGTCATTGGAAACTGGGGAACTTGAGTGCAGAAGAGGAGAGTGGAATTCCATGTGTAGCGGTGAAATGCGTAGATATATGGAGGAACACCAGTGGCGAAGGCGACTCTCTGGTCTGTAACTGACGCTGAGGCTCGAAAGCGTGGGTAGCAAACAGGATTAGATACCCTGGTAGTCCACGCCGTAAACGATGAGTGCTAAGTGTTGGAGGGTTTCCGCCCTTCAGTGCTGCAGTTAACGCATTAAGCACTCCGCCTGGGGAGTACGACCGCAAGGTTGAAACTCAAAGGAATTGACGGGGACCCGCACAAGCGGTGGAGCATGTGGTTTAATTCGAAGCAACGCGAAGAACCTTACCAAGTCTTGACATCCTTTGACCACTCTAGAGATAGAGCTTTCCTTCGGGGACAAAGTGACAGGTGGTGCATGGTTGTCGTCAGCTCGTGTCGTGAGATGTTGGGTTAAGTCCCGCAACGAGCGCAACCCTTATTACTAGTTGCCAGCATTCAGTTGGGCACTCTAGTGAGACTGCCGGTGACAAACCGGAGGAAGGTGGGGATGACGTCAAATCATCATGCCCCTTATGACTTGGGCTACACACGTGCTACAATGGATGGTACAACGAGCAGCGAACTCGCGAGGGTAAGCGAATCTCTTAAAGCCATTCTCAGTTCGGATTGTAGGCTGCAACTCGCCTACATGAAGCCGGAATCGCTAGTAATCGCGGATCAGCACGCCGCGGTGAATACGTTCCCGGGTCTTGTACACACCGCCCGTCACACCACGAGAGTTTGTAACACCCAAAGTCGGTGAGGTAACCTTTTTGGAGCCAGCCGCCTAAGGTGGGATAGATGATTGGGGTGAAGTCGTAACAAGGTAGCCGTATCGGAAGGTGCGGCTGGATCACCTCCTTTCTAAGGATAAACCAGAATGTCGAAAGATGTTCTAGGTAATACGGAACCCTACAGGGTTTAGACTTCTTTGTTTAGTTTTTGAGAGGTTAAACTTCTCAAAAACAAAAAGTTCTAAATGCGAACAAGGGCCTATAGCTCAGCTGGTTAGAGCGCACGCCTGATAAGCGTGAGGTCGATGGTTCGAGTCCATTTAGGCCCATTAGTTTGAATTTAGGGGGCTTAGCTCAGCTGGGAGAGCGCCTGCTTTGCACGCAGGAGGTCAGCGGTTCGATCCCGCTAGTCTCCATATCTGTTAGAAATAACAGAGAATTTTGTTCTTTGAAAACTGAATACTATATCACAACAAATAACCAATTAATTTACCGAGAGTTAGAGTAACATCTAACGAAAAGAGTTTTTTAACAAAACGCAACGCTATGCGACATTTAACCAACGGTTAAGTGAATAAGGGCGCACGGTGGATGCCTTGGTACTAGGAGCCGAAGAAGGACGGAACTAACACCGATATGCTTTGGGGAGCTGTAAGTAAGCTAAGATCCAAAGATTTCCGAATGGGGGAACCCAACACCTTTCATAGGGTGTTACCAATGAGTGAATACATAGCTCATTAGGAGGTACACGCAGGGAACTGAAACATCTCATTACCTGCAGGAAGAGAAAGAAAAATCGATTCCCTGAGTAGCGGCGAGCGAAACGGGAGGAGCCCAAACCAACGAGCTTGCTTGTTGGGGTTGTAGGACTAGAACGTGAGAAGAAATCAAGATAGCAGAAGTGGTCTGGAAAGGCCCATCAAAGAAGGTGACAATCCTGTACGCGACATCTTGATGAACTCTACTAGCATCCTGAGTACGGCGGGACACGAGGAATCCCGTCGGAATCCGCCAGGACCATCTGGCAAGGCTAAATACTACCTAGTGACCGATAGTGAACCAGTACCGTGAGGGAAAGGTGAAAAGAACCCCGGGAGGGGAGTGAAAGAGTACCTGAAACCGTGTGCTTACAAGTAGTCAGAGCCCGTTAATGGGTGATGGCGTGCCTTTTGTAGAATGAACCGGCGAGTTACGTTTACATGCGAGGTTAAGATGAAGAGTCGGAGCCGTAGCGAAAGCGAGTCTGAATAGGGCGCATGTAGTATGTGGACGTAGACCCGAAACCAAGTGATCTACCCATGTCCAGGTTGAAGGTGCGGTAAAACGCACTGGAGGACCGAACCAGGGCACGTTGAAAAGTGCTTGGATGAGGTGTGGGTAGCGGAGAAATTCCAATCGAACTTGGAGATAGCTGGTTCTTCCGAAATAGCTTTTAGGGCTAGCCTCGGAAGTCGAGAATCGTGGAGGTAGAGCACTGTTTGGACTAGGGGCCCATCTCGGGTTACTGAATTCAGATAAACCCGAATGCCATGTATTTATATCCGGGAGTCAGACTGCGAGTGATAAGATCCGTAGTCGAAAGGGAAACAGCCCAGACCACCAGCTAAGGTCCCAAAAATATCTGTTAAGTGGAAAAGGATGGGGGTTGCACAGACAACTAGGATGTTGGCTTAGAAGCAGCCATCATTCAAAGAGTGCGTAATAGCTCACTAGTCGAGTGACCCTGCGCCGAAAAATGTAACGGGGCTAAACAGATTACCGAAGCTGTGGATTGGACCTTATGGTCCAGTGGTAGGAGAGCGTTCTAAGGGCGGAGAAGCATGATCGTAAGGACATGTGGAGCGCTTAGAAGTGAGAATGCCGGTATGAGTAGCGAAAGACGGGTGAGAATCCCGTCCACCGAATAACTAAGGTTTCTGGGGAAGGCTCGTCCTCCCAGGGTTAGTCGGGACCCTAAGGCGAGGCCGATAGGGCGTAGTCGATGGACAACAGGTTGATATTCCTGTACTTCTATAAATCGTTTGAGCAATGGAGGGACGCAGGAGGCTAAGAAAAAGCGTACGACTGGAAGTGTACGCCCAAGCAGTGAGTCGGTTGATGAGTCAAAATGCTTATCACGGATGCGACAAGCTGTGACGGGGAGGGAAGTTTAGTACCGAAGTTTCTGATGTCACACTGCCGAGAAAAAGCTTCTAGCAAGATTTATAGGACCCGTACCGCAAACCGACACAGGTAGTTGAGGAGAGAATCCTAAGGTGAGCGAGCGAACTCTCGTTAAGGAACTCGGCAAAATGACCCCGTAACTTCGGGAGAAGGGGTGCTGGTAGCAATACCAGCCGCAGTGAATAGGCCCAGGCGACTGTTTATCAAAAAAACACAGGTCTCTGCAAAAATCGAAAGATGACGTATAGGGGCCGACGCCTGCCCGGTGCTGGAAGGTTAAGAGGAGAGGTTAGCGCAAGCGAAGCTTTGAATTGAAGCCCCAGTAAACGGCGGCCGTAACTATAACGGTCCTAAGGTAGCGAAATTCCTTTGTCGGGTAAGTTCCGACCCGCACGAAAGGCGTAATGATTTGGGCACTGTCTCAACGAGAGACTCGGTGAAATTTTAGTACCTGTGAAGATGCAGGTTACCCGCGACAGGACGGAAAGACCCCATGGAGCTTTACTGCAGTTTGATATTGAGTATCTGTACCACATGTACAGGATAGGTAGGAGCCTATGACCTCGGGACGCCAGTTTCGAGGAGGCAACGGTGGGATACTACCCTTGTGACATGACCACTTAACCCGCACCCTTACCGGGGTGGGAGACAGTGTCAGACGGGCAGTTTGATTGGGGCGGTCGCCTCCTAAAATGTAACGGAGGCGCCCAAAGGTTCCCTCAGAATGGTTGGAAATCATTCGCAGAGTGTAAAGGTATAAGGGAGCTTGACTGCGAGAGCTACAACTCGAGCAGGGACGAAAGTCGGGCTTAGTGATCCGGTGGTTCCGCATGGAAGGGCCATCGCTCAACGGATAAAAGCTACCCTGGGGATAACAGGCTTATCTCCCCCAAGAGTTCACATCGACGGGGAGGTTTGGCACTCGATGTCGGCTCATCGCATCCTGGGGCTGAAGTCGGTCCCAAGGGGTTGGGCTGTTCGCCCATTAAAAGCGGGTACGCGAGCTGGGTTCAGAACGTCGTGAGACAGTTCGGTCCCTATCCGTCGCGGGCGTTGGAAATTTGAGAGGAGCTGTCCTTAGTACGAGAGGACCGGGATGGACACACCGCTGGTGTACCAGTTGTTCTGCCAAGAGCATCGCTGGGTAGCTATGTGTGGACGGGATAAACGCTGAAAGCATCTAAGCGTGAAGCCCCCTCGAGATGAGATTTCCCATCACTTTTAAATGAGTAAGACCCTGAGAGACGATCAGGTAGATAGGCTAGAAGTGGAAGTGCCGCGAGGCATGGAGCGGACTAGTACTAATCGGTCGAGGACTTAACCACGAGTTGTATAGCTGGTAGATTGATGGCGTTGGATATAGATTCAGTTTTGAAAGAACGAAAGTTTTTTTCAGAAAAATAAAGTGTGGTGACGATGGCAAGAAGGATACACCTGTTCCCATCTCGAACACAGAAGTCGTTTTAGCGCCGATAGTAGTTGGGGGTTTCTCCCTGCGAGGGTAGGACGTTGCCACGCTTTTATTATTTTTTTCCGCCATAGCTCAGTTGGTAGTAGCGCATGACTGTTAATCATGATGTCGTAGGTTCGAGTCCTACTGGCGGAGTTCTTTTTACCCAAAAATGCTGCTTTAGCTCAGTCGGTAGAGCGTCACCTTGGTAGGTGGAGGTCGCTGTTCAATCCCGCAAGTAGCTTACAAGCCAATGTGTAAAGACTAGAAATGATTGTTCATTACTTAGTCTTTTTCTTTTGATTCCAAAAGGAAAGCTCCTTTCATATTCAGGGGTTATTTGCTATAATGAACAGTATGATAGTTATTTGAGGTGGAGTAGATGAAGAAAAAGTATTTTATTATTGGAGACATTCACGGTGAGGCTGATGATGATGGAAGAGATGCTTCAAAATTGGGATCAAACCACTCAGCAACTTGTGTTCATGGGTGACTTAATTGACCGTGGTCCAGACAATAAACGAAGTGTCCTTACAGGGATGAAATATGCCAAAGAAAATGCATGGTATATGATGGGAAATCATGAAGTCATGTTCCTTGCAGTTTATCGATGATCCAGAGGACGTTTTCCACACTACTCAGAAACAATGGGAGATACGACGATTAACGACTTACTCGGACGCCCACAAGGCACTCCAGTTAATCCTGTGGAAGATGCCGAAGGATTAAAGCACAATATCCAGAACTCATCGCATTTCTAAGAGAACGTCCACTCTTTTATCGATGAAGGTGACTTTTACTCTTAGCACATGCTGGGGTGGATTTACGCTTGGACGACTGGCATGACACTGAACCAAAAAGACTTCTACTGGATTCGTGAACCGTTCCATAAAGGGGTTAACAACACTGGTAAAACGATTATCTTTTGGACATACGCCTTTACGTGGATTGAACGAAGATGGCGACTTTATGAAATTATGGCAACATGATGGCAAAATAGGTATCGATGGCGGAGCTGTTTTTGGCATGCAGCTTTCACGGTATCGTCTGGTCTGATGGACAAATTGAAAAATATACAGTATTAAAAATACAAAAACCGGTACAGTTTTACCGATGACTAGAGGTGTTCTATGAAGAAAAAATGCGTTCTATTATGGGTTGTTTACTTTTTAAACTTGATGGTGTTCCCGGCATTCTTTATTCGTTATACGAGCTTCGGGACCAATGTGGATACAAACGCATACCTAATTCTTCAATTGGTTTCAACAGTGATTGGGGGTATTGTTCAGCGAGAAGCTTTAGGAAGGGTTCAAAACTTCATCAAGCGTCCGTTTTATTCGAGACTTTGGCGATTACGTACGCACTTCGTATCGGATTAGCGTTTGCAGTCGCTCAGTTGATTGGAGAAGTGACGTCGGATAACCAAGAACAAATCGAGAAGATGATGAGCGTAATCAATGCAGTGACCATGTTTGTTCTAGCTTATGCGTTGTGGCGCCAATCTTAGAAGAATTGGTGTTTCGTGAAGCCATCATCGGTTCGTTTAAGAAATCGATCAATATTCACGTATTAACGTTTATTTCTGCCTTCCCTATTTATCTTGCTCCACTCGCTCTCAAAAAGATGCAGGTGGAATTGACTGGATGGCATCCTTAATGTACGTTCCATTAACAATTCCGATTGTTGGGATGTATCGTTATTAACAACAATATTTTTGCATCCATCTCGATACATTTTCTCAATAATTTTTATTGCATTTTTATTTTTATTAAATCAGTAATGACAAAGGGGTGAAATCATGAAAAATCGATCAATGGGTACGATTCATTATTCGGTATGGTTTCATTCTTTTTCATTGTTTGAATGGAGCCAATTGCCAGGGATGAGCGCTCATCAAATCGTCTTCTTTACGGCCTTTATCGCGGTCGTTCAGATTGGTTATTATTGGTTAAAATATCAATGGTATATTTTAGTAGAAGGAATTGCAGTGGCACTTCTTTGTTTTTATTTTCCAAACGGTTTTTGCTGGCCCTCATCCTACTCCTCTGCTTTGAAATTAGCCTACGCTTCTCTTTAAGAACGCGGTAGTGATGCAGGTGCTTCTTGCGTTAATCATTATCATCCCAGCTGCAGCAGCAGTTCGATACGCTTAAAGCGATTATGACCGTCTTCTTTATTCTTTTTCTTCTTGTATGGAAATTATATTTTTAGAAGAAAGAAGAGCATTGCAAGAGGAATTAGATGAAGTGTATCAAAAACTAAGTGAGCAACGGTACGATTTTGCAGCAAGCGCAATATAAAAATAGGGACGATGAAGGAAATCTTCACACTACAAGAGCGGAATCGGATTTCCCGTGAAATTCATGACTCTGTTGGCCATAGTTTATCGGACGATCATTATTCAACTAGGTGCGATTAGTCAATTAGCGAAGATGGAAAATTCTCCGATTCAAGAAATGAGTGAAGGATTACGCGAATTTGCGACGCAAGGACTGCAGAGAGGTTCGTAAATTGTCCACGATTTGAAACCGGAGCAAATGGATAGGAAGCAATTGGATATTGCACTTGAAGAATTCTTCCATGAAGTTCAAGTAAATTCTGGGCTTGAAATACAGTTTAGATGATCCTACATTTGCACTTAACAGTGAAGCGGAACTGAGTGTTTTTCGTGGAGTCCAAGAAGCGATTACGAATGCCATGAGACACGGAAACGCAACAAAAATCACCGTACTTTTGATGTATAATCAAGCGCAATTAGTGGTCACGATTAAGGACAATGGACAAGGCGCAACTAGCCAAGAGCTGGTTCCAAAGGGTGGATTAAAATCCCTACAAGAGAGACTTCGACGAGAGGGTGGAGTTGTAGAGATGAACCCTTCCAACCAAGGAGTGACCATTCAATTCATTATTCCAAACCCAAATAAGGGGTAGAAACGAGGGAACCCAATGACAAAAACCAATTCGATTAATTATTGCAGATGATGAGATGCTGATTCGGACAGGATTAAAAATCATGCTCGAAGCCAGTGGGAATGTAGAAGTGCTAGCTCTTGCAGAAAACGGGAAAGCAGCTTTTGAAGCTTGTACCATTCACCGGCCAGATGTCGTGCTGATGGATATTCGAATGCCCGAAAGTAACGGAATCGAAGGTACAAAAGCTGATTAAAGAAGCCTTTCCAGAAGTGAAAGTGTTAATTGTGACGACTTTCCAAGATACTGAATATATTGTCGAAGCTGTTCAAAATGGGGCTTCTGGATATTTGTTAAAAGATAGTAGTCCAGATGCCATTCTTGACGGTATTAAAGTAGCTCTTTCTGGAAAAAGTCGTCATGGACACTGTGATTTCTGAAGCACTATTAACAAACACCTCTGTAGAGAAAGAGGAAAGTTTCGATGCCGAGAAAAATGGGGCTTAACAACTAGAGAGGTGGAACTGATTGCACAGGTGGCAAAAGGCCCTCAGCAATAAGGAAATTGCCCAAACGCTCTTTTCTTTCAGAAGGCACAGTAAAAATAATATTAGTACGATTCTTTCTAAGTTAGAACTACGCGACAGAACGCAATTAGTCATTTTTGCTTACGAGAATAAATTAAAAACAATAAACTATTGCTCGGATGATTAGTTTTAGTAGCGACAATAGTGTGTGTGGAGTTTAGAGACTCTCTACCGATTGGGATGAGAAAGGATCGGGTCCTCATACTATTGTGGCTACTTGGAAGCTAGAGACTCCTAGCGATAGTTTTATACAAGAGGTTCTTCTGTAGTGAAGATTCTTCTACTCACCAGAAACCCTATTCATAAAAAGTGACTTTGGTCATGGTAGTTGGTGACGTTGAAACTACTAGTTATAAGAGAAGCTTGCTATGATAGTGGGTACAGTAACAAAAGGAGTTTACGATTGATGAAAGAAGAGAGAAGAACAGGGAAAGATTTACGAGAAGAAAAAGATTGTCGTTGCCAGTTGCTTTTCTATTTTGTATGTTATTAAGTATGTCATTTCTATTTATTTTTAAAGAGGTGTAAACATGATTGAGATTAAAAGATGTTACAAAGTCTTATGGACGCCATAAAGTGTTGCAAAATGTTTCCTTTGAAATTATGAAGGGAGAGCTGTTCGGTCTATTAGGACCTAATGGCGCAGGAAAAAGTACCTTAATTGATATTTTAACAGGCATCCAACCAATGGATAGCGGGGATATTTTGATTAATGGAAAGTCGATTAAAACGGATAAAGTGGAAATCCGAAAACATTTAGGACTCGTACCTCAAAGATATTGCCTTGCTAGAAGAATTGAACGCGGTCGATAATCTGGAATACTTTGGCGGTCTTTATGGATTATATGGTGCTGAGTTAAAAGCACAAATTGAAAAGTTATTAGAAGTTGCAGGATTGACGGATAAGAGAAAAGAAAAAGTGAAAAACTATTCTGGTGGGATGAAACGCAGATTGAATATTGCGGTAGCGATGTTACATAATCCTTCGATTCTTATTTTGGATGAACCAACTGTTGGAGCCGATGCGCAGTCACGTCAATATATTTTTTTGATTACATCCAAGAGTTTAGCCGCGCAAGGCACAACGATTTTATATACTTCGACATTATATGGAAGAAATTGAAGCCCTTTGTGATCGTGTCTTTATTTTTAGATCTTGGAGAAGAAGTGGCTTATGGAACAAAAAGAAGAAGTGAAAAAGCTAGTCGGACATACGCAAACAGTGGTACTGACCTTAGACCGCATTCCAAATGGTTTTGAAGAAGCTTTAAAAGCCAGTGAGAATGGCGTTCAACATGTCCTGTTGGAAAGAGGAAACCCTCGAGCTTACGGTGGATCAAACTGATTTTCTCCATGATGAAATTGATTGGTTTTGTGGAACAAGAACAACTCGTAATTAAGTCGCTCAGTATCAAAGAAACGACATTAGAGGAAGCATTCTTGCAATTAACAGGGAAGACACTTCGAGATTAAGGAGGGCATTATGAGATACATTCGCTATATTAAAACCGAAGTAATAGCTTCTTTCAAACAATTTCAAGGCCTTCTGATGATTATTTTAACGCCTTTTTCTTAACGTTGTTTTAGCATTTTCGATGAGAGGAATCTATGCGCAACCAAAATTGAGTGTGGATGTACCGCTTTATATTGAAAAACAATGATCAGGGAGAGTATGGAGCTAAAATTGTTCAACTCTTTCAACAGTTATCTGAAGAAAAGCAAAATTTTATTAACGAGTAATCCAGAAGATGCGAAATTAAGCGCTAGTATTCCAGAAGGGTTTACCAAAGCGATTCAATCAGGCAGTCAGGACAGTCCGATTGTCATTCGTCGATTAGGGCGTGCTTCGAATATTGTTTTTGCAGTCTATAAAGAGTTGTTTGCAACAATCGCTACGCAATTGTTAGAAGTGAATCAAGTCGCTAGAAAAATCGAGGCGACTCCAGCAGCGACTATCTCCAAAGAACAAGTCGCTACATTACTTGCCAGCTTGCAACAAGAGATTGCTGAGTCAAGCCTTTCAAATAGAACAAGTTGAAGCAGAGGCGCAATTGACCAGTGCTCAACATTTTTCGATTACCGGTATCAGTTTACTTTTTAATCATGTTAATGGAATCTTTATGGCGTTCAAAGGTTCAAAAAGAACTAGGAGAGCTATCGAAAAACGGATGGAAATCTTGCCTTATTCCGTTAGCGAGAAAGAGCGCTTAGATTTAGCAACTTATGTCATCTTTAATACGTTCTTGATTCTACTATATATTCTTGCTTGGAAATTAGTCGATGCAACAACGTTTGGGAATAATTGGATGGGACTTCTTTATTTGCGCTATTTTATAGTCTGTTTACGGGAGTTGTCGCAACCATTGTAGGAACGCTGATTACAGAGAATAATCATCAAATGATTTCAACACTCGTCAACCATCTCTTGATTTTTCAGTTCAGGGATTCTTCCATTAGATAAGATTAGTCCAGTGTTTGGATTCTTATCTGGTAATTTAGTCCAACGATTCATTTATACGCCATTTGTAGACTTAATGAACGGGGCTTCTGTTGAGGGACATGCTCCCCAAGTGCCGCTCCTATTATTTGTATTTTTATCGTTTGTCTTTGTCTTAAGAATCAAGAGAAAGGAGGCGCAACAATGAAATTCGTTCGAATGGTTCTTTTTCACCTAAAGCGTATGATGAAAAATCCTACATTACTTTTTATGACGATTGGAATGCCTTCCCTTATGTCAGGACTGATGCTTTTTGTCCAAAAATACGAATACAAATAGTGGTTCTACTCTTCCTGTGGCTTCCACTGCAGCTTTTGTTTTCGAGGAAGGAAATGACGAGTATCATTCATTAATTGCACTATATATTAATGAGGAAACATGTCTTTTTCAGATTTAGAATCTGCTAAAGCAGCTTTAAAAAGGGTGAGATGACCGTTATTTATCAGGTACCTGCTCATTATTTACAAAACGCAAAAGTCTGGGAAAAGTTCCAACAATTTTAGTGTGGAATACACAAAGAGGAACGCGTGATTTTCTATTAGATGAACAGTTAATGCAAACTCTTAGTAATGCTTGATGCGAAATTACAAGAAGCAGGCGTTCTCAAGGTAGGAGAATCACTTCCTAGTATTTCACAAGAGATGGTGATCGAGGAAGTGCGGCTCCGAATCCGATTGCTCGGGAATGGCTGTGATGATGATTTTTGTTATACGTTATCTTTTAACGCCTCAACGATTTCATCTGACTGGATTCAATTTAAAAATCGCTAGTGTTAAAACGTTCAGTCGTTTCCACCCTAGTTCGAATTTGGAGATTGTCTTATCCTTTATTCTTCCTATTTTGTCTTTATGTTTGGTGCGAACACGTTATTGATGCTCTTCTTTCAGTTGATAGGCATGGTACCACACTTAAACTGGAGTCTGTTCTTAGGGATGTTACTAGCAACAACGATGTTCAGCTTTTGAGTTTGAATTTATTCTTATTCAGATTGTTTAGTAAATCCGCAACTTGCGACGGCAATTGGTGTACTGATTGTAATTTCATCATGAGTGCAATTGGAATGCCAGTGGCTACAGGGGCTGTAACGAATTTACCGTGGTTTAAATGTGCTTGCTTATTGCAGTCCGATGTATTGATCGTAAAAGCGATTGATTTTTCAATCCATGTTTCCAATCCGTATGGGTGCTTCTTGAATGGCGATGGTGCTTCTACAGCAGGAAGCTACCGCCTAGAAACAGTATGTGCAAAATAAATAA
>BNJV01002491.1_pt1 | contig 51076 bp, 87 predicted proteins | sample 8540591 | NCBI WGS metagenome assembly BNJV01 (sample SAMD00202457, study PRJDB9452) | human saliva metagenome | host: Homo sapiens | reverse complement strand
ATTACGTATTGTTGCATGCGACCCTCCGGCGTAATACCGGCCACGACGGTTCCCCGCCCCGCCGCCCTTGGTCCCATGTCGATGACCCAGGTCGGCGTTGGCGATGACGTCGAGGTTGTGCCTCGCGGACGACCACCGAGTTGCCCTTGTCGACCAGGCCCGAGCACCGCGGAGCAGCTTTGGTGACGTCCTCGAAGCGCAGGCCCGCGGTCGGCTCGTCCAGACGCAGACGGTCCGGCCCGGCTGGAGCGGCGCTGCAGCTCGGTGGCCACGCTTGACGCGCTGCGCCTCACCGCCCGACAGCGCAGGCTACGACTGCCCCAGGCGCACGTACTGCACGCCACCTCCACCAGGGTGTCCAGGTGGCGGGCGATGATCGGAGGAGGCGGGCAGAAGAACCGCCGGCCCGCCTGGGTGGATGCCGCTCGTCATGTCCAGCACGTCGGCGACCGTGGCTGCCCTGTATAGCGGATCTCCAGGGTCTTCCCGGTTGTAGCGGGCCCCGCCGCAGGCCCGCAGGGGCACGTAGACGCCGTGCAGAAAGTGTCGCACTCGACTCCTGAGCGCACGTCGCCCTTGCAGGACTCCTCGCAGCGCCCGCCCTTGACGTTGAAGGAGAAGCGCCCGCGCCTGCATCGACCTCGACTCAGCACGCAGCCATGAAGATCTTGCGGATGGTCCGTCCCACACGCCCGGGTGTAGCCGCGGTTGGAGCGGGGTGCGGCGATCGCGACTTGGTCCACGGATGCACGCACCTGTCCAGGTGCTCCACGCGCACCGTACTGTGCCTGCCCGGGCACGCGGGCCCGGCTGAGCCGCTGGCCAGCACCTGGTAGAGGGATGCGAGCTGACCAGCGAGGACTCTGCCTGAGCCGCATCGCTCGCTGAGCGGCCGTGAGCACGCCCAGCGAAGGGAGACGGTGACGTCCTCGAGGTTTGCCCTCCCGGCCCCGACCACCGTGACCTCCTCGGTTCTTTGACCGGTCCGGTGCGGCTCCGCGGGCACCTCGATGGAGCTGATCTGACGCCGCCCGGCCAGGTAGTCGCCGGTCATGCACGCGGCCCGAGCCAGTCCCGCGCACGGGCGCCGGCGTAGACGACCCGCTGCCCAGCTCGCCGGCGCCGGGCCCGATGTCGACAGACCCAGTCGGCCGAGCGGGATGCGTCCCTGCACGCGCTCGACGACGACGAGCGCGCTGCCCAGGTCCCGCAGCCGCTGAAGGGTCTCGATGAGGCGGGCGTTGTCCCGCTGCAGCAGCCCGATGCGCTGGGCCTGTCCAGCACGTAGAGGGACGCGACCTGGGCCCCGAGCCGATCTGGGTGGCCAGGCGGACGCAGCTGCGCCTCGCCCGGACAGCGTCGCGGCGCCGCGGGCCAGGCTCAGGCAGGTCGTCCAGACCCACGTCCACGAGTGGTAGCTTCCAGGCGCGCGCCGATCTCGGTCAGGACGCTGCCGGCGATCTGGCGACCCGGCCGGTCAGGCTGAGGCCGGCCAGGAAGTTCGCGGGCCTCGCCACATCGGGCAGCTCGCACAGCTGAGCGATGGACGCCTGTCACGCGCCACGGTCAGGACCCGGGCTTGAGGCATGCGCCCGTCGGCAGATCGGGCAGGGGCACCTCGCGGCATGTAGCCCTCGGTAGCGCTCTGGACCACCCGGAGCGCCCTCGTCGTGCTTGCGCATGACGTAGTCAAGAGCGCCCTCGAAGCCGGTGGAGTAGACCCGCTCGCGCCCCCACCGGTTGCGGCAGCTGACCTTGACCCGTCAGTCCTGTGCCGCGCAGGATCGCCTCCCCGAGCCCGCGCAGCGGGCGCGCCAGGTGCGTCGTGGACGTCGAAAGGGCAGAGCCCTTGCCCAGCACTCAAGCCGCCGGGTGAAGTACTTGCGGCCCGCCCACGCGACGGCGCCCTCGGCCAGGGTGAGCCTCGCCGGGGACGACCAGGCGGGGTCCACTCCGTGGCGGGTGCCGATGCCGCGCAGCGCCGGGTGGCAGGCGCCGCAGGGGGCGCGGAAGCGAGAAGCGTGCGGCTCCATCTCGTCCAGCCAAAAGCCGTTAGCAGGCGCTTCGGCAGCGCTGCTCACGGTCGGGGTCCCCGGCAGTCCACTGCTCGATGACGACCAGCCCTCCGCCAGCCCCAGCGCCGTCTCGACGGAGTTGCAGTTGGCGGATGTCCGGTGACTTATTGTTTGGTCGACGATGACCTCGATATCGTGCTTGAGGCGCTTGAGGGTCGGGGGCTGTCGAGGCGCTCGGCGGCGCCGTCGACGCGCACCCGGCTGAGCCGCGTCCGCGCAGCTCGCCGAAGAGCTCGGAGTACTCGCTCCGTGGCCCCGCACCACGGGGGCGAGAACCTGAAAGCGAGTGCCCCTCGGGCAGGGCGCGACCCGGTCGACGATCCGCTGCGGCCTGAGGTGAGATGACGGCGTCACAGACCGGCAGTGCTGACGCCGGCGCGCGTAGAGCAGACGCAGGGTAGTCGTATCTCCGTCACGGTACCCACCGTGGACCGGGTTGCGCGGTGACTTCTGTCGATGGACACCGCCGGACCCAGGCCCTCGATGAGCTCGACGTCGGCTTGTCCATCTGCCCGCGAACTGACGCCCATGTAGGAGGGACCACGTAGCGGCGCGCTGCCCCTCGGCGAAGATCGTGTCGAAGGCTGTGAGGACTCACCTGGCCCGACAGTCCGGTGAAGACGATCATCGTCGCGCGGCAGGTCCAGGTCGACGCCCTTGAGATTGTGCTCGCGGGCCCCACGGATGATGAGAGAGTCGTTCACGGATTCGAGTCTATGGGTGAGCGCACATCGCGTGCGTCGCACATGTGTTCGACACGTCCGCTGGTCAGACACCGGAAGAATGACCAAAGCTGCCGAGTTCCCACCATGGTCGGGGGAGCGGCCCCCTGGGCGCTGAAGGCGCTGGCGAGCAAGATCTAGCGCCGTCGCAGTACCGCTACGTCACCGATGCGAGCGAGGAGATGGCTGCTGGGTTCCGCTCCTCGCACCGCGGCCGTCTTGGGCCTGAAGTCGATGAGAGGGCCGGCTGCCGGGCCGCCGGGTCTTGCGGGCACCCACGACGCCCCCATCGTCGTGCGGGCCGAGGACGAGGCCGCGCACTGACCTCCTCGAGGATGACCCCTTCCAGCAGGCCGGCTACATCGCCGAGCGTGCCGCATCCCATGAGTGGAACCCGTCGGAGTCCTGGCCTCGAGCCGGCAGGAGGCCGCGCCGACCGGCTCGCAGTTCGCTCCGCCCCTCCTCCCTGACCGGGCGTCTGCTGCCGCGCGGCATGGAACATCGGGCACGCCCGCCTGCACCGGTGGGGGCTGGAGGCAGCGGAGATCCACTGTGACAAGGTGCCTCGACGTCGGCCGTGCGCGGAGGCCGGGCCATCGCCCGGATTCCTGCGGGACTCGTCGTGAGGTGGCCGGCGTCGACCCGCTCGAGGCGCGCGGTTGGGACAACCCGCCGTCTCAACCGTCTCCGCCATTGCTCTCCGGCCGTCTTCGAGTCCTGTGGAGGGCCTCAGGACCACCCGCCTTTCCGCTATGATGGACTTCTTCAACGTGGCGACAGCCTGACACTCACCTACTTCTCTGGCCCGGATTCCTGACGGGCAGGCCTGCAAGAGATACACATCGCGTCCTGAGTCCTGGCGGTCGGCTCGTGATTACCAACGAGGTCGCCGATCGGGAAGCGGCCGGGGCGCTGGGCGGAGCGTCTCGACATGAATGTGCCTGATGGCCGGAGCCTCACAGGCCTGGCCCGCGAGGCCGGCTTCCCCACGGTCGATATCAGCATCCATCCCCGGCACGGATGGCTTCGCCCGCCGCACGTGCAGGGAGCGGCGGCGAGACAGCAGGGCTCTTAGTCGCGGCCGCGCACGATCCGGCGCCGCACCAGGTGGACCAGTTCGATGCCGCCAACGGCCAGGCCCTGCCGCGAGTGCGATGACCACCACACCCCGGGGGTGGGCCAGGCCAGCAGGAAGGCGCACCGGTGGGACGACGCCGAGGACCGCGATCGTCCCCACGAGCGACCTCAGCCCCAGCCGCCAGCTCGTCAATGGTCTGGCGGTGAGCGTGAGCAGCCACAGCCCGCAGGTGATGAGGACCAGTCGTCGCCGCGGTCACCCGCGCGCGGCGCGGGTGAGCGTCAACCAGAGGTCGTGGACAGCGTGACGGTGCCCGCCATGAGTCCCGCGCCGGTACGCACAGGCTGAGCACCCGCCTGAGGAAGCCTCCGGTAGCGTATTGCTGCCAGCCAGGACGAAGGTCGGGGATCCCGATCGTCAGCGAGGAGACGACCGTGAACTGGCGGGCAGGAACGGGTAGGCGACCGCCACGGGCCGACACGACGACGGCGATGATGAGGCGTAGATGGTCTTGGCCAGGAACAGGGAGGCGATGCGCTCGGTGTTGGCCATGACGCGGCGCCCTGAGCCACGACCCCGGGAAAGGGCCGAGAACTCTCCCTGAGTAGCACCAGCGCGCCACCGCCTTTGGTGGTTGGCGCTCGTTGCCCATGGCGATGCCGAGGTCGGCGTCCTGAGCGCTGGGCGTCGTTGACGCCGTCCCCGGTCATGGCGACGACGCCCTCGACCCCACTGTGCCCGCACCAGTGCCCGTTTCTGCTCGCGTGACGCGTCCCAGGACACTGGCGCTCAACCGCGTCGGCCAGGCGCTCCAGGTCCTCCTCCGTCTCTGCCCGCCCCGCTCCCGGCAGGCAGGGTACGTGTCCAGACGACGAGCTCGCGCCGTCAGGCGCGGTGACTCCGGCCTCGACGGGGCGACCGCGGCCACCGTCCCGCTGTCCCCGGAGATGACCTGGCGTCGACCCCTGCTGGCGGGAAGTAGGCCAGGTCTCCGCGGCGTCGGGGCGGATCCTCGGTGAGGATCACGATCCTGCGGCCCGCGTCATCGAAGCCGCGGCCTCCTGCCCCTCGGGCCAGCCTCCAGGGCGAGCAGCACGAGCAGGCCAGGGCCACGACGCGCGCATCCCCGCGCGGCGATCTGACGGGCACGATCCAGCACCGATGCGCTGTGTCCGGCCAGGACGATCTCGGGGGCGCCGAGCACCCAGGTGGTGCCGAAGCCGTCGCGAACCGCGGACCACTGCAGGCGCGAGGAGAAGGGCACTCGACCCACACCGGCTCAGCCGCCGGCGCCGGCCGACGACAGCGCCTCTGAAGTCCTTTGTGCACCGAGCCACCTCGGAATCAGCAAGCCCCTCCCTCGATGGCGTCGGCGGTGGCGTTGGGCCTCACCGTACTGAGAAGGGCGAGCGCCGAGAGCACCCGGGCGGAGCCTCACCGCCGTCGGGCCCTGGATCTCACCAGGCGGATGCGTCCGGTGGTGATGGTGCCGGTCTTGTCCAGGCACAGGGTGTCGACCCGGGCCAGGACCTCGACAGCGGGCAGCTCCTGAACCAGGACGTTACGCCTGGCCAGGGCCAGGGAGGCGGTGGCGAAGTTGACCGGAGGTCAGGAGCACCAGGCCCTGGGGCACCATGCCGACCACGCCCGCGATGCCGGCAACGACCGCGTGACGCCAGGCGCCGCTGCTCCAGGCCTCGGCGAGACGCTTCCGCTCAACCGCAGCTGGGACCACACTCAGGACCAGGGCCACGGGCACGATGACCCAGCTGATCCAGTGCAGCACCCGGTTGGTCCCCGCCTGCAGCTCGCTGACGACGAGTGAGCACTTGCGGCCTCCCGGGCCAGCCGGTGGGCGTAGGCGTCCCCGCCGACCGCGGTGGTGCGGAACAGCCCGGTCCCGGCCGTCACCGTGGTCCCGGACATGACCTTCGCTCCGCTCACGGGGCGGCACCGGCCGGGACTCACGGTGAGGATCGACTCATCGATCTCCAGGCCGTCACTGGTCAGAACCTCCGTCGGCCGGCACCCGCTGGCCGGCTGCGGAGCTCACGACGTCGTCGAGAACGACTCCGGCCGACGGCCACCGGTCTCGGCCCCGTCCCCGACGACGATGGCGCGGGGGTCTCCAGCACGGACAGACGGTCCAGGGCACGCTTGGCGCGGATCCCGCCAGGGTTCCGGTGGCGGTGTTGAGCACAGGGACGAAACCGAACAGTCGCATCCGCCCAGTGCCCCAGCGCGCGGACGAGCACCAGTGCGGCGCCGAGGATGCCGTTGAAGATCGTGAAGACATTGGCTCGCAGAATCTGCGCGGCGCTGCGGAGGTCCGCTCTGCGGTACTGTTGGTCCGTCCGGCGCCGACGCGCTCGGCGACCTGGGCGGCGCTGAGCCCGCTGACCGAGGGACTCAGGGGATGCGTGGTGCTCACACGTCACACAGTAGTGAATCAGCCGAGGGCGCCCTCCTCCTGGGGGCCGAGACCTCAGGATGCTGCTCCGCACGCGCCGGGGCATCTGCCTCGCGACTTGAGGACCGAGGCGATGACCGTGACCAGGACGGTGGTGATGATGACGCCTCAGGGACACCTGATCGACGCCTCGGGGATGGCGTGCCACCCCGGCCCCCGTTGATGAAGGGCACCCGTTGGTGTGCAGGGCGTGAACGATGAGTTTGAAGCCGATGAAGCCGAGAATGACCGCCAGGCCGTAGTGGAGGTAGACGAGCCGGTCGAGCAGCCCGTCAATGAGGAAGCAGAGCTGGCGCAGGCCCAGCAGGGAGAAGGCGTTACGGAGAAGACCAGGAAGGGCTCGCTGGTCAGGGAGTAGATCGCGGGATGGAGTCGACGGCGAACATGACATCGGCGGTGCCGATGGCGATGATGCACAGCATCATGGGGAGTAATCATGGTGCGCCCGGCGTGGCGGTGAATGACCCTGCCGCCCACGGAAGCCGTCGGTCATGGGGATGACGCGGGCGACGAGCTGACGAAGCCGCTGGGCCTGTACTCCTCGTCATCGTCGTCGGCTCCCTGGACGCCCTCCCGGGCCTGGGAGCAGGCGGTCCACAGGAGCCAGGCCCCGAAGAAGTAGAACACCCAGGAGAAGTTCTCGATGAGCGCGGCGCCGGCGAGGATGAAGATGAGCCGGAGAATAAGGGCGATGACGATGCCGGCGAGCAGCACCTCCTGCTGGTACTTCCGGGGCACCTTGAAGGAGGACATCATGATGACGAAGACGAAGAGGTTGTCGATGCCTCAGCGCCTTCTCGGTGATGTAGCCGGCCAGGTACTCCTGGGCGAAGCCCCGCCCCACACGAACCAGACGATGCCGCCGAAGACCAGGGCTATGCCGATATAGGCCACCGACCAGACGGCGGCCTCCTTCATGGTGGGCTCTTGGGGGGTGCGCACGTGACCGACGATGTCGATCACGATGAGGGTCAGGATGATGGCCGCCAGGCCGATCCACCCCAGGATGTGGACGTCCACGTGTTCTCCTCCGGTACGGAACTGGTACCGGAGGTCCTCCCGCCACGTGGACAGGCGCTCAGCGCGCTTCACTCTGGCCGCGACGCCGGGAACGCAGGACTCGATGGGTGCCCGCACCGCCGTGATGACGACGTCGCCGTTGGTTGGGAGTACTCTCCGTGTATAACGCCTGAGAGTCTATCGGATGTTTCCTCTCGACGTAGCCACGTCGAGTCACTCATGGCTGTGAGATCAGTCGGCGGCCCGCATGGCGCGCAGCTCCTTCTTGAGATCCTGGATCTCGTCACGCAGCCGGGCGGCGAGCTCGAAGTGGAGGTCCTCGGCGGCGGCGTGCATCTGCTGGGTGAGCTCGCTGATGAGCTCGGCGAGGTCGCCCTGTGCCGCGCCCGGCGAGCTCTCGCGCACCGTGGCCTCGGCGGCGTGCTTGCGCCGGGCCCGCACCGAGGAGTCCTCGTGGTTTCGGGTAGCCGCCGGGCCAGGAGGTCGGCGGTGTCGACGTCCTCGCGGGCGAGCATGTCGGTGACGTCGGCGATCTTCTTGCGCAACGGTTGCGGGTCGATGCCGTGCTCGGCGTTGTAGGCCAGCTGCTTGGTGCGGCGGCGCTCAGTCTCCTCGATGGCCTCAGCCATGGCCGGAGTGATGGTGTCGGCGTACATGTGGACCTCGCCGGAGACGTTGCGGGCGGCACGTCCGATGGTCTGCACCAGGGAGCGGGTCGAGCGCAGGAAGCCCTCCTTGTCCGCGTCCAGGATGGACACGAGCGAGACCTCCGGCAGGTCCAGGCCCTCACGCAGCAGGTTGATGCCCACCAGGACGTCGAAGCGCCCCAGCCGCAGCTCGCGCAGGAGCTCGACGCGTCGCAGCGTGTCGACGTCGGAGTGGAGGTACTCCACGCGCACGCCCCTCTCGGCGAGGTAGGTGGTCAGGTCCCTCGGCCATGCGCTTGGTCAGGGTGGTCACCAGGATCCGCCCCTGGCGCTCCACACGGGGCGCGCACCTCCTCGAGCAGGTCGTCGATCTGTCCCTCGCGTAGGTTTGACCACGACCTTGGGGTCCACCAGTCCCGTGGGCCGGATGATCTGCTCGACGACGCCGTCGGAGCGCTGGGTCTCGTAGTCACCCGGGTGGCCGACAGGTGACGGTCTGACCGACGCGGTCCTCGAACTCGGCGAAGGTCAGGGGGCGGTTGTCCAGTGCGGAGGGCAGACGGAATCCGTGCTCGACCAGGGTGCGCTTGCGGGAGGCGTCCCCCTCGTGCATGGCGCCGATCTGGGGACGGTCACGTGGGACTCATCGATGACGAGGAGGAAGTCCCGGGAAGCAGTCCAGGAGGGTATTGGGCGGGTGCCGGTCTCGCGCCCGTCGATGTGCAGCGAGTAGTTCTCGATCCCCGAGCTACATGCCGATCTGCTGAAGCATCTCCAGGTCGTAGGTGGTCGCATGCGCAGGCGCTGGGCCTCCAGGAGACGGTCGTCGTCGCTCGAGCTGGGCCAGACGCTCGGCGAGCTCGGCCTCAATGCCCTCAATGGCCTTCTGCATGCGTTCGGGGCCGGCCACGTAGTGGGAGGCGGGGAAGACGAAGACCTGCTCGACAGTGTCGATGACGTCCCCGGTCACGGGGTGCAGCGTGGCCAGGGCCTCGATCTCGTCCCCCGAAGAACTCGATGCGGGATGGCGAGCCCCTCGTACATCGGGATGATCTCCACCGTGTCGCCACGCACGCGGAAGGTGCCCCGGTGAAGTCGATGTCGTTGCGGGTGTACTGCATCGTCACGAAGCGCCGCAGAAGATCGTCCCGGTCGATCTGCTGGCCCACTTCCAGGGGCGTCATCCGGTCCACGTACTCCTGGGGGTGCCCAGGCCGTAGATGCAGGAGACCGAGGAGACCACGACGACGTCCCGGCGGGTGAGCAGGGGAGTTGGTGGCGCTGTGGCGCAGGCGCTCGACCTCGTCATTGATGGAGGAGTCCTTCTCGATGAAGGTGTCCGTCTGCGGGACGTAGGCCTCGGGCTGGTAGTAGTCATAGTAGGAGACGAAGTACCCACCGCGTTATTCGGGAGAAGCTCGCGGAACTCGGCGGCCATCTGGGCGGCCAGGGTCTTGTTCGGCTCCAGGATGAGGGTGGGGCGTTGGACCTGCTCGACGAGCCAGGCGGGTCGTCGCGGACTCGCCGGTCCCCGTGGCACCGAGCAGGACGATGTCCTTCCCCGCCCGGAGGCGCTCGGTCAGCTCGGCGATCGCCGTGGGCTGGTCCCCGCCGGGGAGTAGGGGCTGACGACCAAAGGGGCTTGGCTGCGCGCTGGAGCTCGGTAACGGGACGCATGCCTCAGGCTACGCGGGTCCGACCGACACCATGGACACCTCACACCGCGCGCGGTCACCTCCTTCATCATCCTGCGATCCGGCCGTCACCACACAGATACGTCTTTTGTATCCAGGAAGGACCTTTCAATCGAGTTCACCTATTACGGTGAGTCTCGCAGGACGCCGGGTCGTCCCATTCCACGTTCATGTGGATGCCCATGAGGCCCGCCCCTGCGCCCTGTCTTCATCCCCCTGAGTCCAAGGATCCCTCATGGCCTTCATCGTCGCCGTCTCCGCCACCATCGTCGGAGCCCCTCGGCCCCACCCGCACCACCTCTCGACGCAACAGCTGCTCGCTGAGTCTGCCTTCCGGATTCACCTCTCGGTTCCGGCCCCCACTGTAGGAGTGACGTAGTGTCCGCCGATGGAAGGTCTCCCTGCCGTCAGGCGGTGGCTCCCGGCTCCAGGATCCGGGGAGCTCCAGAGCCTGTCGACCTCGGCGTTCAGGTCCCAGCGCCCCGGAGTTGGACACGACGACGTCGGCGACGGCTCGGCGTTCCTCGTCGGTGGCCTGCACAGCGACATGCGAGCCAGCGCCTCGTCACGGGTCATCCCTCGCGCAGCGAGCCGCTCCAGACGCAGCTCGAGCTGGGCCCCGACGACGATGACGAGATCGAACAGGTCCTGCATCTGTCCTTCGACGAGGAGAGGGAACGTCGTAGACCGCCACCCGCCCGACCGGAACTGTATCCATCCGAGCCCACGCCTCTGCTGCGATCAGGGGCAGGAGGAGCTCCTCCAGGCGGGCACGGCGTAGGTCGTCGGAGAAGACCAGGCGCCCCAGGCACTGCGGTCCAGGGAGCCGTCCGGGGCTAAAATCCTTCCCTGAACTCGGCCACCACTGCCGCAAGACCGTCACTGCCCGGGCTGACGACGTCGCGAGCGACCCTCATCGGCGCTGGTCACGACCGCGCCGCGCCTCGAGCAGGCCGGCCACCGTCGACTTGCCTGAGCCGATGCCACCGGTGAGCCCCACGCGCAGGGCCTGGTCCTTCGGACGACGAGTGGAACGGGTGCAGGTGTGTGGCGCATGGTCCCATCATGCCGTGACCTGCCCGCCGGGCCAGCGCGTGATACAGCCGACACCGGTGTCCACCGGGCGCAGCCTCGCCTTGTCAGTGCCAGCTCACTTGCCTCTGCGGCCGCCTGGCCGTCAGTCGTGATCGTGGTGGTCGAACCGGGTCGCCTTCTTCCTCCCCGGCCCCGCCTGTAGGGGCGCGATGCGCCCTCGACCCGGGCCAGCGACTCCACCGCGCCCTGCGGGGACCTCACGCACCGGGAGGCCTGTTCTGAGGCCCGCGAGATGATCTCGCGGATGATCGGTGCACGAGTATGGTCCTCCTCCACCCTGTCGACCAGGACCTCCGCCAGGGCTGAGAGGACCCGCACGGCGACCAGAGGGTCGCCGACGGCGTCGACGAGTATCCCTGCAGCGCCTCCCGGCCGGTTCATCGGCCAGGACTCCATCGCGTCACGGCACTGGTGCCATGCCCGGCCGCTGGAGGCGGTCCCCGCGGGCCTGAGCGGCGTGCGAGGCCAGAGCAAGGGCGGCGCAGGCTGTTTCCGTCCACCCTCGGCTCAGGCTCAGCTCCGCGGTGTCGAGATGCTCCTTCCGCGCGCGCTCATTGGCGCTGAGTGCCGCCAGCAGCCGGCCGAAGGCTAGGCGAAGGTCGACGACCAGCTCCAAGGTGGAGTCATCCACCACCTCCGACAGTGAGGCGCTGACCGTCTCCGCGGTCGACATGGCGCGCTGTCGCACCGACTCCATGCCATAACCGCGAGACAGCGTGAGCAGTCTCGCGGACCTCCTTGAGCAGCGCTCCCGGTTACGCAACCGGTACGATCTGCCGGGCATGGCGCTCGTCACCGTCCCGTAGGACCGGCTGGCCAGACCTGCGGCCTCAGCGGCCATCCGCATCTCGACCCGGTACGACACGCCGTTGTTGCCGTTGCGGACGTCGAAGCGGTGAGCGACGCCGCGCACGAAGCCGGTCATGACGTCATAGGCGTGGCCGACGGTGTCCCAGGCCGTGAGCTCCAGGTTCCCCACGGCGTTGTCCAGTTCAGCGAGGCGCCCAGGGCGTGCTTTCCGTAGTCCGCCCGGTTGGCCGCCTCACGACGAGGGCCAGTCCGACAGCGGTGTTCATCAGCTGCCAGGCTGAGGGCTCTCAGAGACAGCCTTCTCGGGGCTGTGACGGATGAGTGCGATGGCCCGCTGCCACTGGGAGGACAGTCCCAGGTACTCGAGCCTGTCCGCCAGGCTCTGGAGTGACATGGCATCCGGAAGGTGGAGCAGACTCAAGGAGGCGAAGGCGTCCTCGGCCTCGACGATGCGTTGGTGGGCCAGGTAGGAACCAGCACCGCGCCCAGCCCCCGTGCGCTCCACGGGATCGGCCTCGGCGCGCTTGGGTGTGGCCGTGGCTGTGCTGATGACGCCGGAGCAGTCATCGTGCATACGGGCGGTGGCCAGCACGGCCCGGTGTCGGTCTTGCTGAAGGAGAAGAGTCTGGCCTCACGGAGCTGCGTCGAGGGCCCTCGTCCCTGAGGCCGAGGACGGCGGAGAGCTCCACCTGGGCGTAACGCAGTGGAAGCGTCGAACGGCCGTGAGCCGCCCGAATCCCCTGGCAGAAGGCGGTCGCCTGTTCAAGGCTCGTTCTGCTCGTGTCCGGGTCCTGGCCCAGCTGAACCAGCCACGCCCGGTCGACGGCGCAGACCGCCTGCACCACCTGGTCGGGCGCGCTCGCCGCATCCGCCCCTCGACGTCGTCGGCGGCAACCGCCTTCCACAGGGCCGCTGCAGCGACGCGGCTGGGGCAGACGGGGTCGACATCCTCCAGAGCACGGGCAATGTCGCCCCAATAGCTCATATCGTCTCCAACGGTCGTCACGTTCTGGTTCCGGCTTCTAGGAAGCAGGGAGCACGGGGCCTGGCCACAGCCTCGCACAGGCACGTCACCTGAGCGATGGGGAGAAGGCACTGAGCGAGTTGAGGGTCTCTGCCTGCGAAACAGGCAGAGACCCTCAGATGATGTCAGAGATCAGTCCTGACCACTGAAAAGGTGCGGATGCTCAGTTACCGGTGAGCTTCTCGCGCAGAGCGGCCAGGGCCTCATCGGAGGCCAGAGTGCCGGAGGCCTCCGACGGAGCCGAGGAGTAGGAGGTGCCGCCCGCGGGGGCCGCCGGGGCACCGGACTCCTGCTCCTCCTCCAGGGCCTTGGCGACCTGGGCCTCGTAGGGCCTCCCAGCGGGCGTGAGCAGCCGCGTACTGGCCTCCCAAGCCTCGCGCTGAGCGTCGAGCCCTCGAGCCACCTCGTTGGTCTCCGGGTCGAAGCCCTCGGGGTACTTGTAGCGTTCTGCTCGTCGTACTCGGCCGCCATGCCGTAGAGGCTGGGGTCGAGTCCCGGAGGCGGGGTCGACACCGTCTGGCCTGCTTCAGCGACAGGGAGATGCGACGACGCTCCAGGTCGATGTCGATGACCTTGACGAAGACCTCGTCGCCGACCTTGGCCACCTGCTCGGGCACCTCAACGTGACGCTGCGCCAGCTCGGAGATGTGGACCAGGCCCTCGATGCCGTCCTCGACACGCACGAACGCACCGAAGGGACGAGCTTGGTGACCTTGCCGGGAACGACCTGGCCGATGGCGTGGGTCCGAGCAAAGGCCTCGCCACGGGTCCTCCTGGGTCGCCTTGAGCGACAGGGAGACGCGCTCGCGGTCGAAGTCGACGTCCAGGACCTCGACCGTGACCTCGTTGCCGACCTCGACGACCCGGAGGGGTGGTCGATGTGCTTCCAGGACAGCTCGGAGACGTGGACCAGACCGTCGACGCCACCCAGGTCCACGAAGGCACCGAAGTTGACGATGGAGGACGACACCGGAGCGGACTCTGCCCCTTCTGCAGCGTCTGCAGGAAGTTGGTGCGGACCTCGGACTCGGGTCTGCTCGAGCCAGGCGCGACGGGAGAGGACCACGTTGTTGCGGTTCTTGTCCAACTCAATGATCTTCGCCTCGAGTCGCGGCCCATCGTAGGGCTGGAGGTCGCGAACGCGACGCATCTCCACCAGGGAGGCGGGCAGGAAGCCGCGGCAGGCCGATGTCCAGGATGAGACCGCCCCTTGACGACCTCGATGACGGAGCCGTGACGACGCCGTCCTCCTCTTGATGCGCTCGATGGTGCCCCAGGCGCGCTCGTACTGCGCGCGCTTCGCTCAGGAGCAGACGCCCTCCTTGTCCTCCTTCTGCAGGACGAGGGGCTTCGATCCTCGTCGCCGACGGAGACGATCTCTGTCGGGGTCGACGTCGTGCTTGATGGACAGCTCGCGAGCGAGGATGACGCCTTCGGTCTTGTAGCCGATGTCAAGGAGGACCTCATCACGGTCAGACCTTGACGACAGTGCCCTCGACGATATCGCCGTCATCGAAGTATCACTTGATGGTCTCGTCAACGGCGGCGAGGATCCTCGGTCGAACCGATGTCGCTGACGGCGACCGGGCGGGGCTGGCGTAGTGGTTGTCACTGAGTGATGCCCGAATGCGGATAGTTGATCGGGCTGATAGGGACCGCGTGCTCCCCAGTGACGCGAATCGGCCCGGACCAATTCATCGACCTGGTTGCATCAGTCTCATAGGAGACGCCCAGGAGCGCACGAGTGAACCTTAGCAGGTACGTGACGAATCCGTAACTAGACGATGCTCGCATCATCCCTGTACATGCGCTGTAATCGCCTCACGTCATCTGATGACTTGATGTCAAAGGATGACGTGACGATCTCATCTGCATATCACCGGGCTTCTTCAGGCCAAATGAGCGCAGGTACTGGAGGGGCTCTCGTGGGCGGCCTCACGCCAGGTGCGCCCTCGTCCGACGGCGACGTCCAGGGGGACCGAGAGCCTGCTGCCCCACCCATCTGCTCCTTTGAGGAGGTTCTCAACCGCCTCGGCCTCCAGGGCGCGACCTCGATGAGGAGCTCGTCGTGATCTGCAGGAGGATGCGGCTCGTCAGTGCGCTCGCTGCAGCGCGCCGTCGACGTCGATCATGGCCTTCTTGACGACAGCGGCGCTGCCCTGAATGGGGCGTTGAGGGCGGCCCGCTCCAGCCATCTCACGGCGCTGCCGGTTGTCGCTGGTCAGGTCGGGCGGGTGGCGGCGGCGCCCGGAAACATCGTCTCGGTGTATCCGTCCCGGCGCGCCTGCTCCACCACGGACTCCAGGTAGTCGTGAACCCTTCCGAACCCGGCGAAGTAGGGCGTTCCTCAGATCCGCCGCCTCGGCGTTGTCGATACTGAGCTGACGGGCCAGCCGAAGGTCGACAGACCGTAGGCCAGTCCATAGCTCATGGCCTTGACGTGGCTGCGCTGCTGGGCGGTCACGTCCTCGACCCCGATGCCGTGGACCAGGGCGGCGACGTAGCGGGCAGGTCCTCACCACTGCGGAAGGCCTCGATCAGCGCCTGGTCTGCGGACAGGGTGCGCATGATGCGCATCTCGATCTGGGAGTAGTCGGCGGTCATGAGGCACTCATAGCCCTCGCCGACGGTGAAGGCCTCGCGGATGCGCATCCCCTCCTCGTGACGGGCGGGATGTTCTGCAGGTTGGGGTCGGTTGAGGACAGGCGCCCGTGGCGGCGATGGTCTGCTGGAAGGTGGTGTGGATGCGACCATCGGCCTGGATCGCCTGCGCAGTCCCTCAACCGTCTGCCGCAGCTTGATGGCGTCGCGGTGCTCAGAAGGTGCTCCAGGAAGGGGTGGGAGGTCTTGGCGCACAGCCCGGCCAGGGCATCGGCGTCCGTGGTGTAACCGGTCTTGGTCTTGCGGGTCTTGGGCATCTCAGCCTCGTCGAACAGGACGGCCTGGAGCTGCTTGGGGCTGAGAGGTTGAGCTCCGCCCGGCGGCGGCGTAGGCGCCCCTCGGCGGCGTGAGTCACGCGGGCGTCGAGCTCGGTCTGGCGGGCTTGGAGCACTAGCTCGTCGACGGCGATGCCGGCGTCCTCCATGACGGTCAGGGTCGCGGCCACGGGCATCTCCAGGTCGGTGAACAGTCCGGTGGCGTCACGAGCCGCCATCTGCTCATCGAGCACTGGGCCCTGAAGCAGGGAGCAGGGCGGCGGCCCGACGCGCACCTGGCCAGGTGGGATGCGGGAACGGCGCTCGGCGGCGAGGGCCTCGAGGTCGAAGGCGCTCTGGGACTCGCCAGGGACCGCCGTCGCCCCGGGGCGCCGTCCTCGTTGACGGAGGCCAGGTCGATGCCGAGCCAGCGCTGGTGAGAGTCTCGACGTCGTAGCTGCGCTGCTCAGGACGGCACAGGTAGCCGGCCAGCGAGGGATCTGCGACGACGCCGTCGAGCGAGCCCCGGGCGCTCAGCGCGTGCCAGCTCCCCTGGCGTCGGCGACGAGCTTGGGGCGCTCCACGTCGGACAGGAGCCGGGTCAGGGCGGCTTCGTCCTCGGGCAGGATCCGGTGAGGTCGATGACAACCGCCCGAGGCACCGTCGGACAGCGACACGAGCACGTCATCGCCCTCGACCGGGCCTGAGGACGCCGACGACATCGACCCCAGGGGCGGGTGCCGTCGTCGTCAGCCGCCGGCAGTCGGTCTCCAACCAGTCGGCCAGCCGCCCTGCGGCAAGATCGTGTCCCAGCGAGACGATCTCCAGGTCGCTCAGCGCGTTCAAGCGCCGGATTTCCTCTGCCCTCGCCCGGCTCCGGCATGGTCGGAGGTGTCGGTGAAGCTCAGGATGCGCAGCGCCCGCTGGTGCAGGGTGCGGAACTCCAAGGTCTCGAACACGCGCGCCAGGCCGGAACGGTCGGCACCTGGGAGGCGCAGGTCGGTGCGGGGATTGACCCCGAGATCCAGGTCGGTGAGCAGGTGGTTGAGGCGGCGGTTGCGCACGACGTCGTCGAGGTGATCGCGCAGGACTGTCCGGCCTTGCCCTGATCTGGTCCGCACGAGCGATGACGCCGTCGAGCCCTGTCGTAGAGGTTGAGCCACTTGGGCGGCGGTCTTGGGGCCCGCGCCCGGGACTCCCGGGGAGGTTGTCACTGGTCTCGCCGACCGGGGCGGCCAGGTGCGGGTAGCGCTCGGGCGTCACTCCATAGCGCTCCTCCACCTCGTGAGGCGTCATGCGGCGCAGGGTCGAGACGCCCTTGACCGGGTAGAGCACGGTGCACCGCTCGGTGACCGTCTGGAAGGAGTCGCGGTCTCCGGAGCAGATGAGGACCTCCATACCCTCAGCCTGGGCCGAGGTCGCCAGGTAGCTGGGAATGTCGTCGGCCTCGTAGCCCGGGCGCGGTGAGCGCTGTGACGCCCATGGCCTCCAGGACCCTCCTGGATGAGCTCGACCCTGCCCGAGGAAGGGCTGCGGCGTCTCATCGCGGGTTCCCTGTACTCGGCGTACTCCTCGGTGCGGAAGAGCCTCCCGGCAGGTCGAAGGCGACCGCCACGTGGGTCGGGCCGCTCACCGTCCAGCAGCGACAGGAACATGGAGACGAAGCCGTGGACGGCGTTGGTGGACCGCCCGGTCGACGTCGTGAAGTTGTCGACGGGCAACGCGTAGAAAGGCGCGGAAGGCCATCGAGTGTCCGTCGATGAGAAGAAGCCGCTCGGGAACCGGGATCCGAGGGGGACTGAGGTGTTGGGACTCGTCGCAGGGCTGGTCGCGGTGGTGCTCACCGTGCCAGCCTAGAGCCCATGAGCCATCCACAGTCCGACCTCGCCCCTCTCCCCATCAGCGCAGGGGTCCCAGGACTCTCAGGCCTCTCCTGCCTCCGCCGACTCCCCGGCTCGCCGGCGGTCGTCGGGCCGCTGGAGCCCGTAGGGCCGCGTCACTGCGGCCTCCTACGCCGGAGCGAGCGCCTCGCCGTGGCCTTCCCGGACCCCGCCCGGCGCCCCGTCCCCGGATCCGCGTCCCGCGGGCTCTGCCGTCTCCGCCTCCCTCGGCACTGCACGCGGTGCTGGAGGACAGTGAGGAGGGCACGCCCATGGAGACCCTCGGGATGGAGGTGGTGACTCGCGATGCGAATCGGACCGAGGTCCGCATGCCGGTCGATGGAGCGCGGCAGGTCGTCGGAATCCTGCACGGCGGCGCCACTGCCGCGATCATCGAGACGGCTGCCTCCGTGGCCGCGCGCGCGGCAGCGCCCGACGGCGCCGTCCCTGGTCGGGGGCGGGAACTGACGGTCAGCCACCTGCGCTCTGTGTCCCAGGGCTGGGTGAAGGCCACCGCCACTCCTCTGCACCGCGGCCGTCGTACGGTGGTCTACCAGGTGACGGTCACCGACGACGATGAGCGGACGATCGCCGTCGGAACGCTGCGCAGCCTGTTCACCTGAGAGCGCACGGGACCGCAGAGGGCGATCAGTGGGCGATCAGTCCTTCTTGGCCGAACCGACCTGCTCGATGACGGCATCGGCCACCTCGCGCATGGTCAGACGCCGGTCTCTGGAGGTCTTCTGCAGCCAGCGGAAGGCCTCCGGCTCGCTCAGCCCCCAGCGCCCATGAGCAGCCCCTTGGCCCGGTCGACGCGCTTACGCCCTCGAAGCGCTCGGTGAGGTCGGAGATCTCACTCTCCAGGGAGAGGATCTCCTCGTGCCGTGACATGGCGATCTCAGCGCCGGGATGAGATCCGCCGGGGGTGAAGGGCTTGACGACGTAGGCCATGGCGCCGCGGCGCTGGCTCGTTCTGACGAGCTCGGTCTGGGAGAAGGCGGTCAGCATGACGACGGCGCAGTTGTGCTTCTCGAGAATCCTCTCCGCTGCGGTGATGCCGTCGGTCACCGGCATCTTGACGTCAAGAACGCACGGGTCAGGGGCCATGCTCATCAGCCAGGCGGACGGCCTCCTCGCCCGTCTGCGGCCTCAGCGACGATCTCGTAGCCCGGCGTCGGTGAGAGTCTCGACGATGTCAAGGCGGATGAGGGTCTCGTCCTCAGCGACGAGCACCCGGCGGGACTTGGTGGTGCTGGACTCATTGCTCACGGCTGTGATCCTAGTATGATCTCGCTGGTGCTAGCGCCCCTGCAGAGCCGGCGGCGTGCCTGTAGCCCAATTGGCAGAGGCATCCGACTCAAAAATCGAGTGTTGTGGGTTCGAGTCCCACCGAGGTATCAGAAGTCCCCACCCAGCCCCCACCTCAGGACAAGACCGGTCAGATGGAGAGCACCTTGAGCACCACGTGGGCTTCACTGTACGAAGCAGCCAAAGCTGTTCAACGTCCTCGTCACGTGTCCTCAGCACATCGAGGCGGGCGGTACGCCGCAGCTGCAGTGAGTCGTCCTCGGAAGAATCTATACGGGCGTCTGCGTGGATACTCGCCCTGCACCCTGGGGAATCTGTGCCGAGCGCAACGCGATCCTCAACATGATGACCAACGGTGAGGATGCGATTCGGCGGGTTCTGACGATCATGCGCGACGGCCGTACCGGTCCGCCGTGGAGCATGTCGAGAAATGATGACGCAGCTGATGCGAGCCGGTTCGGGGACATCGAGGTGATGATCGACTGCTGCCGGAAGACCATGACTCTTGCCGATCTGACTCCGCAGTGGTGGCTACTGGCGATGAGGGGCGTGACCGCAGAGCTCCACCTGCGGTGTCTGACCCCACCGATTCATCGGCGGGCAAGCAGATGCCGGAGCACGTCGCCCTGAACCGGAGCGAGGGGCCTCCCGGTGATAGGTGGAGACCCTCGGCGGATCAGAACCGGTGCTCAGACCTTGTAGTCGCCCGTCTCACCGACGGTGTGGACACGGATCGAGTTAGTCGAGCCGGCGTGCCCGGAGGCATGCCGCCGCCACGATGACGACGGTGTCCCGGGCTGGGCCAGGTGCCTGTCCTGAAGGATCCCATCGACCTGGGCCACCATCTCGTCAGTGTGCTGGACCTCGGGCACCTCGTAGCACTGCACGCCCCAGGAGACGGCGAGCTGGTTACGTGTCTCGTGCAGCGGGGTGAAGGCCAGCAGCGGAAGCGGAGAGCGCAGACGGGACAGGCGCCGGGCGGTGTCACCGGACTGGGTGAAGGTCGCCAGGTAGGTGACATCGAGATGCTCGCCCATCTCTGCGCGGCGGCGCGGGTCAGGACGCCACCGCGCGTCTGCGGGTAGGAGCCCAGGCGGGGATGCGCCCCTCCGTGCCCTCGACGTTCTCGATGATGCTGGCCATGGTGCGCACAGCCTCGATGGGGTAGGCGCCCACGGAGGTCTCACCGGAGAGCATGACGGCGTCGGCGCCGTCGAGAATCGCGTTGCGCAGTCGGAGGCCTCGGCCCGCGTGGGCCGCGGGTTCTGGATCATGGACTCCAGGACCTGCGTGGCCACGATGACCGGCTTGGCCTGCCGGCGAGCCAGCTCGATGGCGCGCTTCTGCACCAGCAGGACGGCCTCAGGGCATCTCGCACACCGAGGTCACCACGGGCCACCATGATGCCGTCGAAGGTGGGAGACGATGTCGAAGAGGTTCTCCACCGCCTGGGGCTTCTCGATCTTGGCGATGACCGGGATGCGTACGCCGACCTCGTCCATGATCTCGTGGACGTCCTCGATGTCATCGGCGTCGCGCACGAAGGACAGGGCGATGAGGTCGGCACCGATCTTGAGCGCCCAGCGCAGGTCCTCGCGGTCCTCTCGCTGAGGGCCGGCACGGAGACGGCGACGCCGGGCAGGTTGATGCCTTGTTGTTGGAGACGTAGCCGGGCACCTCGACCTTGGTGACGACGTCGGTGCCGGTGACGGCCACGACGCGCACCGCGACGTTGCCGTCGTCGACGAGGAGACGGTCACCGGGGCGGCAGTCGCCGGGAAGCCCCTGAAGGTGGTGGAGGCGCGCTTGACGGTGCCCGAGGACGTCATCGATGGTGATGGTGAACTCGTCGCCCTTGTTGAGCATGACCTTCTGGTCGTCCACGAACCGCCCCAAGCGGATCTTGGGGCCCTGGAGATCGACGAGGACGGCGATGGCGCGACCGGAAGCAGCTGCGGCCTCACGGATGCGGGCGATGACCTCCTCCTGGTCCTCGGCGCGGCCGTGGGAGCGGTTGATGCGCGCGACGTTCATGCCGGCGTCCACGAGCGCTTGCACCTGCTCGGGAGAATCGGCAGCGGGTCCGAGGTACATACGATCTTGGCTCTACGCATGGGCTAAGAATACGGGACACCGGGCCCTGTGCACGAGGAGGAATCTCGTCATTTGTCAGGTTGCGACCATCCTCACCCGGTTGCCTTCCGCTGGCGTGGCGGGCGGGTCCCCGATTCGGTCCCCACGAATCTGCCTGGTCTGAGCGGGCCGACGCCGCAGCGGCGGTTCTGCCGGTGAGGCGTCGTCAGTCGAGTCGTGCTCGGCGGAGTCGTCCTCCCGGCCCTCTGTCGCGTGATCCTCCCTGCCCCGCGCCCCGGCCTGTCAATGGCGTCGCTCAGGGGCGCCGGGAGGTGAGGGTCAGTCCGATGGCGCCGACGAGGAAGATAACGATGGAGGTCCACGTTCAGTCTCAGGCCGAGGATCGTCTCCGCCTCGTCGATGCGCAGCATCTCGATCCACACGCGCCGGCGGTGTAGACCTCATGAGGTAGATCCACAGCAGTCTCCCCGCCCATGACCCGCTGCGGGCGAGCATCCTTCGCCGATCCACACCCGGGAGGACCGCCCCAGCCAGGTTCCACAGGGCCCATCAGAGGAAGGTCGGATGAAACAGGGTCCCCGGGCGGGTAGGTGGAACCCGCAGGCAGGTGGGCGTCGTCGATCCGCAGTCCCCAGGGCAGCGTCGTCGGGAGCCGTAGAGCCCTGGTTGAACCAGTTGCCCAGTCGGCCGATCGCCTGAGCAACCAGCAGTGTCGGGGCGACAGCGTCGGCTAAGGGAGCCACCCGCAGGCCACGATGACGCAGAAGGAGCACCCCGGCCAGGACCCCGCCGGCGATGCCTCCCCAGATTCCCAGGCCTCCCTGCCATGTCTGCGGGATACGGGCCAGGTCGCCGTTGGGGCCGAAGTAGTCGTCGGGCGAGGAGACCACTGGTAGAGACGGGCACCCACGATTCCAGCCGGCACGGCCACGATGGCGACGTCGAGGACCAGCTCCGGTCGGCCTCCCCGGGCCCGGTAGCGCCGATCCGACCACCACACGGCCACGAAGACCCCGGTGAGGATGCACAACGCGTAGGCCCTCACCGGGATGGGGCCGAGGTACCACACGGCCGAGGACGGCTCGGTATGCCTGCGGGTCGGCACGGCCGTGAACGGCATCGCCGACATCGCCGACATCGTTGGCATCGCTGGCATCATGGCGGAAAGGGTGGCGACAGGCACTCGAGAGAACCTCTCGATGGGCGGAGGGGATCAGTGCCGGGTGGGCGCCGGCGGCGACCAGCTCGGCAACGAACTGCTGGGGGCTCGGTGGAGCGGATGATGGCCTCACCGACGAGGACGACATCGGCCGCAGCGCGCGAAGCTCTGCGACATCGTGGGACCTCGACTCCCGGCAGCGACCCGCACGACCCGCGTCGGCAGAACGTCAGTGACCTGATCGAACAGGCTGCAGTCGACGACCAGGGGTGTCGGGATCGCGGGTATCGATGGCCACGATGTAGGCCCCTGCATCGACCGCGGTCAGCGCCTCGCGGCGGGTACGGACCTCGACGACGGCACCCATCCCCAGGGAGTGAACCCTCTCGATGAGCCCTTCGAGCACCAGGGTCTCGAGGCGGGCGTCGAGCATGAGCAGATCGGCACCGTGAGCCCGGGCCTCGTGCACCTGGTAGGGCGTGACCACCAGGTCGTTGGCGAGGATGGGAAGATCCACGGAGGCCCTGACGGCGTCCAGATCCTTGAGGGAGCCTCGCGTGGTGCTCGGCCCGGTGACCACTGAGACGCAGGCGGCACCGCCTGCGGCGTAGAAACAGGCCAGCATCCCCGGATCCCCGACGCCGCTGAGGGTCCGCGAACGTGGCCGTGGAGCGCTTGACTCGGCGATCACCGTGACCGCCCGATCATCGGTACGCAGGCTGGACAGGGCGCTGATGGCGCCGGGAACCAGGCGGGAGGCCTCTTGCAGGCGGGGCCAGGGGAACCAGCGAAGCGCGACGGTCGGCGGCCGCCTTGGCCTCGGCCACCATCGCCTCGAACGAGGTCATCACACCTCCCTCGATATCAGCCTGCCGGCGCTCCGGAAGAGCGCCTGTTCGTATCCATCGTGACGGCCTGGAGGCCGTCTCGTTGCAAATCGCTAAACCGCACTGCCCGAGGAGTGGTCAGCCAGGGGCGCTCTCCCACGTACGCGCCCAGATCGCCGCCGGACAGGAAGCAGGTGCGTTCGCCGGTGTGGCAGGCGGCTCCCGACCTGATCGACCTCGACCAGGGAGGGCGTCGCCGTCACAGTCCAGATGAACGGACTTGACGTACTGGGCGTGTCCGGACGTGTCCCCCTTGCGCCAGTACTCACGCCGGGACCGCGACCAGAAGGTCACTCGCCCCCTCTTCCAGGGTGCGCCGGAGCGCCTCATCATCCATCCACCCCACCATGAGGACCTCACGTGAGTCGTGCTGTGCTGGACGACGGCGCAGACCAGGCCGTCTGCGTTGCGCTTCAGACGCGCAGAGATCTGGGAATCGAGAGTCACAACCGCATTATGCACGCCAGGTGCTGCTCAGCCCGGAGGGCCGAGCAGCGGGCCGAGGTAGACCCACATGCCCGGCAGGTTGCGCACAACCGCGAAAAACAGCCAGCGCCGCCCCGGAGAAGGATGCCCTCCCTACCGGTGACGAGCGGTCGTCGCAGGCCTCGGGCGGATGCGAGCAACCAGCGCGCCACCAGAAGAACGACCACCGCCTCCAGCACGAGCGCAAAGGGGTTGTAGCCCATGGCGGCCCACAGGTCGCCGTGCATGAGCTCACGAGTCGCCCTGGTGCCTCCGCACAGGGGGACACCACAGCCCTGTGGTGCGGGTGAAGCGGGCAGAGGTCGGGAAGCCCCGGAGAGCTGCGAGGGCAGAGTCAGTGCGCGCAGCACGATGAGAGCCACCCGGCAGGGCAGGACAGAACCATCAGAAGCCCAGTCCGATCCGCCTTCCGGATCCCGCGCGCTCACCGGAGCGCTCGAGCCTCTTCGAGGCATTCGCGCAGCAGTCTTTCAGGCATACAGTTCATTGAAGCAACATCACCATGAGCAGAATAAAGAGAGCCAGCACTGATGACAGTACCAATGGCGCCTGTCACTACTCCGGCTATCGACAGTCCCTTGTTCGAGGCACGCCCCTCATTGGCGGCACCCACGCCCAGCACTCCGACGACGATCGCCGGTATGCCCAAGATCAGGCCGAAAGACAAGCAGTTCGCAAAAGATACTCGCAATACCGAGCCTGAGCGCCCACCACCGAGGGCGTTGGCTCTGATGCCGACGCGGATCGTAGGGCATGCCCCCAGTACGCACCTTCCGTACCATGGCGGATACGGGCTAAGAAGGGAGACGGATAGGGGTACTGCTGACTGTAGGGCTCCCCGTAGGTCTGGCTGTAAGGCTGCTGACCGAACCCTGAATAAGGGATCACCTGGTCTCCCGGTGCCGTCGGGAAGGGGAGCGACTGATCACCAAGGTCGTCCACGCTGTAGTAACCGTTCTGGGTCGATGACATGCCCGGAGCGAGACTGGGAGGCAACATTGGAGTCAGAAGGATAGAATAAGGAGAACCAGCAACTCCTCGACGATAAGGATCTGCTTGGTAAGGATTCAATTTCACTCATTATTCCTCCCCTGGGGGCGAAGCGCGGCACTCAGCCTCACACGAGCACACATATCACACCCCTGGGAACGACCTCATCTCAACGGGGAGAACACCCCATCATTCTCGACGTTCACGCTAATAGTCCTTGCTCCGTTGTGCAGGCACTGACGAAGTCCCTGCACAACGGAGCGGAGACGACAGGCGAGGACCTAGGACTGGAATCCGCTCACGAGTCGTTCACTCAGACCAGTGGCGTAGATGACGATCGCCAGCACAATAGAGAGAATACCCAAGACGATACCCGCAATGGACATCCCTTATTGGTGGCACGCCCCTCGTTGCTGCTTGCATACCCAGAAAACCTACGATTATCGCAGGAATACCGGTGAAGATACCGCAGCAGACAAAACTGGCGATACCAAGACCAAGCGCCCACCCTCCCAACGAATTCTTCTCTCATCAGGGCGAGGACCGAATCCACCAGGGACATATCCTCCGGGCTGCGGATTGTACTGACCGCCGGGGTACGGGCCCATGTTACTCATAGCATCTCTCCGTGTAGATAGGGTTCAATGATGTCCAGTATGTTGCTGAAGTATAACAGGATTCACGCAGCACGCAAATCGAGCCCCCCGGCGGCGCCACCTCAGCGCAGCGCCGGTATCCGACCTGGGCCGCCACCTCTCACCTGAGTCCCATCCTCACAAGTAGATAAATCAGGGTGGCACAGAACCCGATAACCCCCAGGACAATTCCAGCGGTTCCTGCATCTCGATTAGTGGCCTCACCGCGATCTGCCGCCGCCTGGGCTTGCAGCCCTAAAACGATCGCGATGACCCCAAAAATGATTCCGCAGCAGAAAATACTCGCAATCCCCAGACCAAGAGACCAGTTCCCCAAGTAGTTCCTCTCACTGTCTGGGTTCCTCCAAGAATTTCCGCCACTTGGATAACTGGGACAACTGGGCTCGTTGTAATAGAAGTGGCTCACGCACCTCCTCGGACTCAGCCACACAGGCACCTTCAGGAACGGGCAGTGCACCGGCACCTCACCCGCCGCTCAGTCTCCCACAGTTTTTAACGGACCGGGTGGTCTGCGTCTCGCAGGGCATTCTTGGCCTCAGCGATGGTCATCACCCGTAGTGGAACACTGAGGCTGCCAGAACGGCGTCGGCACCGTGGTTGGCGGCTGTGACGAAGTCCTGTGGGCATCCGGCACCGCCGGAGGCGATGAGTGGCACCCGGACCCGTCGACGAACGGCGTCGATCATCTCGGTGTCGAATCCTTCGGTGACTCCGTCGGCGTCCATGGAGTTCAGGAGAATCTCACCGGCGCCGAGCTCTGCTCCTTGAACCGCCCAGGCGACTGCGTCGATGCCGGTGGAGGTCCGCCCTCCGTGCGTGGTGACCTCGAAGCCGGAGGCCGTTGAGACACCGGAGGGGCACCGACGCGCATCCACGGACAGGACGACCACCTGGTTGCCGAAACGCTGCGCTACCTGCGTCAACAGCTCGGGACGGTTGATGGCCGCGGTGTTGATACCGACTTTGTCCGCCCCGCCCGCAGCAGCTGGTCCACGTCGTCGACTGAGCGCACTCCCCGCCGACGGTCAGCGGGAACGAAGACCTGCTCGGCAGTACGGCGGACCACGTCCAACATGGTGGAACGTCCCTCGTGCGAGGCCGAGACGTCGAGGAAGGTGATCTCATCGGCCCCCTGAGCGCCGTAGCGGGAGGCCAGCTCCACGGGGTCTCCGGCGTCCTTGAGACCTTGGAAGTTGACGCCTTTGACGACGCGACCGTCCTTGACGTCCAGGCAGGGAATGATGCGGATGGCAACGCCTGCATGACTGGTCCTGGGATGTTGGGGCCGGAGGAGTCGAGGGGTGGCGCTCGACCTACCGCCCGCACGAGCCCCGGATGCTTTGGGGGAGCCTGGGTGGGGTCCTGGCGGGACGTCGATCACGACGACGACTGGTTCCTTGCCCCTGCGCCTGCTCAGCGGGCAGCAGAGGACCACCCGCGGGAGCCGACCGTGATGTCAACCAGGTTCTGGGAGACTCCCACCAGCGCGTTGCTCATGTCGAGCTGCTTGGGCGAGCTCCCGGAGTCGAGGTCGATTTCCCCCAGGGCCGTCCCGTGGCCCAGCTGACCATCGTGCGTCGGAGCGATCAGACGGTCCTGGGCACCGATCTGGGGACCGGTGCCCTTTGATGAGGATCTCTGTGGACACCGAGTTGGTGCAGGAAGTCCGGCGCTGCTGACGGTGATGGAGCCGTCCGGTCCTTCAGTCACCGTGGGGGTCCCTGCTGCCGGCTGCCTCGCCTCCCCTGTCGCCGTGGTGGGCAGGAGGTCGACAATCGGTGATCTTCGTCGTCCGGGAGCCGTTGTCCTCCTCGGCCGGTTCGCGCAGGACGACACGGGCCTTCTCGCGCTGGCCGGAGACCGCTGCGTTGATGTAGTTGCTCACGTCGGGAGCCGAGCAGGCCCTGCCAGAGTCTTGTACCCCGCTTCGTTACCCGTTGTGTTGCGCCCGTCTGAGACCGGGAGAACTGCGAGACCTGCAGGATCACTGGCGTCCCCTCGGAGACCGCGCGCCCTGCCCGGTCTGGACGACGTCGGTCAGTACCGAGTCGGGGAGCCGACAGAGAGGCGTCGCTGTTCAGCTCGATGGAGGGCGCCACCCCCGATCCGACCCGTCCGCTGACCTTCAGCAGCTGGCCGAGGGGCGCTTGCCGTCCAGCACGGTCGGCTGGGCCGCGGTGCTGGTGCCCGCACCATTCCTTCCGGAGATGAGCTTGTATGACGGCCAGCGCGCACCAGGACTCATGGCAAGGACGACGAGCACCGATCAGGCCGACCGCCAGAGGACCTCGGGGCACGCCCCAGCGGGCCGCCCAGGGTACGCTCGCCGCTGCGTCGGTTCCCGGCTCCTGCTCGGTGACCACCTCAGTCGTGCCGGTGCCCGGGCTGATGAGGCGGATCGCCTCGGATCAGCTCGTGCGGCCGGCATGTGCACGCTGCGAGGATCATGGCATGCCACCCGGCAGTCCGGAGGCTGTGGCTGAGTCCGTGGCTGTCCGGCTGGCGCTGCGGTTGCAGTTCAGTGCGCGGCGTCGGCGTGCCGGTTGCGGGTCAGCCGGGGACGCAGTACCGGCGGGGCGGGTCTGAACAGCAGGATGGGACAGTGCCGGCAGGTCCTGGGTCGCCGCCTCCCGCTGGGCCTGCTGGAGCACGCCCGAGCGCACGGCGCTGACGCCGTGTCAGGGGCATGCCACTCGATCCGGGAGGAGGTAGTACTCATGTTGCTGTCTTCCGTCCGTCGCCTTACCAGTGCCGTGAACCTCACTGTTCACACCCCGATGGGAAGGTTGGTTGCCGGGCGCTCCATGCTCTCCAGGAGTACATCGATGCGCTCGTCCACGGCACAGAAGGGATCACTCAGCGTAACAGGTGAGCAGACGCCGTCGTCGAGTCGAACCCCACCCAGTCGACACCACATCGCGGCGCAGGTCCTCAGCCCTGGCAACGACCGCGCCCGCAGGCGCGCACGCGTGGTGGCGGGTGGTGTCCACCGCCTCCGGCAGGTCTCTCGTCAACGAATCTGCGCAGGGAGCCCGGCCCCTCCAGCCGCTGTCGCAGTCCCTGACCGGCAGAGACATCGTGGTAGGCCAGGGCCCAAGCGCCTCACCCGGGATCGGTCAGATCGGTGTCGTGCCGCTGGCAGTAGCGGGTCAGCAGCCGCTGCTTGACCGCCCAGTCCAGCTCCGTGTCCACGAGCTCGGGCTGCTGCAGGCGCAGGGCCTGGAGTCCTCGTTCCCACAGATCCAGTGCGGCAGCGTGGAGAGCCGTGACCCTCGATGTCCCGTGCGACGTGATCGCGTGGGAGACGTCCCAGGTGCTCGGTCTGCATCTCCAACGGCGTGATGGTCCGCCCGTCGACTCGCTCCAGCAGCACCCCTCCACTCATGTCATGGCAGGTGTCGCGAATGGCCTCATGGGATCGGCCAGGCCCAGGTCACCAAGCGTCTCCCCGTGCTCCAGGTAGTCCAGGAGCAGGTCCATGCCCGCCACCTTGAGCAGGGTGGATCCTCGAGCGATGTTGGAGTCCCCGACGATGACATGCATGCGCCGGTAGCGCTCGGCATCGGCATGTGGTTCGTCCCGGTGTTGATCAGCGGCCCGGCCCGGGTCGTGGCTGAGGAGACGGCATCCCACATCTGGTCGGCCCGCTGAGAAGACGTAGCCCCTGATCCCGTCGCCGCTGGACTCGGTGTCCCCGTCGGCCGCGATATGGCCGGCGCCGACGAGGATCTGCCGGGTCACCAGGGTGGGGTACGGGAGTGCGGCATCGTTCCAGAAGTCTCCCCTGACGACGCACGAGGTAGTTCTCGTGGCACCCGAAGCCGTTACCCTCGGCATCGCGGTTGTTCTTCAGCAGGTGGATCCGCCCGGCAACGCCCGTTGCGGCCAAGCGAGTGTTAGCCTGCTCGGCGAGATCGGCCATGACGAGCTCACCGGCGCGGTCCTGTGCGAGCACGTCCTCAAGGCGGTCGCACTCGGCGGTGGCGAACCCGGGGTGGGAGCCCACGTCCAGGTAGAGGCGAGCGCCCCCACGAGTGAAGACGTTCGAGGAGCGCGAGCGCTGTACCACGGATCGAAGAGCTCACGAGCGGCGCTGGTCGGCGTCCGCGGAGGAGGGCCGTCGGTGGTGGGGGCACAGGTGATGCCGCTACTCGGTCTCCACCCTGATGATGCGCTGCGCCAAGCGGGCCGTGAGCCGCCTCGTGCTCACTGGCCGCCCTTCTGACGAAGCCCTGGACGAAGGCTGCGGCGTTGGTCCCAATGACCGAGTCGATCTCATCGAGGATGCTGTCAACGTCACTGGCCTGCCCGGCCGACGCCGATGTCCCGGCGCTGATCGCCTGGTCAGCGTCCGCTGCGGTGGTCTCGACACCGCCGTGACGGACCCTGCCCATGGGACTGACTGGCTGCTGCGGCGTCATGTGCTGCTCCTTCACCTCGTCCTGCCCAGCTGCGCACCGCTGGTGAGCGTGTTGCAAGGCTCAGTGTCTCTCAGGTTCCGCCCGGCGACCAATTCTCCAGGATGGTCGCTGTCTCATCGGGCCCGACGACCATGTCGTCGGGCAGGCGCAGACGCGCCAGCTCGGGGGCGCCCGGAACGTCGAGGAGGAGGCAGGTCCAGGAGGCACCCACGATCTGCGGGTGACGGCGGATGGCGGTTCCCCGGATGGCGGCACGTGTGCCCTCGGTGGTGTGTCGGCCGCGCGCTGGATCTCTGCCTCGGAGACCAACCGGTGGATCCTGCCGGCGGCGTCGAGCCTGTCAACGACGGATCGCCCCGGGCGCAGATCGGCCCACTGGATGTCGAGAGCCGCCAGACGAGGATCGTCCCAGCCGGTTCCCGACCCGCGGCGTAGTCCTCACAGAGCTGTACTTGGCGACCCACTCCACCATCTGGGCGGCCGGGCCGGCTCCGTCGTGGCGCCACTGCTCCAGGACGTCGAGGACCCGCCTCCACAGAGCCAGGGCGCGATGGGGCCTGAGCATCCTCCACACGTGTGACGGCTGGGCTGATGACATCGAGGAAGGCGCGTTGAATCGCCAGGGCGGTCATGGACCCGGACTGGGTGCGCAGCTCGTGGGAGAGGGTGGGGCCGGAGAGAGTGCCCAGTGCTCCTCGACGGGGTCGCCGATGATAGCCAGGCGCCTGAGGCGGGTCAGAGCCTCCGTGAACCGGTCGGAGCCTCGGTGTACGCCTCTCCAGGAACCACAGGAGCAGGTCGGTGGTGGCGATCTTGAGGTAGATGGGAACGTCGAAGCGGTTGGCGTCCCCGTTGATGACGTGAAGACGGCGCCAGCGGGCGCTGTCGGCGTGCGGCTCGTCGCGGGTGTTGATGATGGGGCGGTTAAAGGTGGTCTGCAGGCCGATCTCGGACTCGACGTAGTCGGCGCGCTGACTGATCTGGAATCCAGGCGCTCACTGCGCGTCCGATGCCGACCGGCCGGAGCCTGACGAGGACGGGCCTGGTGACGAGGAAAAGGGTGAGGACCTCGGCCAGCGCCTCGAAAAGGCACGTCGCGCCTCACGAGATAGTTCTCGTGGGAGCTGCAGGCCGCACCCTTGCCGTCCACATTGTTCTTGTACAGGACGATCTGCGCCGGCGCATCGACGCTGCTTCATCCAGGGCCGTCAGCGGCGCGTTGGGCGACCACCTCACCGGCACGATCCCAGATCAGGGCGTCGCGAGGGGTGAGGACCCCGGGTGAGGAGTACCGGGGTGGGCGTGATCCACGTAGAAGCGGGCGCCGCTGACCAGGACCGCCGTCGTGGCCTCGGGGGCAGGCCGCCTCGGCGGCACTGGGGCGGGCGCGACTCAGGAGCCGGCGGAACGTCACCTGACGGCGCCGGGCGTGCGGGGTCGTCGGTGAGCTGGCTGGGGTGGGCGGCGGAACGCCGGAGCCTGCCGCCACGCAGATCGGCCAGAGGATCTCGCCCTCGTAGTCCCACCGCGCCGTGGGCACGCCGGCGCCGACGCTGTAGGCCCCACCACCCGGGTGACAGGACCGGGGTTGGCGTAGGCGTCGCCCGGACGCAGGACCCCGAACTCGGTCTCCAGGCCGACGGGTCGCGTCACCGGGCCGGGCTGAAAGCCGACGTCGTTCATGCGCTCTCCTTGCCGAGTCTGCGCACGCTGAGGATCTGCGAGGTGCGGGTGCCGATGAGCCGGGCCCACCCTCGGGGTGGTGGCGCCAGTGATCTCCCTCGTTCTGCCGCGCCTCGGTCCCGACGGCCAAGCGGGAGCCTGGCTGCGCTCAGCCCGCCCGCTCCCCGGCGAGCTCATCCTGATGGAGGCAGTCTTGCGCGCGAGACGATGGCGGCCAGCATGGCGCCACTGGTGAGGTCGGCCAGGTGAAGGACGCGGGTGGAGGTGCCGCCGGCGCGGGCCCGGTGATCTCCAGGACGGCGGTGGCGTCGCTGCGGGCGAGAGGGCCTGACGACGACGCGGCGGCAAAGAGGCGGCGGTGGCCGCGTGGTCTCCCCGTGGGCCGCGAGCTCGGCCGGGGCCAGGGCAGGTCGGCGGTGAGGTGCCGGGCGAGGATCCTCTGCAGCGGCCGCATCGGGCCGGTTGATGGATTCACGTCCAGGCGCCTGGGGCGCAGGATGCGGGGTCGATCATGTCCTCCCGGTTGGAGGCCCTGATGATGACGACGTTGCTGCAGGGACTCCACGCCGTCGATCTCCGCCAGGACCTGGGGCACGATCATGGTCTCGACGTCGGAGGACACGCCGGTGCCGCGGGTACGGAAGAGGGCCTCCATCTCGTCGAAGAAGATGACCACCGGCCGGTCCTCGGCAGCGGCCTTGCGGGCCTGGTCGAAGATGGCGCGGATCTGGCGCTCGGTCTCACCGACGAACTTGCTCAGCAGCTCAGGACCCTTGATGTTGAGGAACGCCGCCGAGCGCCCTGTGACGCCGCAGGCGCTGGGAGAGCCGGCCAGCGAGGTGGCCACGGCCTTGGCGATGAGGGTCTTGCCGCAGCCGGGCGGGCCGTAGAGCAGCAGTCCCTTGGGGGCGCGCAGGCCGTAGGTCTGGAAGAGCTCGGGGGTGGGTGAAGGGCAGCTCGAGGGCATCGCGGATCTGCTCGATCTGCGGGCCCAGACCCCCGATGTCCGACCAGGAGACGTCGGGTGTCTCGGCGACGACCAGCTGCTCGACACTGGTGCGCTCACGAGAGTCGTGGCGACGTCGGCGCGCAGGTCGGCGGCCAGGGTGTCGCCGGGCTTGAGCCCCTCGCCGGCCTCGGAGATGCGGCGAAGAGCCGAGGACAGGGTGAGGATCCGGCAGCCTCCCTGCGCCGGTAGTCACCAGGACCCGGGCGTCATCGAGCTCTCCTCCAGGGTGACGGCCTCACCGGTGCACGGCTCGGGGAGGGGCGACGACGACATCTGGTCGTTGACGGCACGAGCCGCCCGACCGCAGCTCGCGTCATCGACGCCGGGGTGGGCTGCAGGAGCATCTGGCGGCCGGACAGGGCTCACGGCGACCTCGCGGGCCGGGCGGCGTCGGCGGCATCGACGGCATCGTCGGTGTCACCTACGGCACCCTCGTGCGGGGACGACCAGTGAGCAGTCCCAGGGTGACCGTGGGTGACGGCGTCGAGCTGCTGGCCGAGCTCGGCGATGCGCTCGCGGCGGGTGCCCAGAGCGGCCACCAGGCGCTCGTTCTGGCCGCCAGGCTGACGGCCTGGGCGCGGGCCTCACGCAGCTGGTGGCTGGTGAAGTCCGCAGCAGGCATCCCCAGTGGCTGAGCTGCGCCTGCGCCGGCCGCAGACGTCTCGGATATGGTCAGTGCCGTCCTGGCTGTCATCCGCGCTCCCGCTGAGAACGGGTGTGGCGTCGGAGGGCTGCTTGGCCTGGCAGTCACGCAGAACGCGGCGGACCTTCTTATCGGTGCTGGTGCGCCCTTGACGTCGTCGGGCAGCCAGCAGCCGCCCTCGTCGTAGGCGCCGCGGGCGGGCGGGCGCGCAGGGTCGAGGGCCGGGAGCCTGCGGCCAGGCGACGGGCGGTCAGCAGGAAGCCGGTGCGCCACCATGCGGTGGTCGGGCGCACGGCGAGTCCGTCGACGTTCCAGGTGCGCACCATGGACTCCCAGGACTCGGGCTCGGTGAACAGGCTGCTGTGTCGCAGGGGCCTCCACGGTGCGGGAGAGCTGGGTGATGGTGGCCACGTAGGCTAGGGAAGAGTCCGCCCGGGGCCAGGGCTTGGGAAGCGGCCTCGACGTTCTCCCCAGGGGCGAGCATGTCCAGGACCACCCGGTCGATGCTGCCGGGTTCCACCCGGGCGGCGACGACGTCGGCGAAGTCCCCGGTGCGCAGCTCCCAGGCGGGTGGTGGCGCCGAACCAGGCGTCGACGTTGGAGGCGGCGATCCGGGCGAAGTCCTCACGACGCCTCGATGGACAGCAGGTGGCCGCCCTCCCCGATGGCGGAGAGCAGGTTCATGGTGAGGGCCCTGAGCCGACGCCGGCCTCCAGGACGCGGGGCGCCGGGGAAGATGTCGCCCAGGGCGATGACCTGACCGGAGTCCTTGGGGTAGACCACCTGAGCGCCGCGGGGCATGGACAGGACGAGTCGGCCAGAGCGGGCGCAGCAGAGCAGCTCGTGGCCGGTGTCGGTCTCGATGACGCTGCCCTCGTCCATGCCGACGACGTCTCGGTGGCGGAAGGAGCCACGCACGGATTGGAAGTAGCCGTGGGGGTCGAGCAGGAAAAGGTGTTCTGCAGCCCTTTGGTGTCGGTGACCTGGATGCGTTCGCCGTAGCGAAAAGGGCCACGGCGACCGGCCTGCCCCAGGATCCCTGGGGGCGGGGCGCTGGGAGGACTCCGTGGGTGAGTTCACCGTGTGCTCCAGTCTGCCTGCTCATCAGGGCGAGTGTAGGGACCCGGTGGGCGACCCAGTGCGTCAGCACGACACTCGCCTCAGAGGTGTACGGGAGGAAAGTGAGCGTCTCTGGAGATAGAGCCCAATCGACTCGGCATCGTGTGAGAGATATCCGATGGAGAGGTCCTGACCGAGGTGCAGCTCGTAGTCGCCGCCCGCGTGCTCAGCAGGACAGCGTCCTGAATGGCGGGAGCCCACAGGACCTCACCATCCAGGAGACGATCGATGTGCTTACGGATGGGGTAACCGTCGTCAGTGGTCTCACGCGACGGCGGTCCACAGCTCGGCGGAGAGCAGGAGGCGTAGGGCCTCGACCCGGCGAGGCGGGAGCTCTTTGAGGGCAGCAGCAACGGCGTCTGGAAAGATCCTTCGGCTGTGGGAGCGATACGACAGGGTTGGAGCTTTCGAGGGAACCAGCCCTCGATGCCTGCGCTCGCCAGCCCGTCGAAGACAATGCCGTCCTCGGCTCTGGCGATCTGAGCAACAGCGTCCTTCACGGGTTGCCAGTCGGAGTCCTGGGCTCCCCGGTCGACGGCGTCGACCGCCTCGCGACTGACCCGGAAGGGAACCCTCAGCTCGACGACCTGGCGGACCTGACGCTGGTGGGCCTGGACACCTTCGAAGGGGGTGTCCACGCGTACCTGGTGCGCCGGTGCGTACGCCGCAGATCCTCTCCGTCGGGTCTGACCACGTCGACGACGCGTCGCCCGGCGATCCAGCGGATGAAGGTGCGTCGCGCCTCTCGTCGATCTCGCTCCAGGCGGCCTCGGAGATGGGGGCCAGTTGTCGATGCAGATTGTTCATACTCGGCCTTTCAGGTTTCCGATCCCAAGGGATCCGTCGGACGGTGCGGCAGCGGAACCCGCACCATTGCTGTGGTCATCTGGTGTCTGGTCGCGCGGCGCCTCAGAAGACGCGTTGAACCCCAGGTCCTTGGCGGCGCTCAGCTCAGTGGCGGGTTGGGTCGGGTCCTTCTGTCCGGCCTCAGGTCGGACAGAAGGCTTCGCGTACTGGTCGGCGTCGTCGAGGAAGGCGGCCGGCGGAGCGAAGAAGAGACATCCCTGTCAGAGGCGTGGAGAAGTCGAGGATGCGGTCGAAGTTGCCCTCTGCTCCCCCAGGAACATACGCCGGAGCATGAGCTCAGTGACGCGTGGGTCTGCGGCGTAGCTCATGAAGAACGTGCCCTGCTCCTCGGAGGCCTCACCGAAGGCGAGATTGTCACGCACGATCTGGAGCCTCGCTGCCGTCGGCGTCTCAATGGTGTTCATGGTGACGTGACCGTTGGTGGCTGCTCATCATCAGGAGCTGGGTGTCATCGAGCTTGCGCGGCCGATGACGTGTTCCTGCTCCTCGACGCTCAATGAGTCCCAGGCGGTGAGGTTGTGGACGTACTTCTGCTCAATGATGTAGCTGCCGCCCGCCCAAGTACCTTCATTGATGAGCGCCGCAACGGCCGCCTGCCCCCGCGGGCTCTCAGTACCGTCGACGAAGCCCAGAGGGTCCGATTATCGAGGTAGCGGAAGGCGTGAACCTCATCGTAGGTACCGACCGCAGAGCCCAGTCGGCGCAGATCTGGCGCGCCAGCTCGAAGCACATGTCGAGAGTTGAGGCGCGCAGGTGGGAAGAACAGGTCTCCGGCGTCGAGGGGGCACTGTGCTTTCCTCCCCGAAGTGCCTCGAAGTCGTGCAGATACTCAGGCCGAGGCACGTCGAAGAGACGGTCCCACATGCCTGCCCCAATACCGACGACGCAGCTGAGCATCGTCTCGGGGTAACGGAAACCAACAGCCCGGGTCAGCCCGGACACATCGGTCAGCAGATCGATGACCGCGGACTCGCCTCACCCGTACGGTCACAGTGAGGAAGATCGATGCCTTAGCCGGCGAAGCTCAGAATCTCTTGAGAGAGGTCCTGAGAGTTGACGTCGCTCATGGTTTCACTTTTCAAAGATGACGCGATACGGATGCCCGGAGGCACTTGATCCGATGCGAAGGTTATCATCCCAGCCCGTCCGGAACCGATAAGTGTCTGACAGATGTCCAGCGGCTTTTCTCCTGCCAACCGCCGCCCTCTCGCAACATCCCGATATGGGATACCCTTCCTTCGTCACCATGATCGTGCGTCTGCGCAGATCACCGTCGGGCTTCCCGGCGACTTGGTCTCTTTTTCTCGACGAGGGCCGTCTCCGATGGACGGGTTTTGAGCCGCGCCGCGCTCGTGGCTCAGGCACCTGAAAGAGAAATGCACCGGCAGGCAGCCGTCAACGGCGCGGGGAGTCCTGAGCGTCAGCGGCACTTTCCGATGAGCTCGACGAGCTGGTCATGGCCGGCCGGCGGGCGACAACGACCAGCTGAGAGGCAGCATGTCGCGCATCGCCGGGTCGGTGAAGCGGTAGCCCTCCTCGCAGGGCCCCATGAGGTCGAGGCCAGCGGCGCCAGGCACTCACACGGGTCTCGCTCACCTCCTCCAGGACGAGGCCCGCCCCCAGCAGCGCGGTAAGGATCTCCCCCACCGAGTGGTTCCACTGGTGGCTGCGGGTGTGGGCGATCGGCGCTGCGCCTTCAGGCGTCTCCACGTAGGAGCCTTCATTCTCCCAGGTCATGGGCTCAGCCTCCTGAAAGTACGGCTCATGGAGGGTAAGCCCGTGGAGGTATCGTCTCCCACAGCCATGAAGGCGGGGTGGTCGTCACGCAGAATGAGGCGTCCGCCGGGGCGCAGCAGGCAGGCCACAACACGCGCCCAGGCGTCGATGTCAGGCAACCAGCACAGGACGCCCAGCGTGGTGTAGACCAGGTCGAAGTCACCGGTCACAACCTCACGGGCCGCATAGACGTTGGCCTCAACCAGCTCGATGCGGGCCTCGGCCCGACGTGCCAGCTCCCGGGCCCGCTTCAACGAGCGCGGGGACATGTCGAGGCCGACGACGCGTCGCGCTCCCAGCCGGGCCAAGCTGATGGTATCGAGCCCCAGGTGGCACTGGAGATGGATGACGTCGAGGCCGCTTATGTCCCCAGACGTCCCAGGTCATCGGTGACGTCTTTCGTGAGCGCTGTGGGCGAGGCGAGGAGCTCGGCGATGCCGTAGCCAGAGGCCTCGTGGAGGGAAGCGCGGTCGTCCCAGTTGGCGCGGTTGTCGGCGAAGTGGGAGCAGTACACGACACCGGGGTCTTGTTCCGTCATAACCCCACTGTATGACCACCGCTCCATACATCTCCATACATCCCCGCATCCCACTATGGGATGCACCTCGGTATCATGGCAGTACATCTGTTCAGATCGCCGTCCGACTCCCCGACGACATGGTCACCTTTCTCGACGACGCAGTTTCTCAGGGACGCACTCCGTCGCTGCGTTCGTGGCTCAAGCGCTTGAACGAGAGATGCGCCGACAGGCGGCCCTCAATGACGTGAGGATTCTGGAGCAGTGCGGCACTTCGAACGATCTTGATGAGCTGGTCTCGTGGTCGGCCCGTTCCTTCACGCTGGACGAGTAAGACGAGAGAGATCTGCCTGGCTCACCTGGACAAGACCCTGCCCCGTCCTCGTCCTGACCTCGGGACACCGCCCGCGCAAGCATGACCAAGGTGACGGTCGCCCCATCACCGACCGTCAAGGGACCGTCAGTTACGACCTAGAGCTCCACTCCTGAGCTGATCGAGCGGTTGATCGCTGTGGCCCCGCGATCGCTCAGCGCGCGCCGGTGGGGACCGCGCCGCCAGGCTCCCGCCTCCACGAGCACCAGCCAGCGTGAGACCTCCCGGGCCTCGTTTACGGCGTCGGCGGCCGCCTCGGCCGGTGAGCTCCGTCGTCACCGCCGCTGCCGGCAGCACCGTGCAACCTGCCTCGGCGCTCACCCCAAGCGGTGGGGCTGAGCCTGCTGCGCCCGACAGCCCGAGCCCTTGAGGGATGCCTCATCGATCGTGCCCACCAGCCGGGGCCCGTCAGTGACAAGGACGAGTGCGGCCCCTGCGCCAACGCTTCACGCACCTGGACACAGGTGTGTCGGGGCCGACGACGCGCAGGGCCTGACAGCCTGCGCAGGTCCAGCTGAGGCGGCCCGGCCCTCCCCTGAGCTCGAGGACCTGCCAGCTGGAGGCCACGATCGACCAGCCCACCATGACAACCAGGATGAGGCTGAAGGCGTCGGGCTGGCGGCCGCAGCACGAGTGGACGCAGGATCCACCACCACACGACACCGCCGACCACCGCCAGCCCCGCCCCAGCCGGCCACTTTGAGACCGAGCCGACGATTACCGGTCACCTGGACCACGAGCGCGGCCAGGGCGTAGCCGCCGTCGAGGGAAGACCCGGCAGGGCGTTGAAGACGGCCAGGGCCAGGCTGACCAGGGTCACGGCCCATATGGTGAAGGCGACGGGAACCGACAGACTCACGAAGTCCTGCACCACGGTTCCGACTCAGCCACAGGAGCAGGTTGGTGGCTGGTCCTGACAGGGAGGTGACCAGGTCCTTCCACGCGGTCCACCTGCTGCCGGTCCGAAAGGAGGTGCGCCCGCCCCACAGGTAGAGCTCGTAACGGGTGGGGCGCCCGCCCATGAGAGTTCCGGACAGTCCGTGGGCCAGCTCGTGCAGCAGAACCGAGGCCGCAACGCCCAGGGACCGTGGAGACCACCACCAGCAGCACCGTCGTAGTCCCGAAGGCGCCCAGGGCTGAGGAGACCAGCGGGTACCAGCTGCCGGGCGATGAGCAGGCCGAGCAGGAGAGAGGTCGGCGAGATGACGACGGGGGCGCCGCCGACGCGGGCGATGACCCACTCGCCGGTGGATGTGGAGGCAGGCATGGGCGCGAGCCTAACGCCGTCGGCAGCGGGGCACCGTGCAGTCCACCTCGGCGGCCACAGCCGCGTGAGGGACTCTCCCACAGGCGCGGCCTGTGGAGGAAGGCCACCCTCCAGCCAGATCCGACGCCGCGTCACCCTCGCGGTAGCGTCATGCCCATGTCCCACGAGCCGCTCACCGCATCCACGTCATCACCCCAGACCGGCGTCAGGCCCACCGGTCCGGGTGCCAGTGGTCGTCCGGGGAGGCTCGGCGGCAGGACGCCGCGCGGCCCTGTCCCCTCCCGGCCAAGGACTCTATGCAGTGCCCGCTCATGTTTCGTCTGCGCACGGTCGACCGCCTCCCGAGCCCGGTTCACTGGCCACGCACAAGGGCACCGTGGTTCGCGGCGTGCTGAACGGCTTTACGATCTTCCGCCTCGGATCGTCTCCCGGAGGCGGCCCTCGAGCTCCTGCCCGGCCAGTGGGGGCCTCCCACCGGCGACAAGAACCCGTCATGGACCTGTTCGAGGACGCCAACCACGTGGAGACCTGGTTGGAGGAGGCCCGCGGACCCATTCGCACCTACTTCACCCTGGAGAACCCCCAGCGCCTGGAGCCGGCCGAGCGCGAGCTGTTCGTCCAGACCGAGACCGGTGACGGCCTGTTTCTGCGGGGCTTCGTGGACTGTCTGGACGTGGCGCCCGACGGCGCCATGCGAGTAGTCGATCTACAAGACCGGGCGCAGCCCCGGCACACGTTTCATGGAGGAGGCGCTGCTCAGATGCGCTACAGCGCGCTGGTGCTGTGGCGTTCGCGCGGTCGGGCGCCGGCCCGTCTCCAGCTGGTCTCACCTCAAGGACGGGCGGGTCCTGACTCACGATCCTCGCCCTGGCCGAGCTGGAACGCGCCGAGACGCGCCTGGCACACCCTGTGGGACGAGGTTGAGGACTGCGCTCGCAGCGGCTCCTTCCGCCCCCACCGCCCCGGCTGTGCGACTGGTGCGCCTTCCAGGCCCAGTGCCCGCTCTCGGCGGCACCACGCCGCAGGTGCCCGATGACGGATCACCCGCCTCCTGAGCGCCCGCCGCACCGCTGCCTGATCCGATCACCTTCCCGAACTGCGACGACCAGAAGCCGTCGGTTACAGGACATGACCTTCAGGCGGTCGGAGTCGCCGTCCTGACCTCGGCAGGGTCGGAGTCGGGATCGTCCTGGCCCACGTCCTGCGCGTCGGGGCGCCCGGACGGGCTGGGGATCACGACGTCGTCGTCGAACCTGGTGAACCTCATCGTCACCGGGAGGTCGAGGGACTCGACTGGGCGTGCTCCTGGTCCTGGGCATCCAGCGCTCCATCGCCGGCGACGCGGCCTGATCCATCACCGTGCACAGGTAGCCCGAGCCGCTACGGTTAGGCCTATGGAGCACAGGAGACTCGGCCGGACCGGCCTGCGCGTGTCCTCTGTGGGCCTGGGCACGATGACCTGGGGCCGGGACACCGACGAGCTCGAGGCCAAGGAACAGCTCGACATCTTCCTCGATGCCGGGGGCACGCTCGTAGGACACGGCCGCCTCCTACGGCGAGGGCGTCAGCGAGGAGGTGATCGGGCGCCCTGCGCGAGCATCGTCGACCGCCAGGACCCTCGTCCTGGTCTCCAAGCCGGGGGTACGCACCTGGCGCACCGGGGAGCGGTCCTCGGTGGCCGACGCCTCCCGCGGCTCACTGCTGGACACGCTCGACACCAGTCTGGCCCGCCTGGGCACCGACCACCTGGACCTCCTACTGGTCCAGGTACCCGATCCCAGCACCTCCTGGAGGAGACGGCCCACGCCCTGAGCCTCGCCATCTCCTCCGGGCGAACCCGCACGTGGGCATCGCCAACCACCCGCCTGGGCATCGGTGCGCATGCATGACCTGCTCAGCGAGTGCGGCCGCCCGGGGGCTGGCGGCCGTCGAGGTGAGCACTCGCTGCCTCCCGGGGCATCGAGCGCGAGCTGTGGCCCGCCCGCAGGCCCTGGGCTTCGGCATCCTGGGGTACGCGCCCCTGGGCAGGGCGTGCTCACCGGCAAGTACCGGGCGACGATTCCCACTGACTCACGGGCCGCCTCCTCACCTGCGCTCCTATGTGTCCCCTACCTGGGCGCGACTCACACCGGGGTGTGGTTGAGGCCGTAGCCACTGCCGCCTCGGGCCTGGACCGTAAGCCGGCCGAGGTCGCGCCTCGCCTGGGCCCGCGACGCCCCCGGGATCAGCTTCGACCATTGTAGGCCCTGTACTCCGGCCCAGCTCCAGGGCGTGCTGTCGGCCGACGACCTGGAGCTTCCGGTGCAGATCCGCCACGCCCCTGGACGAGGTCACCTCCATCCAGCTCGGCTACCCCGAGCGCTTCTGAGCTGCAGCAGGAACACAGGGCCGCACACATCGTGCGGCCCTGCTGCTGAAAGAGGAATAACCGAGAGGACCTCAGTCAGTCCTCGTCGTCATAGTCCTCGTCATCGTCATCATCGCTGTCGTCGTAGTCGTCGTCATCCTCGTCGTACTCGCCGTCGTCATAGTCCTCCTCATCGTCATCGTCGTCCTCATCGTCGCCATCGGAGTCGAAGGCCCGAAGGGCAGCTCGATGCCGATGCGGTGAACAGCGAGTCGTCGTAGGTGAAGAAGGCGTCCCTGAGGGCGTTCTCGGCCGCGACCACGGCCGGGGAGAGCTCGTCACCGGTCGCGGCAGCATCCAGGTGCGCCTCGAAGGCGGCAATGAGTCGGTTGAGCGCGGACCGCGGATCGTTCGTCATGTGGGACACACTACCGGCTATCCCCCGCGCAGCGCACAGGCGGACGGCGTTGCCCAGCAGCGTCGCGCCCGGTCGTACCCGATCAGGCCTCCGACTCGACTCCCAGCTCCTGACGGATGAAGCCCAGGAAGAGGTCCTCCCCCTTGAGCTTGCTGGTTTCCTCAGGGCCGACGACCACACGCACGCCGTCATGCAGGATCTGGGAGGCACCGCCGTCGGGCCCCAGGGGCAGGATGATCCGCTCGGTTCCGGGCGTGTAGGTCGCAGAGAGCTCACGGCCAGCGATGATGTCGGCGATGTTGCTGGCGACGACTCGGGCATGGGCACGGGCGGCGTCGGCACGCTTGGACTCACGCACGTCGGTGATGTCGCCGATGGCCCAGACACCGGGGGTGGTCCACCACGCGCAGGTACTCGTCGACGCGGATCGCCGCCGTAGTGGCGCACCCGTCGTAGTCCTCACCGAGGAATCCGTGGCGGCCGCCGAGCCGCAGGCGCGGGAACCACATGTCGGCCTCAAGCTGGCGCCCGCCCTGGGTGGTGACCCGGAAGGGTGAGAGCACGCCGACATCGACCGGGGGCAGGAAGCCGAGGGAGTCACCGGTGAGGATCTCCACCCCGCGCTGGGTGAGCTGGTCGGAGATGGCCTCGCGGATCTCCGGCTTGCAGTCGCCGGCGGGCAGTGATCCTGTCGGCGGCCTCCAACATGGTCACCTTGACCTTCGGGAAAGCCGAGGTAATCTCACCGGCCAGCTCGACACCGATCGGCGCCGTTGCCCACGATGAGAGCACTCGTGAGGACTGCTCGAGGTTGGCGTGAACGCGCTCAATACGGCTTGGCGATGACCCAGGAGGACCCATGTGCTTGGCGGGGAAGGGGTAGGCGGTCCCGGTGGCCAGCACCAGGTAGTCGGCCTCGATCGGTCCGTGACCGGAGACCCTGACGGTGGTGCTCGCACCGTCAGCACCGTTCCGTGAACGACGCGCCTAGTCGGTCAGGGCTCGTCATAGGGCAGGAAGATCTCTCCGCCCAGTCACGGTCGACCGCCGCGCAGCGCCGCGGCGTGGCGACGAAGGTGTCCTTCTGTCTCACGAGGGTGACCTCGGCGACGCGTCGTCGAGGGCCTTGGCAGCAGTGATACCACATCGTATCCACCGCCGACGATGGTGACGCGAGCCATATTATGTTCCTTCCGGTGATGAGAGGGTGAAGATGCGAACTGCGTCCATCAGGCCAGTCCACGACGTCGAAGAAGAGGCAGGATGCCGGGGTCGCGTCCGGTGAAGGCGCGGTAGGAGACCAGAGGGTCTCGACAGTCGCCGCGGGAGAGGAACCGCGGCGGAAGATCCTCCGGCCTGGCGGTTCAGGCCGAGATCGCCGTCGATTGCACCATCGGTGGTGAACCACTCGACGGCATCGGCGTCCGCGACCTCGCTCCAGATATAGGCGTAGTAGGCGGCGCTGTAGCCCCGGGCGAAGACGGGGAGAAGTAGGTGGTGCAGTAGCGGGGAGGCACGAGCGCGTCATCGACTCCGGCCCGGGCCAGGGCCCGGTGCTCGAAGTCCTCCACCTCATCAATGCGCGTCGGGACCTCGCCGGAGGGCAGAGTGTGCCAGGCCTGGTCGAGCAGGGCGCCCCCAGGTACTCGGGTGGTGGCGCAGCCCCGACCGAAGGAAACGCCCCTGGCCCCGCAGCTGCTCGGCGAGCCCAGGCGGGAGAGGCTCGCCGGCGTCCACGTGGCGCGCGTAGGAGGCCAGCACCTCGGGGTGAAGCGCCCACTTCTCGTTGAGCTGGCTGGGGAACTCGACGACGTCGCGGGGCACGGCTGTTCCGGAGGCCGAGGGGTAACGGGCCTGGGAGAGCAGGGCGTGCAGAGCGCCCGGAACTCATGGAAGCAGGTGATGACCCCGTCCCAGGTCAGCAGGGCTGCCGGAGGTGGCCGCCTCGATATTGCAGCAGTTGATGACGACCGGTTTGCGGCCGGTGAGTGCTGGAGCCGGTGACGAGACCGTCCATCCAGGCACCGCCGGACTTGCCCGCCCGGGCGCAGTAGTCGCCGACGAACAGGCCCAGAACCGGTGCCTGCGAGTCCTCGCCGTCGCGCACCTCCCAGACCTTCACGCCTGGGCGTACATGTGCTCTGCCAGGTCCTCGCGCTCGTGGAAGGTGATGCCGTAGAGGCGGTTGGCGGCGTAGAAGACGCCCGTGACCACGCTCCACAGCTCCAGGTAGGGGGCCAGGACTCGTCGTCGACGCCGAAGCGCCCTGCGCCCAGCGGCCTCGTAGCCAGCGGCGGTCGACCGAAGCGTCCCACCGGCCTGGGTCTGCGGGTCGAGGTCCATGCGGGCGGTATAGATCCGCGCGTCTGCGCGGGCGTTGGCCATGGCCGGCGGCGTGAGCCGGCCGAGCAGGCTCTGAGACCGCCTCGGTGGTTCGGGCGGCTGACTCCGCGGCCACGAGGGCGGCGTGGTGCGGGAAGCCCAGGAGGGCGGCCCGTTCGGCGCGCAGCCGGGCGAGTTCCAGAACGATGCCGCGGGTGTCACCGAGGGTGTCCTGCTTCCCAGTCCTCGGCTCACGGACGTCTCCAGCAGAGCGAGCCTGGCGCCGTGGGGCCGGGTGGTGGCCAGGGCCGGCGGCACCGTGACGTTAGTGACCCCGGCGGCGTGCATGGCCTCGGTGACCAGGACGGAGAAGCGCGTCTTGAGCGCGTTGACGCGGGCGTTGATCTCCTGAGCCTGTGTGTGTCCGCCTCGTCCAGGCCGACGCCGTTGCGTTCGAACTCCTCGACGGTCAGGCGGATGAGGCGGGCGGCCTCGGCGTCGATGACGGTGCCGTCGGCGTCGCGCGCGGCCTGCCCCTCAGGAGCTTGGGTCACCATCTCATCGAGGACCTTTGAAGCGACGGTAAAGACGGAGCTCGAGTGATAGGCGTCAGAGGGGCCGTCTGCTCAGGGGCCAGGCCTCGAGCTCGTCGAGGTCCGGGCAGTCGGTGGCGGAGGTCAGAGCGTCCAGCACCGTCAGCGCCCGCCCAGCAGCTCACCGGATCGCTCCAGCATCGACGGTGTCGCGATCGTGGCTGGTCCTCGTTGGTGGCGATCGCCTCCCACACCCGCGCTCAGCAGCCATCCCGTGCACGGATGGCCGGTCTGATGTCGGCGTGGTCCACGGCCGTGAAGCCGGGCAGGCCAAGGTCGAGCGGCCACGGCTTGGCGAAGACGTTCGACCTGGAGGTCAGAGCTGCCGCGTTCGTCCTGGCGGGCCCATCGCGCTATGACCCCGCCTTCGCGCGCAAACTGCAGACACCGGTGGGTACATTGGTCCTTATCGGATGCTTGACGAGCTTCTGGTCGGGCGGGTTTCCTACCACCAGGGACACGATGAGCTCCGCGACCACGGGGGCATCGGGGTCCCGACTGTCAGTGTCGACGGCGCGGTTGGCCCACCATCCGTCCACGGCCAGCAGCGCCACGCGTTGCATGGCACTGGAGCTCACGGATTCACCCACCACCCGGCGCAGCGTGTTCCAGGTCTCCTTTGAGTATCTCGCCCCGCGTGGGCGAGAGCATGAAACTGACCTCCGGAAGATGTCACCGTCGAGGACGGAGCGCGCCAGGGCCTCGATGCGCTCGGCCCGGCTCGCCTCCTCCAGCGGCTTGCCCAGTGCTTCCAGTGCCTCGGCCCGCCATCGCTCCTGGAAGGCCGCGGCGATGCCTCCAGGAGATCGGTCTTGGTGCGGAAGTGGTGATGACCTGCCTCGGGTCAGTCCGACGTGCTCGGCCAGGGCGTCGAAGCGTGAGGGGCATACAGCCGTCACGGTACAGCCGAGCGCCCCGGTGATGATGCGGTCGCGTTTCGAGGGGTCTCATGCGGCCTCACCCGTCTCGCTCGTGGCCGGAACATGGCGTGCGGCCGATATCGCCCGCCACCAGGAGGATGACGGCAGCAATAACCGCCGTGACCTGCATGGCGCGGGTGAACGCCTCGGCCTGAACCATCAGCCTGGCCTCGCCCGGGGTCGCCCAGGTCGATGGCACCAGCCAGGGGTGGCCAGGGACCGCTCGGCGGCTCCCCTGCCACCCGCCGCGGATGACTGGAGGGAACCCGCCCGAGCAGCAGCCGGTAGCCGACATCCTGAATCGTACCGAGCACCGCGATGCCCAGGGCGACGCCCAGCTCGAGGCCGGTTTCGGGCAGATGGCTGAGGCCGCCCGGACCGGTCCGCCGGCACCGCAGGACCGCTCCGGTGGAGACCGTGAAGGCCAGGCCGATGCCTGCGCCGATGATGAGCAGGCTCGGCGCAGATGACGACGAGATTCCACCGTAGGACTCCCCAGCGCGACGCAATCAGTCCCACCGCGGCCATGAGCAGGCTGCTCGAGCGCCCGCTCATGTTGCCGAGCCGGCGTACCACCGCGGTGACGACCGCGACGACGACGAGGGAGGCTGTGCGACGAGGGCAGCTCTGAGTCAGGCCCTGCTCGGAGCGTGGAGTAGCCCCTGAACGCAGCTGGAGGTACTGGAGAAGAAGCAGCAGGCCCGGCCAACGCGAAGATCGCCGGACCGTGGCCGCAATCGCCCAGGTGAATGCGGGTCGTCTGAAGAGCTCGACGTCGATCAGCGGCGTGGCGCGTGCGCCGACGCCTGATGAACAGCCATCCGGCGGCCAGGCCGCCCGCCAGTGCTGCTACTGCGATGACGGTGAGGCCGTCGTGCGCGAAGGACCTGATGGCGTGGTGATCGGCACGACCACGCAGCTGGCCGGGCCTGTTGGGCTCAGGTCCGCACTCAGCGAGGGGATGGCCAGGCCAGCACCGTGAGTCGATGGCCAGCAGGGTCACGGCCAGGTCAGGACGCCCAGGGCTTGCCCAGGCGCGAAGTCCAGAGTACGAGCCACACCCAGAACTGCTACCACGTGCAGAGAAGTATAGCTGTGTCGAAGGTCTCTTCAGCGCAGGCGGCGACTGCGCAGCACCGCCTCCACGTTCGAGGGAAGTAGTCCGGCCCCTTACGGACCTTGCCGTCCTCGCGGTAGACCGGGCTTTGCCGTCGGCACCCAGCTTGCACATGTTGAGCGCTGCACCGGCGAGCACGATGCGAGGTCGATCCCGGTCTCCAGGCCATGCCGTAGATGACGGATGAGGTCCGCCTGGGCGTCGGCGGTCTCGGAGGTCGCGAGCGCCGTCGTCGGCGGCCACGGCGCGGCGGACTCGACCATCTCGCGGCGCGCGCCGCTCGCCCGCAGACGGCGCCGACGAGCTCGGAGAATTCCTCGGCGATGAGACCTATGCGCATGTCGAGACTTCCGCGCTCGAGGCTGGCGCCGTCGGTCTGACGGGAAGTCCATAGACGTGGTGGAAGCGCCGTACCAGGGCCTGGGTCGTCGCCCTCCTCTCTCCGACGCCGTCGGCGCTACGAGGGGAAGAACGCTGTCTGTCTCAACGGGGCCTGTCCCAGGGAACCTGCGGGCTCACGCGGGTCCTCGGGCAGCAGGGTGGCGATCCAGCCATCATGGAGCCGGCCGTCGGCTGGGCAGGAAGCGGCGCACTGCCCCTTCCCGCTGGAAGCCGAGGACCAGACCACCTTCCAGGAGGCCCAGCGCCGCACCGGCCTCATGGTCGTCCATGGATGTCGCAGCGCCACCCTCAGCGCGGACAGGGGCCAGGGGGCCGTTCGGTCGAGGCTGTCGTATCGATGAGGGTGGCGACGGCGCGGGTCATGGTGCTGCGCCCGCGCGCGCCGCAGCAGCGAGCCAGTAGCCGACCTCGCCGGTCCGAGCGTTTCAGGCCACCAGGGGTGATACCGAGCATGCCCACTCAGGTCCGGAGAGGCACCGGCATCGGCCTCGCGATCGCCCAGGTGAGCTCGGCGTCCCTCGCCCAGCCCCTTGGCCACGACCTGCTCTGACGAAGAACTGCGCGTCACTGCGCTGATAGTTGCGAGGACGAAGGTCCACTCCCTGAATGTCCGCGGTCCTGGCAGATCCGGGTGATGCGGTCGAGGTCGTCGCCGGTCGGGACCGACAGGACCAGTGCGGGCAGGTCACCGTCAGCAGCAACGGTCATCTCGTGAGTCTCATGGAGGCCGATGCCAACGCCTCGCTCGCCTCACCCGTGAGAGCGCTCGAATTCCTCTCCCGGGTCATTTCTATGGGCCTATGCTCGAGGATGATGTCCCCAACGAGATGTTCCGGAGTGACTACCGCCCCCACGCCTGGAGAGCCGCCGCCATGGTCCCGCCACTTCGCTGATGCTGCCTCGGTGCGAGTCCGCAGACGCGGCGATGTCATCACGGTCGAGCGAGCGGGTCCCCGCCCGTGTGGAAAGCATGCACACGTGAGAAGCACCCTTCGACTCAGCTCGCCCGCGGCTAGCGTGGAGCACCATGCACACCTGAGCTTCTGGAGTCTGGTCTGGGTCTCCCGACCGGCCTTGCCCTCGTCAAGGAGCGTTTGTCCATTCCGGCCAGGTGCGGCAAGTGAGCAGCAGGTTCGCTGCCGTAGACCACGCTATCGCCGCCCACGACCCGGGCACTGGCGGCGCCAGTCCGTCCAGCCTCAGTGGGGCATGCTGCTGCGACTCGTTGGCAGACCGCCGCCTCGACTGGGAGTGAGCGGGCCTGTACTCGCGCGCGCTCCACTGAAGCTCCCTCCATCGCACGCGATCCTTTTTCGCCGGTATCCAGAAGGTCTTCTACAGTTCTTTCTCCCAGCATCTTTCGCCCTCGTGACACTGCCGCCATCGCGGTCACCTGCGCCTCGCGCCGTTTGGGCCCCTGCGCACCCGAGTGTTCGTGGCCGAGGAGCAGTGCAGCTTGCGTCAAGACCCCGACCCAGCTGATGCAGTGAGCCCGGCCCATCGCGCCTCAGACATTGAGGGCGGGCCAGCGCCGGATCCTCATCACCACCCGAACGGAGTCTCCCTCATGCGTGGCGTCACCCGTGACGGGCGCATGGGTCCCCCATGGCCGGATGCCTACGACGTCGCCAAGCGCGTCAGGCAGGGGCGGCGCGCCCGGTCGGCATGACCGTCTTCGCCTCAGTCTCCTCCTGCTCGTGGGGGCTGATCTTCCTGCTGTTCATCGCGGCCGGGCAGCTCACACTCGTTCCCTGCTCTCGGCGTCAGCGTTTTCGGCGCGATCGTCTCCACACCTCCAAGCGGTGCGACCGTCTCCTCTCTCTATCCCAGCATGATGCCCGGAGGGGAAGACCTCGAGAGCTCAGCTGGGAGGATGTTGACACCGCCTCCTCGCTCGCGTGGTGCGATGCGCGCCGGCGCGAGCGCTACTGGAACCTTGCTGCGATCGTGTTCCTGGTTGAGTTCGTCGTGGCTGTTCTCGCCATATTCGCCTCTGTGATGCTGAATCAGACTGCAGCTCCTCGACCGGCTCCTCCTCGCAGGAGGCCCACACCCACGCACTGATATGGAACTCGGTCCTGCTCTGGTCGTCACCGCTGAGCACTGGCCACCGTTGTGACTCGGCAGGCAGTGGATTCGAAGAAGGACAGCAAAGCTGCGCCATCAGGCCGGACTGCTCTGAGTCCCTCGCGGGCCTACGGTGCAGGACCGGCCAGCAGGTGACCATGATGAGGCCACAGCAGGCAGGCAGGGCCAGAGCCACCCAACAGTCCGTGATCGTCGGCGAGCCGGCTGACAAGCGGCGGTGCCAGAGGGCTCACCAGACGGGCCAGCCACACACGATGGTCAGTCCCAGCCCGAGGAAGCCCTCGACGTCGTCGGCGGCGGAGTAGACACGGGACGGCGACGGCGCACCCCGCCCCGGAGATCGCCATCCCCAGCAGCGTCCCGGGAACGGAGGAGACCAGGAGGCGATGCTCATTCCGACGGTGACCAGCGCCCGCGCGGGCGATCACGGCTCGCTGGCCCGACAGCGTCGATGATCCGTCACCCACCAGACGCCCCACGATCATCGTTCCTGAAGGGCCACCAGCCCCAGCGGACGTGACCGGCGCCGGCACCGTTCGACAGGAGCAGGGAGGACCAGTTCGTGGCGACGTCCTCGGGAACATCGAGGCCGCGCACAGCAGACTGACGACGAGGAGCACGAGTACCGTGACCGGCCGGGTGCGATGAGAGAGGAGGTCAATGGCGCCGCCTCGACGCCGCCGTCGAGCCCCCAACTGGTCGGGGGCGCGATCAGCGCGAGTCGTGACCGGCAGGAACCACCTGCGAGCAGTCTGCCGGGAGGACGAGCAGCACCCGCCGCCAAAGCACCATGTGGGGTTCCCAGCCCCACTCGGCTCGGGCCATGGCTCGCCCCATGGCGGCTCCCAGACCGCCCCAGTGACCACGAGGCATGGAAGCTCGTCACGATGGAGGACTCAACGGCGCTGAACCCGCAGCCCGTGAGCGTTCTGCGCGACATCGACGATGGAGTCCGTCCCACCCACAACCAGCAGGCAGACCGCCAGGACGATCCACGAACGGGCCAGGCCAGCTCCAAGGAGAGCCAGGGCCACACGAGCATGCCCAGGCTGGCGACCTTGGCCGAGGTCAGGCGGGAGATGAGCCAAGACGCGGCCAGCCCTCGCCACGAGAGCGCCGACGCTGGCTGCGTGGCCACCGCCTGCCCGAAGCGCTCTGCTCAGCCAGCGTCGCTACGATCTGTGGAAACGGCACCAAATTGGCGAATCCCAGGCCATGGCCAGAAACACTAGACAGACCCCGGCGCGCGCACGTAACAGCTCGGGACTGCGCCGCGCATCAGGAGGACTGCTCAGTGAGGTGGCGGAATGCATGACGGCCCACTCTACCGAGGAGGGTGTCCTGTGACCCGACATAGGAGCACTCCCCACCGCAGCTGGAAGGGGCCAACGACGAGCCCTCCCTCTGCCCTTAGGCTGTGACTCGTACGCCGATCTGACACCAGAAAGCGCATCAGCCCGGGTGCTCTCAGCCATGACCGCGCCCGTCACTCCCCTGCCCCGTCTTACATGGAGGATTCATGTCTACGGAACCGGGCCGCACCCTACGGCGGCTGGTGCGCACCATACGGCGACCAGCGCCTTACGGCGGCCGGGCACCATACGGCGGTCCTATGCATCCCGGCGGCCCTGCCCTACGGCGCACCCAACCAGTTCGGACTGTGCTCGGGCCCCCGCCCTATGACACCGACATCGCCCACCTGCCTGGTGCGAGCTCGGGTGAGGCCGTCGCGCGCTACTTCCAGCGCTACGCCCAGTTCCGCGCTATGCGTCCTGCCCGAGTACTGGTGGGTTGTACTCTTCAACAGCCTTGTTGTGATGGGTCTCTACTTCCTGTTGTTGACCCTCCTGCCATTGGTGAGGCAGGAGACAGTTCCGGAGCCACCATCTGGGCTCTGTGGTTGGAGTTTTCATCATGCTTTATGGGGCGGTTACATTTGTCCCGAGCCTGGCCATCGCGGTACGGCGCCTGCACGACAATGGAAAGTCGGGGGCTCTGGGCTGCTCATCGCTTTTCGTTCCTGGCGGCTCATAGCGCTCCTGGTCTTCTTCTGCTTGCAGTCCCGCCGACCTCTACCGCCCTGAGTGGGAGTTAGCGAAGCTCCCTGAGGGATCAACGATGATCCCCGGAACCCTTCTGGTTCCGATCATCTATTGGTGGTGTCCGAGGGGGACCTTGAACCCC
>BNJV01003093.1_pt1 | contig 51113 bp, 67 predicted proteins | sample 8540591 | NCBI WGS metagenome assembly BNJV01 (sample SAMD00202457, study PRJDB9452) | human saliva metagenome | host: Homo sapiens | reverse complement strand
CCTTCAGCTCCGGATAGATGAGTAAAGAAAAGGTGTCAAAACACGAACGAAAAGTATTATAATCACTGTAACTACTATGGAAATCAAATTTGCATTTCCGACAATTTTCCTGAGTGTCCTTGTCATCTTCACCTAACAAAATACTGAGGTAAGGACAGCTCCTTTACCATCTAACTGAACCTAATCCTAGACTCACGTGAGAAGGATAAACTAGATGGATATTCCAGCAAATGCTGTCTCCTACTCAATCCTACCTACAAATATTCCATCAAAAATGACGTTTAACCCATATAAAATCATGGCAATCATAGCCGGTAGTGAGACTTATAACAAACTTTTCCATAAATCTTTCATTTAATATCATTTCTTTCTTTATTCACACAAGTTTTTCCTTTCAAACATTCCTTCCACGCCTTTAAAGTTTAAATATAGTCTCTAACTAGAATTATGTTAGATAAAGCCTCCAACATAAGCTTAAGCATCTCTTTCAGTTTGTCTATCGACATTATCAAACAGATAAATGCCCATATGCTAAACAGTTCATCAAAAGTAAATTCACGATTACTTTATTGCAATCTTCCTCCAATCCTTCCTTTTTAATAAATTCCACACAAGTTATCATGACTTTCATCATATATCAAATAACATTTTAAATTTATCATTTCCTGCATCTCTATAAGACAGTATAAATCTTTATACGGATATCCAAGACTCTTTCCAACAAAATGTCCACACTTTGTCTCTTCGACTCAGTAAATTTCTCCTCGCGGGGATGCACATCTTTCTATACTCATCACCATCTCTGCAAAAGTTCTAAGAAAATCTCCTCTTTATTGGAAAATGATGGTACATTCCACCTTTGGACATCCCTCACTGCGCCTGTACTATTTCTTCGCAATAGTACTTTGAATACCCTTTGTCCACAAAAGTTTCAAGGCAATCTCTTTAATCTGTTTTCTTCTCCTCACTTAATCTTTTTCTTTCTATGATCCAGCTCCTTATAGACTATGTCGTCGGTAATGAAATAATACTACTTTTTAGATTTTTGTCAAGTCTTTGCATTTTACAATTTGAAATCAGATTTTTAAATATTTTCTGTGTAGAAAGCTGTGAGGATAAAACCTCTTCAGACAAAAACCTTGGTAAAGCACTTTTCTGCTCTACCAAGGTACCAGAGGGTTTTCGTCTCAATCCTTCAGTCATATCTTGCTGGAGACGTTCATGTATATCAACAACTTCTTTTGCCAAATCAATAAAAGTTATCTAGTCATCAAATGATCTTGAGCATGCCATTAAAAAGACTAAACTCAATCACCTTGAGCTTCCTGTACAGACATTTCTGTCTACAGCTGACCAGAGTGCTAAAATTAATGCCGCATCTGCTGCTTTTAACTTTTCACGTGCTGTCTTCAAAAGAGCCTTTTTAGCTTTTGGGTGCTTCAAAAGCTTGTTGCTCGTCTCGCCACCATACATGATGACATGATGCTTTCTAGATTTGAATTTTCCATATCAACCTTCTGACCTCCGATCAGTTCCTCAGCTAACGCTAGCACCTTTGAACCGTTCATCATGCCATAATCCACATTGGGATAACTCCCAACTGGGATATTCTTTTGAGCTAACTTTTTCTGTAAATTGATCTAAAAGATAAGCGTACTTGCAGGCCCAATAACAAGATCATCTACTTTCTTCTCAGAGAGGATATCATCTACTTCTGGTGCTGGAACTGCAAAAATTTCTGCATCTAATCCTTTTCATCAGCTGCAGCCAGCATTTTTGTAACAGGCAAGCTGGACATCATACCTGCAGCACATGCCAACACATAATGGTTATTTTGAAGCCATGGTATTCCTTTCTATTCAGTAATTGTCAAAGTCACCGTTTTTCTAGCAACTTTTGATTCATAAGTCATATTTGACGAATAAGCGACTATAGTGAATATTATACCTCCTGGTTCTTCAGTGCGCAATTTTTATCAGCTTGCCCTTTGCCAACAAATCAACAGAAGTGTTTCCCACCCACATCTTGGAATGACTGCTCATTGTCAATTGAAAGTAATCCACCTGATAACCTGGTGTTGCAGTAATTCCCTTTAATAAGTCAGGAATTTGACATTCCTAGAGTAGTCACGCAGGAACGCCATTTAACTCGTAGACGCGCATAATATTCTTGCGCTTGTTTTTGTTTCTTGCTCCGCATTGCGGAAGTATGAAACATGAGTCTATAGCAAAATCAGTAGCCTGCTAAGTTTTGACCAACTGGTCCTGGCCAAGCACCACCCATTGCATAAGTTTAATTGGGCAAATTGTGGCTTTGTTCAAAGATTTTTCTAGCAGTTTCATCACTCGCTATAACGAACCGAACGAACCACTTCTTTTATTATCTACTAACCAATCAATAGATCTGATACCAGTCAATCGCATAGTGTATGATGATGCAACCATTAAAAAGTCCCATTAGGAAGACTGGTAGGCTGTATACATCAGCAAATTTCATTATCTTTTTCTCTTTGACCATAATGAAGTGTTTGGTAAACCGTACGATTCCTCTGGAGAGCAGTTTTCGTTCTCCAACCAATTCCATGATATCAATACCACCAGTTGAAGGCCAACCATGTCCTTGAGCTGAATGAATCTTGCCATCTAATGTAAAATCTCGAACAGAGACCAAAAATGCCGGGAAAACCCCTATGACCTTTCGGAAGTTTTCGCGCGCACCTCGAGATCTGACCATAGAGAATTCCTTTCTTTCCATGCGTTCTCCACGCTGCCAGAATTATAATATAGCGGCTTATATTGTCGCGCGGACGGCATATTGATCTTCAGGAGCACGAGATTGGTTGCGTCTCAGACAAGACGTGCCATCTCGCAAGAAGACATTCTCTTTGCTTCCTAACGTAACAAGTTGTTGTTCGATGCGCACGTGTGCAGTCATAACCCAATTTGACTTATCCAGTTCTGGTGCCATCAAAAATCATCATCGCCAAATTTCTTTATATATTTCTTGTTGATTAGACTGACTTTCATTTCAACATTATCAATGTATATGTTAGACTCGTTCTTTCATCATCTGACATTTTACCAATTGAAGCAATACTGCGATGATGATCCCAGAATGAAGTAAAGGTATATTTTCCAGCGAGTCGAGTGACATTCTGATCCACTGACTGCTCCGGAATGATTTTCACAAGGATTCTCCTTGCGCATTATTGTCAAACCATCTCGCTGTAAAATAACTAGCTCATGTATCTGTTTTAGCATAAAGGCTGAAGCAGTGTACGTTATTTGGTTTTACATCAATAACGCCCAATGTAGCCACTGGCTATTATTTGTAATTGCCGTTGCGAACTACCTGGATATTTCCCGTTACCATAGCTGACTTTAGAACTAATTTCACCTTTATTTCTGAGTCCAGCCGGCTTCGCCCTGTTCAAATCAATTCTTTGCAAGTTGTGTCTGCAGACCTTGGGATGCAAACAACATACAGCACAGTTCGTATTACCGGTGAAATCTTTTTCTCCATTTTCCTCATCCTCACATTTTCTACCGATTAGTTGCTAAACGTGACACAGTATCGAATGCACGAATAGTATTGCTCAGTGCATAAATATTATCCACTACTGTAAACCACCACTTGTACCATCCCCAATATGTTGAATATCAACACCACAAATTTATTACGAAGTGCGGTTGTTTAATTGTTTCAATATCTGACGTCTCTTAGCTGTGCCAATAGCACTTAAGACTAAACCTCTTTTACTATGTGCAGATCTTGACAGCTCATTTCTTCATCACTAAAGCGGAACCTTCCCATAACCGCTGGCACCGTCACATCTGCACCAACTTCTAATAATTGTTCAGCTATCTGAATGTCTGCAACCGGCTCAGATACCCCTGCGTGCATTTTTCCCAGCTATAATCAAACCTAATGTAGCTAATTTTACCATCAATAATTTCTTTATTGCTAACTCCTGTTCCTGGATTACCTGTCAAACAGACAAAAGTAAAACCTAATTTTCAGTTGCTCAAGAAACACGACTGGCTTGTCGACCAGCAGCAATCACTTGTACTTCTTCAACATATCCTTCCAAATCAACAGGTTCTAAAAGAGTCGCTCCAAATCGGAGCTCCACCAAACGATGCAATTACGTGGGGCTCATTTGCTCTTTTACAATCTAAAGCCAAATATTTCTGTGAAAACATCCTATAACAATTTAGTAAAGCTCCTTATCTGCGCCGAAAGCTCTCTTGCAATTTTCAGCATTGGTGATATCTCCGATTGAAGGTTTCACGAATGACCACATTTCAGATGAGACAACCACGCCCTTCACTCGCTTGAATGCTTTGGCAAGGCTCTTGGGCTGTCATATTCAAAATTTCGAAGGAGTTTGCACTAGTGATCGTTTCCTGCGCTTCTCATCTCCCTACTGGTTTTGACTTCTGCTTTTAAGCGTTTTTCAATAGCAATCACAAATGGAATATGAGATTAAAATATCAGTACAATAAGAACGAGCTAGTCAAAATAGACGCTTTTAAAACTTCCCGTTGCCAACAAGCCGCTAATAATCCGGAGGTTGTCCAACCTGGATCGGTATGTATTAACGGTGCAAGACCGCTTGCCGCGGATGACCGTGCAGCTTGATGAATTCGCAATCGAGTGCCGAAAATGAATGGGAACAGAAGCAGAGATGTTTAAGACAATTGGTAGACACCAAACATCGTTGGCTCATTGATATTGAACAAACTGGAACCACTGTAATAGATTGCCAGATCGTTTTTGATTTGTTGCTATGATTTTCTCTCACTACGCCAAATAACCAATCGCTAATGTCTTCAAGCCAATGGTTGCGCCGCCACCGCCAATGAAGACAAAATTATCCATAAAGACACTGGTAAAGATATGCGGTGGTTTTCCCCCGCTTGATAAAGCAACCTTTATTGGCATCGAGATTCGAAAAGCCGCAATGACTTTCGCCAACCGCATTGACGACATGTGCCTCCATGAAGTCCAACAAAGCAGATGAACTATTTAAAGCAACTAGAATCATGTCAAACCAAATAAGTATTACCTAGTATGACGCGGTTTTCCTAAAACAGTTTTGACCTACCTGCAGCCCAAATTGGTAGTTTTAAACTTGCTAAAAGGGCATAAACCAACAACCAGCCTGTGACCAATCACTGACTACCTGGAATAATGGCGCTGAAAGCTTTTGAAACTGCCGGTGGAACACCATCAAGGCAGACTTTAATTTGGACATTATGATTGATGAACCATTGATAGATATAACCATTTACCAAACCAAGAATGATTGCTACAAAAGACCTTGTGAAGCTAAAATAGCTGTCGGGAACACCGTTTCCTGTTTTAGTAACGAATGGTGTCCTGTGATAAAGGCAGCAAGCGAGATAAATCCCAGAAGGAATCCCATCCACTTTTGTATTGGCGGCTCATATAGTAGGCAATCCCAAAACTGCAGCTGCAAACCAATCAGACAAAACTACTAGCCACGCCTTTCCATAGATGAGCAGAAACCCCAATTTTTGTCAAATAAGCTTCCCATCCTGGAACAGGAAAACTAGCAATAACCATAAACAAAAGAACCAATCAACAATAGTACTGCAAGCGATTCCATCGAATTGCCACTAAGCCTATTATTTCCCCAGCTTAATGGCAATGGGCATTAACTTCTCTTGTAAAGGATTGTCCCATCTTTCACAATCTCCTTTGGTTTATATATGTGATAATCAGCAGATAAAATCAACTTTATCTGCTAATTATATTTTTAAAACGATTTTTCCGTAAAGTCAAAGCGCTTTCACTTATATTTGATAATTTTTATAATCAATATATAATAGATGCAGGGGAAGGATGGTAGATAATGAGATCAAACGACAAGCTGAATTACGAACAATTATTTTTAGATAAAATTTACGCCAAGGGGCTGATTTCTCGCGTGATATTTCAAAGAGAGCATTACTCACTGCTACAGTTAGTGCGATTACAGGAAGTTTGATCAAGACTGCTGTATTGTGAGCTGGGGGAGATGAGAAGAACACACAAAAGAGATCTAGGGCGATCACTTTTAGATACAGCACTCTTATTTCATCGGTTGCGAACTATCAGAAAAGTATTTTTCTTTTTGTGTTGAGTGATACGAGATGATGATTGATAAAGAAAGCAGCTGTCAGCTCGAGATTCTGTCAGAAGGTGCAGAATTTTGTCACTTACTGAAACAATTCATTCTCAACATGTATCCTATCCGATTCAAGCTGTGGGAGTGGCATTCAGGGCGATATCTGCACAATGATTTTGATTACAACGATAATCAAACATGGAAACAATTTGATTTAGCGAATTAAAGACTAAGTTCTGCTGCAATTTACTTTTCTAATGATGTCAATTGCATGGCACTATACAAAGCGCCTTTTTCTGCTTACCAACTGGATGATTTCATCTATTTTCATTTTGCAAGGGTATGCACTGCTCTTATATGTACAATAGCTTAAAATCTGCAGCAAAACCAATATTGTCATCCGGCGAGTGGTCATACCGTCGTTTGTCCTGACGGAGAGAGTCTGTGGTTGTGGACGCAGAGGCTGCTTGCAGACTTATGCTAGAGACTGGCTGATCAAAAAGCAAAAATCATCTTTCGAAACTGCCGAGTTAACGCATTTTAATCACTTGTCACAGATAGAGCAGATCTTGCGTGATTCAAACTATTCTTGACAGCACAACTTAGGAGACCAATCACGTCCTCAATATCTTGCATTTGGCATTTTAAGTATCTGGCACGATCAACTACTCCAGCCTCGGTATGATAATTGATGCCACATGAGATTTATCTGCACAGCATTCGACTGATGACAAAAGTCGTGCGGCATTCTACCGAAAGTAGCAACGGCCAAAGTACTCTTCAAAAAGAGCTTACCCGACTTATCATCGAGCCTTACGGTGACTTCACTGTGCTGGCAACAGCTGGCGTTGACTGTCTCTAAAAATTTTGTCTGTTAACTTTATCATGAGCTTCTGAACTTGGTGCGTATTTTTACTACAAGAGGTTAGGACAACTGTCTGCAAAGCCTCTAATACTATAAACTACAAGATGTATTTGCTAAATAGTCTGAAATTAGTGTAACAACTTTTGTCAGACCTAGCCATTCTTGCGGAGCAGAGCAATAAAATGACACCCTCGCGTTACTAATTTTTATTCTACTCTCTGTTTCTCTCATATTTCAACAAAAAAGCTAAGAACAATATAAGTAAATTATTTCACATTTACAAATCATGAATGAAAATAACTTCATCTGTCATCTCCCAAATGATACGTATGCAACTAACAATGACTCTATGGTCATTTTTAAAAGCTATCAGTCTTGTCATAATATCTTTTGATGTTTCAGGATCCAGGGCAGCTGTTGGTTCATCCGCCAAGATAAGAGGCGGATTTTTAAAGATAATTTTAGCCAAGGCAACACGCTGTCCACACACTAGCAGCCGATGACGATCGACACCCTAGAGTATAAATTCTCAACATGCAATAATCCTCCCAAAGCTAACATCATCTGACTCTACGTCCTCACACAGCTCGAAAAGGTTAGAAAATGACGCATCAACATCGTATCCTAATTCAATGCAAAAACAGCGGCAGCGACCGTTGTTTTTTCGATAATCGCTAATAATCCCAGTCTCTTCTTTTTACTATAACATGATAGAATTTCTTATAAATTATTCAATTCTACTGTTAGAACCGTCCCATTTTTACGACCTGCTCACCAGCTATATGGAGCATCTTTAACATCATTTCCTTTAGCGGCATAGATCAGGGTGAGAGAGCATATTTCCTCTGGATACAAGTGCCTTTCCTTTTCATGTGAATGATTAAAAATCTGCTTGCTTACCAACTTCTAAGCCTTAATCTGATCATCTATACCAAGTGCTTTAGCTCCTTCAATCGTCATTGTTTTCAGAGCTTGCTCAATGGTAAGATGGAGTTGCATCACCTGTGCGCATTTTTGTAAAAGGGCAGCGGTACGACTCTCTTCAAACATATCTAAATTGTTGTTAGAAACAACCAGAATCCGTTGCCAAGTCCGACTAGTACCGGCTTGAACTAGTCTGTTACAGGGCAGTCCCGGATGCTAACTTGAGATTGCTGATAGGATTCTGAGCGATATGAGATATTTGACACTGCTAATTCAGCAATTTCTCGTTCATTAATTTCTACCATGAGCAAAGAGACACCATCATGTTCCAGATACCTAAGTCCTTTGAAGGCAAGCGGACGTTTTCCTGCTCTAAATCATACCATTTTTCTGCTTGTGTCTCTGCCACATGGATGTGCAATTTCGATTGCAATTCTTGCGCTAACCTAAACTGCTTTAACAAGTCCTTACTGCAACTATAAGGGAGCGTGCGGTGCCACCATTACTTTAAAACGTTCATCATTGTATGCTAGAATTTCCTCAATAATAATCCGAGTACGTGCTAAGGTTTCTTCTGTCGTCTCTACATCTGAGCTAAACAAAGTTGGTGAAAAATAACAACGCATTTTAGAACCTGCTACAACTTCATGAATTTGCCAGTTACCACCATTTGGATTATACATATCATTAAAGGTCGTTGTTCCCGTCTGAGCATTTCTATAAGCGCTAACCCAACCGCTATGTGTCGTCACTTCTGGAGTAAAGTCCCTCTCTGCTGGCCAAATGTAATCTTCTAGCCATTCGTGGAGATTGCTATCATCTTGAATACCACGAAGTGTAGTCATTGCAGAATGGGTGTGACAATTCACTAGACCGAGCATAAGCCACGCGCCTTCACAATCTACCACCTCATCTGCTCGATCTACCCCAAAGTAGCATTCTCATTTCCACAATGAGACAATCTTATCTCATAGTAATACCAGTAGTCCATTTCGATAGACGTGAAAATCTGCATCACATGTTACCAAATTCACCTGTTTAAATGCTTTCATTCCTTCTCCTTTAAAGCAAATATCAGAACCATTTCGGGTCTTATATTTAGGGCAAGGGCAGGTAGAACTACAACATAGCTATCCTACAACTACTTAACATTTAACCTGATACTCTGTTGTGTTTGACAACATAACTGAGGACTATGCCACGCTTGACTTTACGGTAAAAGGTCGGTAGAAACTCTCCAACCTTATTATGGAGATTATATGTTTTTCATGAATTTTTAGTTATTGGCAAAAATACGTCCTAAATAGCAAGTTCTGAAGCACAAGAACAAGTGATAAAACTGAGACACATCCTCTTCATCTCATATATGAGTGAAATAGCCATAGCCTGTTTCTTCCATTTCTTCTTTTTGATAAAAGCGTAACGCTGCTGAATGTATGCATGCGCAAACCACTCTTGTTCCTGCGGACCATCTGTGATTAACATGCCTAAATGCGCATTCCCAAGCGAGAACGCACCTCAATTCGCTCCATACCGTGACTTTTTATCTTGATAATACTTAATCACATCTTTGGCAATTGAGTCTTGTAAAGCGGTAACCACAACCAGAATCAAACTTATCACCAGCAAAAACAGTGGTTCTCCTGTTGTCACATCGACATAAATGCCTTCTTCAAAAGTTGCAAAATACTCATTTTGGAATGGGCATTCAGTTGCAGCATGTTGGTGACCTGATAGGCTTCTTCAGACAGTGTCTCCTTTAAAGTTGGCTCACTCGGTTTTCATGCTGACTCGGATCTACTAAAGGTTGGTAGCATCATTGACATTGATATGACAATAGCCACGGGATTTTCTTGAGATAATCTTGATGATATTCCTCTGCTAAAACATAATGGCGCAGCAGTTCTACTTCTACTGCAATCTTCTGACAGATTGCTCTTCCTGCTCTTTCGTGACTTCGTCAATGATGACGAGTGCATCCGTATCATTTGTATAATAAATCCCTGTGCAGTGTTGGCGCTCAATATCATTCCCACTTGCTGATGATAGTGAAAGGGGATCAATCACTCGGAAGTAATAAAGCAAAATTTCTCGCCAACGTAACAGGAATTGTCATCGTCAGGTCACCTGAGACTGTTTCAGCATGATCGGTTTGGTGAATCAACTGATAATTGTCGATTCTGCTTGTCCATTGGCATAACCGACAGTTGTATCAGTCGCTTGCTGATACGAGAAAATATTCTTCAATCCCACAAAACAACCACCTGCTAGATAAATTTCTGACGAAAAACACCTCATTTCTTTATTCTTATTTTCTCACAAATTCCTAAAAATATTATAGAGTTTGATTAGAGTTTTCTTTAAAATGATACGACAAAGAAATACTGTAACGTCTCCTCTAATTTGAATTCAGGTGGTTCAATTTCCACGAAAATCTTCTATGCTTTCGAGCCTTTTTCTGCCATCATCACCTTCAGCTCTTCTGTAATACGCTCAAAGGACTCTACACCCTCTTTGTGAAGCGTTGTTCCGACTTGTACCATGCTGGCTCCACAGAGAATATGTTCAAAAGCATCTCGACCAGTCAACACCACCTGTACCAATGATTTGAATAGTAGGGATTGAGACGTTGATAGAAAGCATGAGACATTAGCAAGAGCAGTCGGTTTAATATACGCCCCACCAATTCCTCAAAACCCATTTTTCGGACGGATAACAACTGATTCATCCTCAACATACGAAAACCGTTACCAATTGAATTGACACAATTGACAAAACAAAGTGGAATTTATTAAAATTGCTGCTGCTTGATCAAAATGCACAATATCAAAATAAAAGGTGGTAATTTAATCCCCAGCGGTTTGGTGAAATAATCAAATACGTCCTCAAAAATTTTTATCTGTCATTTCAAAATCATAAAGCAATCTGCGGTTTACCAGATACATTGGGGCAGGAAAGATTGAGCTCAGTCAAACCTTTAAAATCACTATCCTGCACCTTTTTCAGAAGCGTGTGGGTTTCTTCTGGCAAGCCACAGAGATAAAAAGAATGCTCGATCAGGTTCTATCTTTTGCAAATCTAACAAAGTAATTCAGATAGTAATCTAGTCCATGATTTAGTAACCCCATTGAATTGATAGAGCCTAGCGGTACTTTTATCTTGGTAACGAGGTTCAGGATTTCCTGCTCAGGGCTTGCAAAAGTGGCTGTCTTAGGTGACAAAGGTTCCTGCAGCAGATTGTTTGACTTTTCTAGCTCCTCTATTGTCATACAAGCTACTCCAGCCGCATTCATCAGCAATGTCAAAGAAAAACCAGCAATTTGTGTTTGAGTTGATACCATGAAATACTCCTTTAGTTTTTCTATTGTACCACTAAAGGAAAATATGACTCTTTTTAACGAAATAGAAGAAGAAAATGTTTCGTAATCAGGATTTTTGCTAAGCAATGACTTGTTATAAATACATGTTTGAATTTTCGGAAAATTCAACTTTTTCTTACAGATATAAAATTTTTCTGCTATAATGACACACATAATAAAAAGATAATACACATCGAACTTGGACAATAGTCTAGCAAGGAAGATTGGCTTCCTTGTGTTCATCGAACACGGCGTCCGTCTCCTATTTTGTACGACTCAACCGTCCTCATATCTTATTAAGGAGAAGTCTATGACAACTGCTAAAGAATATATCCAAAGTACTTTTTGAACTGGTGAAAAGCTCGCAATGCTCACGAAGCAGAATTTCTACAAGCAGTGGAAGAATTTTTAAACACACTCGAACCCGTTTTTGAAAAACATCCTGAATACATTGAAGAAAATATCTTGGCACGTATCACCGAGCCAGAACGCATCATCAGTTTTTCGCGTCCCTTGGGTTGATCGCAACGGCAGGTGCAAGTCAATCGTGGTTACCGCGTTCAATTCAATTCCGCAGTTGGCCCCTATAAAGGCGGACTTCGGTTCCGCAACAGTCAACCAAGGAATTTTGAAATGTCTTGGTTTTGAACAAATCTTTAAAATAGTCTTGACCGGTCTACCGATCGGCGGTGGTAAAGGTGGAGCTGACTTTTGATCCAAAAGCGAAAACAGACGCTGAGGTCATGCGTTTCTGTCAAAGTTTTTGACAGAATTACAAAAATATATCAGCCCTTCTCTTGATGTCCTGCCGGTGACATTGGGTTGGTGGACGTGAGATTGGCTACCTCTATGGTCAATACAAGCGCCTACGCCAATTCGATGCTGGTGTCTTGACTGGTAAACCTATTGGCTTTGGTGGTAGCTTGATTCGTCCGGAAGCAACTGGTTATGGGCTTGTTTACTACACACAAGAAATGCTCAAGCGAATGGCGAAAGTTTTGATGGCAAAACCGCTGTTGTATCAGGTGCCGGAAATGTCGCCCAATATGCGTACAAAAAAGCAACAGCTCTTGGTGCTAAAAGTTGTTTCCGTATCCGATTCAAATGGTTATGTCATTGACAAAAGATGGTATTGATTTTGACCTTCTAGTTGATGTAAAAGAAAAACGACGTGCTCGTCTGACAGAATACGCTGCTGAAAGGGCAAGTGCTGCCTACCATGAAGGTTCTGTATGGACTTACACCGAGAAATATGACATTGCTCTGCCATGTGCTACACAAAATGAAATCAATGGCGAAGCTGCGAAACGCTTGGTAGCTCAAGGAGTGATCTGTGTATCTGAAGGTGCCAACATGTGCGAGCGATCTTGATGCTATCAATGTTTATAAAGAAAATGGACTCCTTTATGGGCCTGCTAAAGCAGCAAATGCTGGTGGTGTTGCAGTATCTGCTCTGGAAATGAGCCAAAAACAGCCTTCGTCTGTCATGGACTCGCGAGAGAAGTTGACGGCCGTCTCAAGGACATCATGACCAACATCTTCCAACACAGCTAAATCTACCGCTGAAACTTACGGACTTGGCAAAGACTATCTGGCTGGCGCTAACATCGCTGCCTTCGAAAACAGCGAACGCTATGATTTGCTCAAGGTATTGTTTAAGCACTATCAAACGGAACAAAAGAAAATCCGACTGCTTATCAAAAGCGGCCGGATTTTTATATATCTAATTTTTCAAAAATTTGCCTGCTGCCTGCTTTTCTTTTTAGCTTCTTCAGCAGTTCATTCTCTAGAAAAGGACACAGTTCGTCAAAAGCTGACAAACCTTAAAAGACAATCTCTCTGTCCAACTGGTCATAGCTGAGTTCATAATAGTCCTTCTTATGATGCCAGTTCTGGTCATAGTTGACATCTGTCCGTTGATAGTAAACAATATTTTTGTTTCGGTGTCAGGTAAATCTTCGTGTTAGAATACTTTTTCTGATCTTTTGGACAGCTTGCTACGGCCGAAAATCTCAACACCTTGAAAAATCTTGTGCTCATGAATACCTTGATTTGTGACTTTCAATTCAACTCTTTTTATAGTACATATAGTCCCTCAAGATTACCTACATTATATCAGGTTCTGCAGCAAATTTTCAAACAAAAGTGTCATTTCCAAAAGTCTTCAGTCGCCTCTAAAATCTCTGCTGTTGGTGTTACTGTGGCCTCCAATAATGCTCTTGCCTGTCCTTTTCAGATAAAGCTTGTATCAGATGAGTAGCCATAGCATAGCCCGCAGCATAAGGCATACCAACCGGTATCTGACCTTGGATCTCAGCGATTTCATCACCGTAGAGATAAGAGCCATTTCCGCCATCCCTGTTAGCTGAAGCTGACTTGAGATGATGGGCTTAATTTCCTCTAATTGCTCTGGACTGGTTGAAGTAACCCAAGATCCGATGAGCTCCTTGCCATAGAGTTCAGCAGCAAAAGACTCTGCCAATCCTTCACTGACTACCCAGTCTGCTAATGTCGTCTGCTGGTTCCATTTGATAAATTGGAAGCGGACATTATGGTTGCACTCGTGAGCCAGTGCCGCTTGAATACGTGGCGAAAGTATAGTCATTAGGGCAGTATGCTTAGCATGAGATAACCTGGAATTCCACCATCTCCGCTGTAACCCTTATTGAGTTGTAGCATAGGTTTTTCTGGATTGCCCAATAAAATAGTAAATTGATAATCCTCAACCTCTAAATCGTGAAACCAGCTTGTTCAAAGGGACAAGACTTCTCTTGATGGTTTCCTGGCAGTCTTGCCAAAGCTGATCTGAACTGGGGGCATCAATAGCTGGTCTATCCTTTCCTGAGAGAGTTGCAGGCAGCTGATTCATAAAGCCAAGTAGAAAGCAGAGCATCAAATCCTCCAGGATACTTTGCCTTCAAAAGGAATGTGTTGAGTTTGGTATTTGGGGAGCAAAAGGCGCTAACAATTTAGCTCTAAAAACAACCTTCCTTTTTCCAAGGGTAATTCGAGCAGCTCTGATAAACTTTGATCTGAACAGAATGATATTGATGTGCATAGTAATCTCCTTTTTCTAATTTTTACCAGTATACACCCTCCTCTAGGTCAGAGTCAAGAAAAGATTTGAAACATTTTGTCTCAAATCTTCTTTTATCTATAAAATAAATTGCTTCCACCTATGAAGTTGCGTTTGGAAATTAGAAAAGGCACTAAAGTGATGGGCTGTGCCCCCTATTGCCTCTGCTTTTCTCTTGCTTTGTCTTAGTTTTTTCTCCTTTTGCCGTTTGGCATTTTCGTAAGTTATGATATAGGTATCCTCAGCGCCACCTTTTCCTTTTCCATCAAAAACTAAGTCAAAGCGGATAGACGTAACCGCTGAGTATCGTTATTTCATCTGGTATTTATGCACCCAGCATAATTTCCTTTCTGTTTATGCCAATGTATAAAATGGTTGGCAAATCAATTCCTCCTTTTTAAGAGAGCATCATGATACAATCTGTAAAATTGATGATAAACAGTGCTTTGTGTACCACTTTGGACTGTAATACTGACACGAAAAATAAAATTGTCCATTGTCTCCGAGTTGTGGACCTAAAATGACAGGTTCTTGTAAAATTTCTGCTTGCTTGGCAGCATAATCTTGATTGACTTGCTGGATAATCCGAGTAACTTTCTCCAAATCCGTCTGAGCGTAAAGGGGAATATCAATAAGTGCACGCATATTACCTCGCGAGAGATTACTCACAACAGTGATATTGCGATTAGGAACATAATGCAGTGTGCCATCCGCATCACGTACTTGTGATACAGTCCGAATGCCTACACTGACTACAGTTCCGGCAATTTTATGTGAGCCATTCGTCAGCCGAACACTGTCTCCGACATCTAACTGCGCTCCAACAAAATAAAGAAACCATTGACCAAATCGGACAAAAACCTTGAGCTCCCATTCCGATAGCCACCCAGCAATCCCTGCACCAGCTAAAAAGACTGAAACCGGCAAACCTAAAATGGATAAAAATCCAATAGATTAAAAAGGAAATAAAGGGCATAGATTGAGGACGTTCTCAATCAAACGGCTAGTGGTCTTCTAGTCGAGCAATATCGCTACTAGAAAACTTTAATGATGGAGAAATGAGTCCTGCTGACAAAGACATGAAGAAGTTTCTTCGCAATGTAAAATAAGATCAATAAAAATAACAGAGAAATCAGCTTGGAAAAGGCATCATCTAAAAATAGTCGTCCAATTAAACTGTTTAAAAATAACGAGGAAAAATATTGCTTGAAAGAAACATTGCTTACCTCATACAATCTCATTTATTCCAGTATCAGAAGGAATATAATCTATTATAGCACAAAGCCCTTACTTGAAAAAGGATAGGATTTTTAGATTTCTTAATAAGAAAAAAGCTGGGACAGTCTTTGACTGCCCCTAACTCTCTTCATTTCTTCTCTCGACGAGCAGCCAGTGGAAAAAGCAAAGCCCTAAACCTAAGGAGGGCTATAGGAGTAATAATATTTGTGATGAGGGTAAACCACCATTCGGTTGGATGAGTTGCCATATCTACTTGTGAGCCATCCCCAGAATACAAGCAAAGGCAGTGGCAAAGCAAAGCCCCCAAGCACCTACTGAGAAACCAAGTCACGATTTTTACAAATTTGTATTCGACGTTTTTAAATTTATCCCATCTACAGTACAAGAACATATCACCTACAAAAACCCAAAAGGAAACACATTGGAGAGACGATAGCATTAAGATTGGTCATCCATACAACCAGACCATCGATTTCCTTCAATCCAAGAAGTGGCAGTACAATGATAATTGCTACTAGTATTCCTGTTAAAAAGATAGCATTAATCAGCATCCCTGACTTGGTACGCTTACGCAACCAGCTTGAATAAAATCTTTGTCCGCACTACCCAAAAGATTTGCAAGGCATCAATACAAATGGCTAGTGTGGCTGCTTGTCCAATTGGCGAGTAAGAGCATAGACAGTAACTAAGAAATTGCCTATTCCCAATGCTTCCCTAAAACAGCGAAAGGCATTGGTAGGCACCATTCCTCATCAAATCGGCTGGGATATGGTTGCTATCAAAAATCAGTGGCCATGGCGAGAGGCCTAAAATGCACAGCTCCAACCATGATAACGCATAGCTATCTACCTTTTGGAAAGCCCTTTTGCTGGATTTTTCACTTTATTAACATAGGAAGATGGCTTCCCGCTCCACCTACTGAGAAGACCTAACAATGCAATCGTCGTAAAATGAGAAATCAAATTTTTGGAATATAAGTTGATAAACGGTCCACTGTGTTGGGTGCCAATTGTGAGATCTGACTTAATCAAAGGCACAACAGCCATTAGAATAAAGAGAACTGACATGCATTAACACTAGCTCCTCCAGCCAGTGTTCCCAAAAATTTCAGAACTTTTTCAATCCCTTGGTCGAAATATATAAGAGGAATAGGAAAGTTAGTAAAGAAAGACCAACAATCATTGGCATGGACAGACTTTCCAAAATTCGTCCATTCCCTGAAAAGGCCCACCCTAGAGCGATTAAAATTGTTTTGAGGCTTTTGAGCCAAATAGTATCTGCACTACCCAGTGGGTCCAAGCTGCAAAAATGCTAGCTGTTTAGTAGACGTAGACTTAATCCAATCACTAACCCCACCTTCACTATTCTTTAAATGTTGAGACCCAGCTGCCCAACCATCAGTGTATAAGGAATAAAATAGATAATCAGCAACAGGATCCATGAAGTAATCACGACAATTCCCTGCTGAGCAAAAATTATTCACGACGTACCTAAGCCCCAAACAATATTAAAGGCTATCAAGGCTATCATGAGCCAACTTAACTGCTTAGAATCTTTTTCTTCCATACGATTCCTCCTTCCAATCGCCAAAAACTCTTTTTGTCTCTCATATTAAAGGCAACAATTAAGTAAATTATTAATATATTTCATTGTTATTATAACACTTTAAAATAAAATAAATCGCTTTTCAAAAACTAATTATCACTTTTTCTTTTTTAGCTAGGATGCAACATAAGAATAACATTACAACATCAGTGTATCTTGTACCCCTTCAATTTATACAAAAGAAAAATATTCTCTAGCTAAGTAGAGAATTCTTGTTTTTCGAACAATTTTTAAAAATAAAAATAGATTGAGGAACATCTGGAAAACTTGGCTTAAAAATTCAAATGTTGCTGATCTTTGCTATCTAAAAGCTACGGTGTGCTGACATTTACAGTGCCATCATCGTTCTCAATGATCTGATGACCAAAAGGATATCTCAAACATGGGGTCGCTGTTTTATCCCAAAAATTCCTCAAAGGAGCTTGACAAGTGTCAGCTGATATTCCATTAGAGCATTCCTTCGAGTTCCATTATCCCACGGATCCTGTCTTAGATCCACCATTTAATGTAATATTTTTAAATCTTCTTCAGTCATACCACTTTTCAATATTTTCATAGTAGGACCATGCATCTTCTTTTTGCTGCTTTTCGTGCTAAACTGAAACTAAATTCCATTACAATAATTCCTTTATAATATGTATATTTATTATAAGTATATTTATAATATTTGTCAAATGTTTTTCTTTCTAGCACTAATATTTCTTCTAAAATAGTCTACTTAATTTGATTCTGCTTTTCATACTGATAAAATATGGGATAGAATGATGTCTTGGTCGTATGGCTCGATATTCGCTCTCTTATTTAGCCATTTAGGCAATAGTGCGATTCCTTTCCCGTTTTCAACTAAAGCTGATAATGTTCTCAAAAGAATCAATTTCTACAACTGATTTTAAATGAGCAAACTTCATTAGCTTTTGTTTTCTAAAAGGGCAATTTTTATCTTTATTAACGAATATGGGCATTTCCTCAGTAGCCTTTTATGATGCTCGAATAAGCATAAACTGACTCAACATGTCCGATAGTCTCATCATAATGTTTTCAAATTTTCAATTTTTTTGAAAGCAAAAATTTTATCAAAGTCTTCCTGATGAGCAATGGTTGGTATATCCGAAGTTTTTGGATATTAATCTCACTTTTATCCAAATCAATTGTTTGCGAATTATTAATATCGTGATTAAATAACAATTCTGAAATTAAGATGGATATTTTTCGAGGGTTTCACATTTCTTTTTAATTTCTCTAAATTGTTAGAAGTTTCCTTACAAAATTGATAAAATAAGTCTCCACTTTCTGTCGGGACTAAACCATTATATTTTTCTGTAAAATAATTTCGTATCTAATTCAGTTTCAAGCACCTTCAATCTAGCACTGAGATTAGATTGTGCATATTGTAATATCTTTTGAACTTTTTGTTTATTGATCTTGTCTCATAGATTGTCACAAAAATGCTCATATCATTAAAATTCATTTAAAACACCCTATCACTTTTTGTGATAATTATATCATTTTTAAGTATTATTCAACATGATATAAATCATTTATACTGTCAATAGTTCATTAGAAAAGGGGTACTGCTATGCAAGCAATGCAATATACTATAAAATTACCATCAGATTATGATATGGATATCATTAGACAACGTGTCCGAAATACAGGTCATTTAATGGATGGATTCGACGATTTGTTTTTCAAAGTTTATTTAATCTCTGAAAAGTCTGAAGGCCAATTATTTAATAGTTACTGTCCGCTATATATTTGGAAAAATACCAACGGAATGACAAAATTCATATTTGATGGTTACTTTGATCATATTTTAAATTCGTTTGGCTGGCAAAATATTGAAATCGGAGTGACTTCATCAGTCGAAATATCTGATCATTTTGACTCAAGTAAATATGCTACATTAGAAGTCATTGATATGAAGCATCTGAAAGTTTAAAATCCTTTTACCATTTACGAGCAAATGCAAAACAACGAAAGTGGCAAAAGCCGTTATTTTCAATCCTGATAAATGGAAAAATGTATCTTTACTTTTTATACCAATAGACCCGACACAACTACCAACATTTGAAATTTTGCACATTTCACAATAAGCGCTTATGATAAGTTATAGGGAAAACGCCTGAGCAAACACTTCTTCAGTATTTTTGCACACTATGATAGTATACTTGCTCTTCCCAAAATTGTATGACCTTTACTGTCATCGGCTAAATGAAAAATCGTTACGACATATAACGATTTTTAGCTATCTATTAACTCAATTCGGCGATAATAGCCTTGAGCTGATCTTTGGTGTGAACACCAGCGACTTGCTTAACGACTTGACCGTCTTTCTTGAATAGAAGGGTCGGAATGGACATAATACCAAATTCACGGGCAGTATTTGGATTTTTCATCCACATCCATTTTAAGGATTTTTCACTTCATCTTCATGGACTTCCCCTGCCAACTGCTCTAAGATAGGCGCCTGCATACGGCATGGACCGCACCAAGTTGCCCAAAAATCAATCAAAACGAGTCCGTCTTTTTGTTTCTTCTGTAAAATTTGCATCTGTAACTGCTGCTACCATATTGTTCTCCTTTGACAATGACTAATGTCATCGCTCTATTTCGTTCTTGACATCATTCTACACTAAAAGAAGCATTTGCAAAATATTTGCTACGGATAAGGCCTCAGTCACTCAAGGAGAAATGGTTGGTCATGAGATTGCTGGCATCTAAAAGAACTTTTTCCAAGAGCTGGTCTGTCGCTTCTTGTACCTTATCGCTCATGGCTTGATTTTCAGCTTCAAAGTCAACAGCCTCTCCCTTAGCTAGGGGCTCGGTCTGCCAACCAATCATTTCGTGCCCCCAAGCCATAGTCTTTTTCCTGATAATCATCCAAATCACCAACATGACTGCTGAAATGAGCATCAGCCAGTCCAGCGATTAAGCGATTGGCCCAGTAGAAGGAATCCGTCGAAACCTTGTCCGTCGTGTTGGCAAAGTAGGCTGGTGTTGTAGAAACTTGGGTAAAGAAAGGAACAGCTGTATTGTAAGGCATGGAGCCGTAGGGACAGCCACTGGATCCCTGTCGTTTCCTGCGGTTGGTTAGGGCGCAGCTGCAGGATGGCTGTCTGACTGGTCCGATTGATCCCGATAGTTCGAAAAGGCCCGTCTGCTGTGGCAGTCTCCTCAGCTCCATAAGGATCATAAGGCGAATCCTGATAGTGACTGCTCAGGACATACTTGACATCTTCGATCGTAATCTTGCGGTAAGGCTGGCGGCACCAAGGAATGAAGAAACTTCTTGGATCTTGCTCTACTTCTGGATTGAGAAAGCGCTGGATATCCCAAGCTCGCGGTGTATTGTAATGGCGATCCTTATCCTTCTGACTGCCAAAAGCATAACGTGGATTGAAGCCCTCATCATCTGAATAATTCAGATTGAGGTGGTTTTCCTTGATAAAACTTTTTAAGATTCGGATGACAGAGGAAGTGCTCTGGATTGTCAAATTCAAAAATAATCACTGCCCAGCTGATTTGGATTGGTCACATAGGCATCATCCGGCACGCGCCGCGCCATCCAATGGTGGCCGCCAATGGTTTCCAGCCACCAGATTTCATTGACATCCGAAATAGCAATCCCATTAGACTCATAAGTACCATATTCTTCTAGGATTTTCCTAAGCGTAGAATCCTTCGCGAGCCGTCTTGATATAGGGCAAGACCAGTGTGAGGATATCTTCTTCGCTGATACCTGACTCTACCAAAGGATCCGCCCCTAACACTCGGCTGTTGGTCGTAATCGTTTCCGTCGCACTGACAGCAACATTATAGCTGTTAATCCCAGCTGCTCCCCAGATCCCGTCTTTGGGCACTGCGTCTGGCACTGCCGTATACGAGCTGGATTGTCCGGCAAATCTATCTCAGGGACGTCAAAACTGACTGATAATGGCGGGGCTGCTCTTGTGGCTCCACTACAACAAATTTCTTGGGTGTAAAGAGCCCCGTTTTGTGAATCCTCTGTACGAGCCACAATGGTTGAACCATCGTAACTAGCCTTCTTGCCCACTAGAATCGTTGTACAAGAATCTTGTATGCCTTTTTGTCTCATAAATATTTCCTCTTTTCAATTTTTGTTATGAATCGTTTTTGCTTTATTCACCAACTCTTTTTCACTTAAACACCACAATCGTCGCGCCGCTGCCACCAGCATTTTGCGGAGCATAGCCAAAAGGACTTGACGTGCTTGCTGCGGCGGAGGTATAGCCACCCCTTCACGGATGACACCAGTCCCGATACCGTGAATAATATCAACCTGAGCCATGTTGTTGAGGAGAGCCTGATCAATAAAGGCGTCCAGCTCTTGCATGGCTTCTTCATAACGCTTGCCTCGCAAATCCAGTCTAGCTCTTGGTCCGCTTGTGGTTGTTCGTTTCACCACATTGACCTGCTTGCGCTTAGGCTGCTGCTCCTTTTCAGCCTTTAGAAGATTAAATTCCTGCTCTTCTAGAGTCATCTTGATAAGCCCGACCTGAGCCTCCCAACGGCCGTCCTTGAGCTGCTTGACCAAGGTTCCTCGCTGACCATAGCTGGTCACCAGAATATCATCTCCCACCTTGGGCACACGATTTTTCTTGGCCTGCTTGAGCACCTTGTTTTTGATAAATCAACGGTTTCTGGCGCCAACTTTTTAAGCTGGGCCTTAGCTTCGATAATCTCATGCGGTTTTGAGACTAGACTTATCATGGAGATTTTTGAGAATGCTCTCACTCTCTGACAAAGCCAGATCAACAATTTCCTGAGCTTCCAACCGTGCCTTAATGAGTTCGGTTTCTTTCTCTCAGTTAAACTCATTGTAAAGTTTTTTTGAGTGCTCGGTTAAATTTGAGATTTTTCCTGCTCAACCTCACGGATATTGTCTAAGCGCTTGCGGCTTTTCAGCGTTTGCTCCTCCAGTCTCTCAATGATCCGATTGACATCGCTGTCCGTGTTGGCTCTGCTCTTGGGCATGGCGAACGACAAGTTCCGACAAGCCCAAACGGCGAGCAATTTCAAGGGCATTAGAACACCCTAGCATCCCCCTGCATAAAGCGATAAGTTGGTCTTAGACTTGCCGTATCAAACTCCATGCTAGCATTTTGTACGCCAGCCATTTCAATCCCATAAGCCTTAAGCTCTGGGTAATGAGTCGTTGCCATTGTCTTGACCTGCCGCAGTCGCAGGTCTTCAGAGATGCCATCGCAAGAGCTGCACCCTCCTGCGGATCGGTTCCAGCTCCAAGCTCATCCAGAAGTACCAGAGCATTTTCGTCTACTTGCTCTAAAATGGCAACAATATTAGTCATGTGGCTGAGAAAGTCGATAAGCTCTGCTCAATAGACTGCTCATCTCCGATGTCGGCAAAAATTTGGTCAAAAATCCCCACTCGACTACCATTATCCGCCAAAATAGGCAGACCAGACTGCGCCATGAGCTGAGCCAAGCCCAAGGTCTTCAGCATAATTGTCTTCCCACCTGTGTTAGGGACCAGTAATGACGATTTCCGTTAAATCCGACGCAAAGTACAAATCATTAGCCACTGCATTTTCTATCAAGGGATGAGTAACATGGAGCAGGCGAATATCCTTACTATCAGACAACATCGGCACCACCGCGCCTCTCTCCTGCATAAAAACACACTTTTTGCCCGAACTAGATCCAAATGCCCAATAATCCAAGCGTTATTAGCAATTTCAGCAATATGAGGACGTATTCGGTCGGACAACTCTTGCAAGATACGTAGAATCTCATAACGCTCGTCTGCCTGTGCATTGGTGATTTCTTCGTTGAGGTTGACTACTGCCCTCGGCTCGATATATACTGTATTTCCACTAGCAGAAATATCATGTACCACGCCTGAAATCCGATTACGAAATGTATTTTTAACTGGCAAAACATTGCGACCATTTCGACTGGCTACTACTTGATCTACCAACATATCGCCCTTCGTTTTGAGAATATTTTTGCAGAATATCTCTCACTTGAACTTCATTTTCTTGAATTTTCCGACGAATGCGAGCTAAATTGTCACTCGCAAAGCTTTCGACAAATCCACCCTCATTGATGGCTTGCAGTAATCCTTGCAGGTTAGGAAAAAGCCAATAATTTTTTTCAAAAAGACGGTTCAAGCGTTGCAAATCAACATTTTCCAACTTATCATAGAAATCAGTTAATTCTTGCGTGACAGTTAAAAATACGCTTCAGAGCAAGAAATTCTTCAATATTTAAGTCGCCTTCCAGCTCCAAACGCTTGGTCAGTCCAGTAATATCTTGAGTCGCAGCCAAGCTGAAATGCGGACGCTGCACAAAAATCTGCTGCATGTCCGTCATTTCTAAAAATGCTGTCTCCAACCGTTCCTGTTTATTAGATGGAAAAAGCTGTCCTAGCTCTAAACGGCCTTGTTCTGTTAACAGATAAGGTTCAAAGAGTGCCTTGATTTTCCCAAATTCTAATGTTTCTAAAATTTTTCTATTCATATGCTTATCTTTCCCAATGAAAAAGAAACTCAGCTAGCACCACCAACTGAGTCTTTGTATTATCCAATGATTTTGGTCACCCAGAGTTGTTTTAACACTCCTGAAGTAATCGGTGTGTGACTAATAATAAAACGAGCTATACTACTTGTATTGAGATGATTTTGAACAACTGGCAAGGGAATCGTCGCCAAAACGGTTAGGAACATTTGAATCCCAAACAAGGTAACACAAGAGCTAAAAACACCACTAGCAACATTGTACCAACGCTCGTTAGCTTTTTGATTTGGAACCAAGTGGATAAAAATTCCAATAAAACGAGCTACACTATACACAATCGTATAAATTACGAGATAAGCCAGACCAGCATAAAAATACCTTGTCCAACTGGAACAATTGGCTACTTGGGATACGTAAATGTCCCTTCCTGAGCACTCGCATAAGGTACCAAAAGATTGATTTGTTCACCTAAAGATTGGTATAGTAGCCCTGCGATAATAGCTGAAACGATCGCCGAAATAGTATAATAAGTTTGTAATACAATTCCGCGTGAGTAGCCAATGTAAAAACTCAAGCTAAAATTAGCAAAATCACTAACGAAATCATACAGTTTCCTCTTGTTCACTAACTTTTTGCTTGTTGGCTTCTAGCACTTTTCTTACGAAGTTCTTCCAGCTCTTGCTCCTTGTCATCAAACTCAATTTCACGTGACAATTGTGTCGCTAAGCTATTGATTGCCAGTAAAATAGCTAGTGTTTCATCATCAGCCATCGGCATCTTTTTCTTTAATTGCGTGATATTTTTCTGTCGCAACCTTTTTCGACCTCTTCCATGAATAAATTATCGTGTTCTGTTGTTAAGGTTACGCTTTTTCTTTCCGAAAAATAAATTTGTATCGATTTAAGTTTGCCATAAAATCACCTCAAAAATATTATACCAAAAAGGGAAGCTATTTTGTCAGTTTTTAAAAGAAATTTATCACTTTTATGGTACAATAACAATATGGAAAGTATTACTTTACAACCCAGTGAGAAACAAATTCAAAAATTTTGTTGCCCAATACCAGGCACAGCTTGTTTCTAGTAAAAATCCTTATATTCGTTACCTTTTTAAGCTTGATAAGGCAACTGCCTCCATCTATACTTCAGGAAAAAGTCCTCTTCCAAGGAGAAAAAGCAGAACAGGCAGCACAATTTTTGGCTATCAGGCTTCCAGAGAAGAAACGACAGCTCCTCAGCAAAAATTGTCCTCTTATCGGGACAGATGAAGTCGGCAATGGCTCTTATTTCGGCGGACTTGCTGTTGTGGCATCTTTTGTCACAACAGAACAGCATAGTTTTTCTACGAAAGCTGGGAGTTGATGACTCTAAAAGCCTGACAGACCAGAAAAATCAGAGCAAATCGTTCCTTTGTTAAGGAAAGATTCAGCACCAAGCTCTGTTACTGTCTCCAAAAATACAATCAAGTCATTGCTGCTGGCTATAACGCAGTTTCTGTCAAGGTTGCTCTCACAATCAAAGCTATTTATGTTGTTACTACAAACAGGAGTACAGCCTCAAAAAAATCGTTATTGATGCTTTCACCAGCGACAAAAATTATCAAAAATATCTCCAGCGAGAAAAAGCAATCACTTTCAAACTCTATTACGTTGGAGGAAAAAAAGCTGAAGGCAAATACCCTAGCGGTAGCAGTCAGTTCTATGATCGCACGCGACTTATTTTTAGAAAAATCTTGAAAATTTAAGTCAAGAGCTCGGCTACAAATTACCTAGTGGAGCAGGAGTAAAGTCCGATAAAATCGCAAGTCAGCTTTCTTCAAACCTACGGTATGAAGAGTTTGGAAGCGACGCAAAACTACATTTTAAAAATACTGAAAAACACTTCTAGAAAGGTAAGTTATGCAAGCAAAAATCAACTACTTTTTTTCAAAATTTATGAAAGAATGGGGATTTTTATCCTCTTTATGGCAATCCTATTCTTATCACGCGCCTTTTTCTGGGTTCCTGTTAAGGTAGATGGTCATTCAATGGATCCGACTTTAGCTAACGGAGAATATTTATTTGTGGTCAAACACCTCCCTGTGAATCGCTTGATATTGTCGTTGCAAGCGAAAAAGACGAGGATGGAGAAAACCAAGCAAATTGTCAAGCGTGTTATCGGTCTTCCGGAGACACTATCCGTTACGAAAAATGACCAGCTTTTATGTAAATGGTAAAAAGACTAATGAACCCTACCTTAAAAAAACTATATAGCAAGATTCAAAGAAGATAAATTGCAGTCAACCTATTCTTATAATAGTTATTTCCAATCTTTAGCAGATAAAAGCCAAGTCCTTTACGCAAGATACCAATGGCAACACAAACTTCACCATTGAAGTTCCAAAAGGTGAATACCTGCTTCTAGGAGATGATCGTCTCGTTTCAAAAGATAGCCGTCAGGTAGGAACGTTTAAAAGCTAGTCAACTTCAAGGTGAAGCATAAATTCCGCTTCTGGCCTTTGAATAGAATTGGCACTTTCTAGTCAAGGAATTTTACTTTGATTATTTGAGTCTGGAACATCCGTTTTCCAGGCTTTTTACCATATCTTTCTGATGACAAATCACAACGGTTGGCTAATCATTCTAGCTCCTTGTCAAGCAAGAAAGGATAAGCTAGTTGCTTTATGTAAAGGCGGGACGACAAAAGTGACTTCTTACGAAATACTGACGTTTGTCCCATTCCCATTCTTTTAGTATTAAACAGGAAAAATTATGGAATTTTTACTTTTCAGGTACCATCGAACGCATTATTTTTGAAAATCCCAGCAGTTTTTCCGGATTCTGTTGCTAAATATTGACGACACCGATGCGGATTTTGATGATTTTGAGATTATTGTCACCGGCACTATAGCAGATATTATAGAGGGAGAAGACTATACTTTCTGGGGAAATCTCGTGCAACACCCTAAATATGGTGAACAGCTCAAACTAATACGCTATGAGCGTGCTAAACCAACCAGCAAAGGCTTGGTCAAATATTTTTCAAGCGACCATTTTAAAGGAATCGGTGTAAAAACAGCACAAAAATTGTAGATCTCTACGGCGATAACACGATTGATAAGGTCTTGGCAGAACCCGAAAAATTACATGATATTGTAGGTCTTTTCTGCTAAAAATCGCGAAGCCTTTTATTATGAAACTAAGACAGAACTACGGTACCGAGCGAGTCCTTGCAAAGCTATCTGAGTACGGCATTTCAAATAAACTTGCCTTTCAGATTCAAGATTTTTTACAAAGAAGAGACTCGAAATTGTCGAACACTATCCTTATCAGTTAGTGGAAGATATTCAGGAATAGGATTTAAAAATTGCCGACCAACTGGCGCAAAGCTTAGGAATTGAAAGTACTGCTCCAGAGCGCTCCGTGCAGGATTACTCCACACACTTCTAACCCAGTCCATGGAAAAAGGCGACACCTATCTTGAAGCAAAAGAGCTCTGAACACACCATTGAACTTCTGGAAAGCTCCCGACAGATCGAACTAGATCCAAATTCCGTTGCAGATGAGCTAGCTCATTTGATTGAAGAAAATAAAGTCCAAAATGTCGATACGAAGATTTTTGAAAACAGTCTGCTGAAGAAGGAATCTGCAACAATCTCTTTACGCATTCTGAGAAGGGAAATCAAAAATAAATATGAACCAGAAAACATCGAAGCTGCGCTTGCTCAAATCGAAGAAAATTTGCTATTTCTTACGATGCGATTCAGAAGCAGCTATTTGCGATGCTATCCAGCATAAAATTTTCATCTTAACAGGTGGTCCTGGAACTGGAAAAACGACCGTTATCAATGGAATTATTGCTGTCCACGCGCTGCTACATGGTCTGGATTTTACACAAATCTCAAGATTTACCTATCCTTTTAGCCGCTCCAACTGGGCGTGCTGCTGAACACATGAATGGTAACTGGGACTGCCAAGTGCGACGATTCATCGGCATTTAGTCATGACAGGGAGACGATGACACCAGTCATTTAGACGATTATTTGGACGCAGATTTTTATTATTGTGGACGAATTTTTCAATGGTAGATACTTGGTTAGCCAATCAACTACTCAGCAATATCTCTTCCAATAGCAAGCTACTCATTGTCGGAGATGCCGACCAGCTACCCTCTGTCAGTCCTGGACAAGTGTTAGCAGATTTGCTGAAAATCCCCCTCCTTCCATCAGACCAAATTAGAAAAAATTTATCGGCAGGGGCGAAGATTCCACGATCGTTACCTTAGCTAGTCAGATTCAAAAAGGCGCTCTGCCAATTGACTTCGTTGAAAAAAAGCAGATCGTTCTTATTTTGAAGTTCGTAGCGAGCAGATTCCACAGATGATTGAACGCATTGTGGAAGTCGCTATCCGTAGTGGTATTCCAGCTCAAGATGTACAAGTACTTGCTCCTATGTACCGTGGACAAGCAGGAATTGACCACATCAATCAGCTCATGCAAGATCTGATCAATCCTGTTGTAAAAACAACTCATCTTTGAAGCTACTGATGGTCAATACCGACAAGGTGATCGGGTTATTCATCTCGTCAACGATGCTGAAAGCAATGTGTTCAACGGTGATTTGGGTTATATCACCGATTTACTACCAGCAAAATATGCCGATTCCAAGCAAAGATGAACTGACTATCAATTTCGACGGCAATGAAATTGTTTATCAACGCAGTGAATGGTATAAAAATTCGTCTGGCCTATGCCGCGAGCATCCACAAATCTCAGGGTAGTGAATTTCCTGTCGTCATTTTACCAATTACCTCCAGCAGCCACCGTATGCTACAGCGCAATCTTATCTATACCGCCATCACCCGCGCCAAGAGCAAATTGATTCTTCTTGGGGAAAAAGTCTGCTTTTTGCCTTTGCTGTCCAAAATACTGGGACAACACGTAAAACCTATCTCCTTCAACGTTTTGCAAACCTACCAACAGATGGAAAAAAATAATGCACACTTCTGTGGATGATTTGAAAACAAGCGTGAAGACTGTGTCTTGACTGAAGAAAATTTTTCGAAAATAAATCCTATGATCGGACTGACTGAAGAAGATATCCACAGTATCTTTGGCAACTAAAAATCGAATGAGTAGAAATTGCTAGCTCGCAAAGCTGACCCCTCACTCTCTAATTTCTATGTTTGAACTAAAAAACGCATTAAGCCATCTTTTGATGCTTACTAGGTCAGCTCTACTGACCTGCTTTGAGTACACCAAATAAAGACCGCATCATGAAGGATTGTCTTTACATAAAAGAGTCTGAGATACGTTTATCCCAGACTCTTTTACATTATCCAAATCCTGTCACTGTCACACCTAAAAGTCGCACACCACTTACTTGTTCATCTAAGCTATCATAAATCTCATGTGCAATGCGCTCAATCTGCTCTGCATCTTGCGTCCTAGTCATTAAACTTTGCCTCTTTGTCAACGTCGAGAAATCCGCATAACGAATCTTCAGGACAATCGTCTTCCCAGACTTTTCATGTTTTTTTAAACTATGAGCAACCTTTTGCGATAAAAGTGTCAATTCCTTTTTTATGTCGTTTTCGTCATATAGTAATTTTCCGTAAGTCCTTTCCTTACCAATAGACTTACGAATACGATTGACTTTCACTGGTGAATTACTGATGCCTCTTGCCTTGCGGTAAAGGTCAAAACCAAACCGCCCAAAACAAATCAATCAAGGTCATCTCAGAAATTTTCAACAAATCTTCTCCCGTATAAACACCCATATCATGCAGCTTCGCCACTGTCTTCTTCCCAACACCATAAAAATTCACTTACATCCATTGGAGAAAGGAAGGATTCTGCTTCTTCGGGCAAAAACAACTGTCAAACCATGAGGTTTTTATAATCACTAGCCATTTTTGCTAAAAATTTGTTATAGGAAACACCCGCAGAACTTGTTAAATGAAGTTCTGTCCATATCTCGTGCTGGATTAGCTTGGCTATCTTGACAGCAGATTTTATACCCAATTTATTTTTTGTCACGTCTAGATAAGCTTCATCAATACTGAGGGGCTCAATCACATCTGTATACCGTTTAAAAATGTCTCGAATTTCTTGACTGACAGCTTGATATTTTTCATAATTTCCCGAAATGAAAATCGCCTGCGGACAGCGTTCGTATGCTTTCTTTAGAACTCATTGCTGAATGTACACCGAACTTTCGCGCTTCATAATTGCAAGTAGAGACAACACCCGTCCACCAGTCAAAACGAGGGTCTCTCCTATAATGACAGGTTTTCCTTTTAGGTCTGGGTTGTCTCTTTCTTCTCGGAGGCAAGCATCCATATCAATGTGAATAATTTTTCCGAGACGTATCATTGTTGAGCGGAAAAATTAACATTTATTCTCCTACAAAGTATTAAAGTATAAATAAAAAGCAGCTATTACATACAAGGTAAACCACAGGAAATCAAAACCTGTAATAGTTTTACTTTTCCCATGATCAACTTCTCCCTTGACTTTGTAAACTATCTAAGTTTATTAAACTCTTTTTCCTATTTTCATCTAATCTCTCAAAATTATAACACAGTTATACAACTTTTGTCAATCTGTATTATAAAAAGAAAGTGCTTTTATTATTATATTTCGTTTGTGTAAACGATTACTATATGCTATACTGATTTTATAAAATGTAACAGTTTTGTGTTACTAGAAAGATTCAAGAGGAAAACATGGTTGTTAAAACTGTTGTCGAAGCACAAGAAGATATTTTTGATAAAAGCTTGGGAAGGCTTCAAAGGCGATGATTGGCGAGAAAAAGCCAGTGTATCTCGTTTTGTACAAGCAAACTACACTCCTTATGATGGAGATGAAAGTTTCTTAGCTGGGACCAACTGAACGCTCTCTTCACATTATTATCGAAGATACAAAGCACATTATGAAGAAACACGTTTCCCAATGGATACACGTGCCACTTCAATCGCTGATATTCCAGCAGGATACATTGATAAAGACAATGAATTGATTTATGGTATCCAAAATGATGAATTGTTTAAGTTGAATTTCATGCCAAAGGTGGTATCCGTATGGCAGAAACTGCCTTGAAGGAACATGGATATGAACCTGATCCTAAAAATGCATGAAATTTTCACAAAATACGTGACAACTGTAAATGATGGTATTTTCCGTGCTTATACAACCAATATTCGTCGTGCACGTCATGCGCATACCGTTACAGGTCTGCCAGATGCTTACTCACGCGGACGTATCATCGGTGTTTATGCTCGTCTTGCACTTTTTACGGAGCAGATTACTTGATGGCAGAAAAAGGTTGAAGACTGGAATGCTTTGACAGATATTGATGAAGAAACAATTCGTCTTCGTGAAGAAGTCAATCTTCAATACCAATCATTGAAAGAAGTTGTTCGTCTGGGTGACCTTTACGGAGTAGATGTTCGCCGTCCCTGCCTTTGACGTTAAAGAAGCTATCCAATGGACTAACATCGCCTTCATGGCTGTCTGCCGTGTTATCAACGGTGCTGCAACATCTCTAGGACGTGTGCCAATCGTGCTTGACATCTTTGCAGAACGTGACCTTGCTCGTGGTACATTTACTGAATCAGAAATCCAAGAATTCGTTGATGATTTCGTTATGAAACTTCGTACAGTTAAATTTGCTCGTACAAAAGCTTATGACCAATTGTACTCAGGTGACCCAACCTTCATCACAACTTCTATGGCTGGTATGGGTAACGATGGTCGTCACCGTGTTACTAAGATGGACTACCGTTTCTTGAACACTCTTGACAATATCGGTAACTCTCCAGAACCAAACTTGACAGTTCTTTGGACTGACAAATTGCCATACAACTTCCGTCGCTACTGTATGCACATGAGCCACAAACACTCTTCTATCCAATACGAAGGTGTAACAACAATGGCTAAAGACGGATATGGTGAAATGAGCTGTATCTCATGCTGTGTGTCACCACTTGACCCAGAAATGAAGATACAACGCCACAACATCCAGTACTTCGGTGCTCGTGTAAACGTATTGAAAGCCCTTCTTACTGGTTTGAACGGTGGTTACGACGATGTTCACAAAGACTACAAAGTATTTGACATCGATCCTATCCGCGATGAAGTTCTTGAATTTGAATCAGTTAAAGCCAACTTTGAAAAATCTCTTGACTGGTTGACTGACACTTACGTAGATGCTTTGAACATCATCCACTACATGACTGATAAGTACAACTACGAAGCTGTTCAAATGGCCTTCTTGCCAACTAAACAACGTGCAAACATGGGATTCGGTATCTGTGGATTTGCTAACACTGTTGATACATTGTCAGCGATTAAATACGCTACAGTTAAACCAATCCGTGACGAAAATGGCTACATCTACGATTACGAAACAATCGGTGAATACCCACGTTGGGGTGAAGATGACCCACGTTCAAACGAATTGGCAGAATGGTCGATCGAAGCTTACACAACTCGTCTGCAGCGTAGCCATCGACTTTACAAGAATGCAGAAGCGACTGTATCACTTCTCACTATCACTTCGAACGTTGCCTACTCTAAACAAACTGGTAACTCACCGGTCCACAAAGGGGGTATACCTCAACGAAGATGGTTCAGTAAACTTATCTAAATTAGAATTCTTCTCACCAGGTGCAGAACCCATCTAACAAAGCTCGTGGTGGTTGGTTGCAAACCTCAACTCACCAGCCAGCCTTGACTTTGGCTATGCAGCAGATGGTATCTCTCTCACTACACAAGTTTCACCTCGTGCTCTTGGTAAAACTCGTGAAGAACAGGTAGATAACTTGGTGACGATTCTTGATGGTTACTTTGAAAATGGAGGACAACACGTCAACTTGAACGTTATGGACTTGAAAGATGTCTATGATAAGATTATGAATGGTGAAGACGTTATCGTTCGTATCTCAGGTTACTGTGTCAATACCAAATACCTTACTAAAGAACAAAAAACTGAATTAACTCAACGTGTCTTCCACGAAGTGCTTTCAATGGATGATGCCCTTAGCTAATTCAATTCTATTCTCAAAAACCAGTTGGAAATTCCAGCTGGTTTTCTTCTTTTTTATACTATAATAGAGGTATTGTTAGTTAAAAAGAAAGGGTGTACAAATGGTGGAGAAAAGAGATGTAGAAAGGGAAGATAAATTTAATCTAACTGTTGATGTCTTGATGTTACAGGTACGCTTTTGCTTCAAAGTGGTTCTGAAATTTATCGGGTTGAAGATACCATGATTCGGATTGCCCATTCTCAAGGAATTATGGATTGTAATGCACTCGCAATGCCAGTTGCCATTTCTTTTCAATTGAAAACACCAATATTTCGCGTATGAAACGCATTACTCATTCAAACTATAATATTGAAAAAGTATGTGATGTCAATCAAGTGTCACGTGAGCTAGTTGGTGGGAAGATCAGTCTTGAAGAAGCTTTTTAAGAAACTGATTCAGCTAAAAAGAAAAACCTCCATATACAAACAGGCAACTAACACTTGCTGCGACCATTAGCGCTCCTTTTTCTCTATCATGTTTGGGGGCAATCTCTATGATGCACTCGGAGCTGCTCTTGCGACCTTCTTTAGCTTTTCTTTTTCTCTTTCAGTCAACAAATTCGTACGCATTCCTTTTGTCACAGCTTTTTGCCGGTGCTTTTGTTTTTGGACTATTGGCACAAATCTGGGCACGTTATTCTGGCTTTCCTTCAAGTGCGGACTTAATCATCGCTGGTGCTGCATGCCTTTTTGTCCCTGGCACTGTCTAACGAATGCTGTCCGTGATTTAATGACTAACCATCTCAATTCTGGAATGAGCAAAATTTTTGAAACATTGCTAATACCCTAGCGCTAGGAGCCAGCACTTCCGTAGCTCTCATCCTAATGAAATAAAAGGTGATTCCATTGACTGTCTTACACAAGCTGCTGCAAGTTTTCTTGCGATTGTAACGTTCTTAATCGTTTTAAATGTTCAAAAGCATGTTAATTCCAGGAGGAGTTCTTGGAATGTTTACATGGTTATTGTATTATATGTTAAAAAGAGCCTACAAATGCTATCATTGCTACATTTATTGCAGCCACTTTATCAGGGTCTTGCATTAGTCAAATATTGAGTATTCTCTGAAAACACCAGCTGTCGTCTTTATCTTAGCCATTCTGGCTCCTTTGGTTCCAGGCTGCCTTTCCTATCGCACAGCTGCCTTTTTTTGTTACTGGAGCCTATAGCCACGCTATAGTAAACACGACACTAGTAGTGATTTTTAGCCTTGGTCATTTCGAGTTGGAATGGCTAGCGGTACAGTCGTGCTTAAATTATATCATTATCTTCAACAACATCATTCTTCCTAATTCAACATAAACTTTAAAATGTCCAAAGTCCTTCTTTTTACAAGAAGACTTTCTCAATTTCCACTTTAATTATGATAAAATGGAATAGAATAAGTTTGATATCAAAAACCGAAAAATATACAGAGGTACTGATGAATATTGGAATTGATAAAATTAGCTGCGACAGCCAATTACGTATTAAAATTAGCAGATTTAGCAGAAGCACGCGGCATTGTCCCAGATAAACTAAGTAAAGGGCTCCTATTAAAAGAACTCAGTATCGCTCCTATTACTGAAGATATCGTAACTATGGGCGCAGGTGCTGCGAGTCTGTTTTAACAGCAAAAGATAAAATGAGATTGACATGGTTATCGTAGCCAGCGAATCTGGAATTGACCAAAGTAAAAGGCTTCCACTGTTTTTGTTCATGGCCTGCTGGGGGTTCAGCCATTTGCACGTAGTTTAGAAATGAAAGAAGCGTGCTACAGCGCTACTGCTGCACTAGATTATGCGAGGCTACATGTCGAAAAACATCCCAACTCAAAGGTGTTGGTCATTGCAAGCGATATTGCTAAATACGGTGTCGATACCCCTCGGGAACCGACCCAGGGCTGGAGCAGTCGCTATGCTCATCACGAGATAATCCACGAATCTCTTATTTTAATGAAGATAATGTTGCTCAAACACGAGATATTATGGACTTTTGGCGGCCAAATTATTCTACAACGCCGTTTGTCAATGGCATGTATTCCACACAACAGTATTTAGATAGCCTAAAAACAACTTGGGTGGAATATCAAAAAGCTGCAATCAAGTATCTTTAAAAGATTTCGCAACTATTTGTTTCCACTTGCCTTATCCTAAGCTAGCTTTAAAAAGGCTTGATTATGGATAAAAAGCATCCCTTGAACAACAAGAGCAACTACAAGCAAATTTCCATCAATCTATTCTTTACAGTCAAAAAGTAGGCAACATCTACACAGGCTCTCTCTTTTAGGTCTCCTTTCTCTACTTGACATAGCTCAACACTTAAAACAGGTGACCGGATTGCGCTCTTTAGTTATGGTAGCGGAGCTGTACAGAAATCTTTAGCGGTCAGCTTGTAGCGAGCTTTAAGCAACGCCTTCAAACCAATCGTATAGAAATGCTCAACAATCGCACGCCACTAAACGCATGCAGATTATGAGAAAATATATATGAAGCTCAACTAGATCAAAATGGTTCTGCTAGCTGCCAGAACATGAAAATCAGAACTTTGCTTTGGCAGAAATTGTTGAGCACCAACGTGAATACATCAGGTGGAAAAATAACATGAAGTTAAGTTGGACGGGTTTTTCTAAAAAATCGCTACAAGAACGATTAAAGTTCCTGCAAGATTATCACTTTCTAAACGAAAAACAATCAAGCAAACCTTGAGATATAATCACACACTTCCCTCTTTCAACGGCTGATCAAAAGTGAGCGAAAATGTCATCGGAACCTTTGCCCTTCCTACGCTTTCGTTTCCCGATGTCATGGTAGACGGACAAGTTTATCAGGTTCCTTTTGTAACAGAAGAACCTTCTGTCGTTGCGGCTGCCAGCTTTGCAGCAAAAATGATTAAACGTTCTGGAGGCTCAAAACAACCATTCACAATCGCCAAAATGATTGGACAAGTTGCCCTCTATCATGTGCCAGATATTAAAAATGCCATAAAGCAGCATTCCAGGAAAAGAAGCAAAAGTTACTAGAATTGGCAAAATCAAGCCCATCCATCAATTGTCAAACGTGGAGGTGGAGCAGCGCCATTTTGCATGCGGAACTACCTAAATGGTGAAGCTGAATTTCTAATCGTCTACCTAACAGTTGACTACCAAGCTATGGAGCCAATATCACTCAATACCATGCTAGAAGCATTAAAAACACCATTAGAAGAGTTATCTGGTGGTAAAAGCTTGATGGCAATTTTACTCAAATTATGCGACGGAAGCCTTAGTAACTGCTACTTGTGAAATTGATATCCGTTTTTCTCGACCGAAATAAGTCGAAGCCCTTGATATTGCTAAGAAAATAGTGTTAGCAAGCCAATTTGCCAAAGCAAGATCCTTATCGCACCAGCACCCACAACAAAGGCATTTTTCAACGGCGTTGATGCTGTGTATTAGCGACAGGAAATGACTGGCGAGCGATTGAAGCAGGCGCACATGCCTATGCTAGCAAAAATGGAACTTATCAAGGATTGACGACTTGGTCCATCAAGGAAGCTTCTCAAACACTCTACGGAGAGATTACTCTTCCACTTCCCATCGCTACAAAAGGCGGTTCCATCGGACTCAATCCTACGGTGCAAGTTAGCTTTGACACTAAGCAACCAACCGCCAAAGAGTTAGCCAGTATCATTGCGTCTATTGGTTTAGCACAAAACTTTGCGGCTTTGAAAGCACTGGTCCGCACCGGCATTCAGCAGGGGTCGCATGAAGCTGCAAGCTAAATCTCTCGCTCTTTGGCCGGAGCTCAAGACACAGAACTCTCTCCTTTGGTTTCTCAACTCATTTCCGAGAAAAATTTTTAGTCTCAAAAGAGCGCAAGAAATTTTTAGAAGACTTTCGTCAAAATCATAAGCAAAAAGAATCCGATAAGTGAAAAACTCATCGGGTTTCTTTTTCATTTGATTTTGATGCTTCTCTAAACGTCCATACAAAAGATAAGGTACTCGCCTTAACTCCGTCAAATTTTGACAAGCAAGTGCACACATAATCAAGCGTATATCTTCGCTTCCAACTATTGATAATAGAAATGACTTCAGTTACTGAATACCTCTCAATTAATTCCTAACATCGTGCGCGAAAGCCCAACAGCTTTGGCACCTAAAACAAATGCCTTAACCATATCAAGCGGCTGACGTACTCCGCCGCTAACAAAAAGGTCCATTTATCCATCATCGGCTGAGCATTCAATAAGACCTGGAGAGTAGGTGCCCCCAATTATTGGGAGATAATCTCGATTGCCGCCACGTCTGTTTTTTCAATATAGGCGAAGCTCGTTCCGCCACGTCCAGAAAGGTCTACTGTTCGGATACCCAAGTCATAAGCAGTTTGAATCGTTGCTAAGTCCATACCAAAACCAACTTCTTTTAGTACGATTGGGACTGTGCTTTTTCAACATAGTCTTTTTAAATGTGCTCGCCAAGTTTTAAAGGAACGTTCTCCTTCTGGCATGAGCAATTCTTGCATGAGATTGACGTGCACTTTGCAAAAGAGGATGAAAGAGCTGTGATTGCATGCTGACCTAACTCATACGGCTTATCCACCCAATATTGGTGGCAAGGAGCAGGTTGGACTTGTCTTTGTTTACAGTATAAGAATCGTCCGCTGGATTATTCAAAGCAGCACTGTAAGATCCTGTGACAAACAGAATACCGCACGCTTCCGCTACTTGAGCTAAGCGTTGATTGATGTCTTTCCCCTTTCTCGCTTCCACCTGTCATAGCATTGATGTAAAACGGAAACTCCCAGTCTCTACCTGCAAAATGCGTTGTTACATCAATCTCGTCCAAATCATACTTAGGAAGCGAGCAATGATGAGCTCCATGTCATCAAAAACTACTATAAGGCGACTCATTGCTCGAGTGCGTACTTTATGTGTTCATCTTTACGATTTCGGCTCATCTATCCCACCTCTCCTTATATAAAAACCTCGATTCCTGCCGCTTGCCAACGCTCCACTAGCAGATTTGACTGACTTCGGAATCAAAAAGACAAGGCTATGCCACAGTCCCCACCGCCAGCACCGCTGCTCTTGCCACACAGTCAATCCTTGACTAGATCTTTTTAGCTCTCAGATTTTTCATTATAAATAGCAGGGGCTAAGTTCGCAGCAGGAGCAACTAACTTTTTCTGAGACTTTGCTTTCAGTTCTTTCTCACCAGCAAGCAACGCTTTCTCCAGTCGAAGGACTTCTTCTTGTTTGTGTTACTTGATGAGATTTGCTGCTTTGACTTGATTGATGAGAACACTACAAATAGCTGGTTCTCTCGTCCAGCCACAGAAATCACACGGGAGCTGTGGATGGATTGTCGGATAATGTATCCCCAATCTTGCATCATTCTCTTTTTCTAAAGGAGGCTCATTGATCTGCTCTCGCTATCGGTAGTTGGTAATAAATCAAGTCCTCATAGGCGATAAGCTACATCCCCCATTGAGCCATTGTCTCCCCGTTTTAAAGGAGGACATAGGCTGCCAACTTAAAAGGTTTCATCCGCAGATAATGGCACATCAAACTAAGATGCTATCGCCCTTATCGTCACAACCACTACGCTACCACTAGATCCTAAACCGATCTTTTTCCCATCTCGTTCCATTTTTCCAGTAATGATTAAAGAAAAAGGGACGTAGTAAAATAGATTGACTTTGTAAAACTCATCCATGACAGCAACCGTGTCTTGCAGATGAGACTGTAATCATCATCAGGTGTCAGATCCACAGCATGGTCAAAGCATATCTGAGAAGCGATGACTGTTCAGCAAAATGAATTTTTCCCAGTCGTATAGATAGGAATATGTTTTCAAAATCGCTCCTTGCCCGCCGTCAAGACAGAATATTCTCCTGCTAAATATAATTTCCACATGTTCTTACTGTCTTTGAGTCATCTGGTAATTCCTTCGTTTTAGAAACAATGAGATGATATTTTGCAGCAAATATCAGGTACTAAATGTTCCAAATCTTCTTCTAAACACAAAACCTTTTACATTTGGTCCTGCATCCATGGTGAAATAGCAGCGTCTCCCTCACTTCGTAATTGCTTAACAAAATCCATCGCTTCATAGCTTTTCTCGGTCAAATAAGAAAAAGGAGGCTTGCAGTCTGAGTGGTGGCATGCATGGCAAGTGCATTTTTCTATTAGTTCTCCAATTTTAGAAAAATATTGTTAGAAAGATAAATCAACATAGCTTTGTAATCTTCTTCTGCTTCTCACCCAATCATCAAATGTTGTTGAGGATTTCTGCGTTTCATACCTTCACGACTCGAAATAGGCTTTTTCTGATCATATACAGATCCCAACATAATCATGGCTAATTTCAAATCTGTCTTTCACTGGATAAATTTCACCCTATCTTTGTCCCAAGCCGAGATTGGACCATAAAAAGCTCCGCAGACAGAGCCAGAAGCTAATTTTGCTTTTTGTACCAGTTGTTTTGTGGACAAGTGCAGTCCAAAAAATTCATTGCATGCCTTAACGAGGGCAGATAAACCACTTGAGCTAGAAGATAGCCCTGCTGCTGTCGGCATGTTATTTTTGTATCAATTCGCTACAAAACCCAGATCCTGCAGGACGGAAACGATCTATGATTTCACCCATCTTTTGTGTTCAGTTTGATCTTGCAGAAATACCATTGATGTAAAATTCATCTGACTGGGCACTGACCAGCAAAGCTTGATAAGCTCGTTTCTGTGTACATGATCTCCAAGGTCAAAAAATGCTGCTCGTCGCAGGAGATCATCTTGACAGTATCTTTCTTACCCCAATATTTGATAATGGCAATATTGGCATAAGACCGCACGTTTACAGACTTTCGATCCATGTATGCACCGCTCCTTTCTCTCTCAATAACTGGGATAGCCAACTAGCTTTTTCTTTGTTAGCCACTGAGAGCAATGATGCCACCATAGACCACCACCGCTCATTTTCCACCAGCTGCTCCATTTGCTTGCGCGTGCCGACCAGTTTATCTGCTTCTGAGCAACTACTCCCTAGACTTTTGAAGCTTAGATGAGCTTCTGACATAGCCATACCAATTTGCTTCTAAATCTTTAATTTTCAACGCCACTTCAACTTCATTCGTCAATTTTACCAAGCTGATGCAAATGTGGCAAAAGCGCTTCTTCAATACTTTCCACCTTTTGAATCGCTTCACGATAGTATGCCCATAAATCCCTGTATCTGCTATCACAAAGATAAGCTCAAGATTCGTCTCGAACTCTGAAATCAACATTTTTGATAAATTTAATAGCACGATCGCTCAAGCAGGTCTTCGCATCCAATCCCACTCGGATTCATGTGGAGTAATCATCTCCGCTCGATTCGCTAAAATCTCAGGTTTCTTTATCTAAATCTTGCTCATAATAGTCAAAGACAGCTCGAATCGCAGCAATGCTCCTGCCGAAAGAACCCATTCCCCGCTTTTCAGGTGCATTGATTCAATCTGCTACCGAATATCAGCCTCTTGTGTCCTAAAAATTCTAAAGAAGCAAAAACCGCCATAGAGAGTGTGTCTTCCTCGTATCACCCATGATGATTTGATGGTCAGAATACGACAAGTCACTTCGATATTATTTAACAGAGGCTAACGCAGGGTAACCATGATCACAACAGCATGTACCTATCGAAAAATAATTTACTATGTGCCCGACCGACACCTCACTTTTTCGTCATAGTTCTCTCTCTATATCACATACGTCCCATCTATTATTTTAATATAATTCAGAGAAAAGCGATTGTTAATTTCAATTCCTTTTATATTAAAAACTAATTTATTTTCAACTCCTAAAACAGCGAAAAAGAGCAGAAAACCCAGCTCTCTACTCTGCACAATCTTCATTTTTACAGTTCTTGTTTTTATAACATCCATGAGCTTATTGCGTTCTAAAATCCACTGCCACGTTCATCAACTTTCTCATACGTCCGATTGGAAAGAAAAATAACACTGCTTTCTCTGCGCACGATTAAACATAATAAACGTTCCTATATAGCCTGTGTCCCGGCCATTTCTCCATCTAAATCCCAGAGCAAGGCTACGCTCTTTCGCGGTTTCTTTTGAAAAATTTTTGCCGCAAAGCTGCTGCAGTCATCCTGCAAATAATGTTCCGAAAAGTCTTCAAATCCTGAACTGTAGAAAACAGACCCGCACCTCCATGCATGTCTGCCCAATACACGCGCTTTTGGGGTCATGTACAATTCCTGCTTTTACACACACGAACAGTCGGAACTGCCTGTGCGACAGGGTCAAAGACTGTTTTCTTTTCATATTCCATAGGTTTGAAAAATATTCTGCTTAAATATGTCCCAGTCAAAGATTGACCAAAGATTTCTTCACATAAAAACTAACAACAGAAAATTCACATCTATATAACGAAAAGCTCTTGTCGTCTAGTACTTGTCAAACGATTCAAGGCATCGTTTCAATTCTGCGCATTGAGTGCATCTCGATTGGGAATAAAGGATCGAGGCCCTGATGTGTGAGTGCTGAGTTGCCTACGCGTGACAGAATCATCATGAAAAAGCTGGGTACCATTACGTCAGAGGCTGGTTAAGATCAGCTTGCTGAGGATCACGCAAAGCCAGAATCGTTCCGACGCACAACCTTGCTGGCACTCGCTAAATCACTTACCAGACCTGCCGACTTTTCTCACCCTGTTCAAGGATTGCTCTCACCAAGATAAGTATTCTTGCCACTTTCCAGAGCATATAAAAGCTAAGCTAGCTCCAGGATTTGTTGCTGCTATCTGTATTCGACTTTTAGAGAGAATCTTGATTCAAACTCATACCGCTTCAATCAAACTTCAATCTGGCTGTCATCTTTTGTTAGAGAAAAATTTACCCGATTTTAGGTGTCAAAATTTTCTCTTCACTTGAAATAAGGTTTTGCAAAGCTGCTGCGTCAGAACTGTTCAACGGTAAAGTTTAAGCATTTTAGCAAAGTCCCAAGTTTGACTGCTCTCTCGTCACTAAATCTGGTCCATCTGCTTGTGAGAATGCTAGAACAGACTGATTTTCCTAGCCATTCCCGATAAAAAGTGCTGCCTTTTTCTCATCTAGAACGTAATTTGAATTCGCTCTATGGTAAATTGGCTAAGTCGTACAAAATCACTCTAGCGGCGCAAACGCTGGGACTATCAACATTCTCAAGAAGTCGTCCAGTCTTCCTCGCTACTGCAGCAAAACTCTATCTCCTTCGAAAGCTTGCTTCAAAAGCATAACCGTGTCACTTGATAGCAGCGTATCAATCTTGCTACCACGCTAAAAGCGCTTCAATTTCTCGTGGATTGGCTACTTTGATAATGGTGCTAATTTTTCACTTCCCACTCTTCAGTGCGCATACTGAGTGACTCTTCTAGCTGCAATTTTCAACCTTTGTCTGATCTCAAGACTGACAAAGCTCCTTCCTCTGTAAGTCTTTTCATTCCCAGTTTTTGACAATAAAAGGCTAGATTGTTTTTCCGATTGTTGATTTTTCAATACCGGTATCATATTTACAATTTTTATTTGTTGAACATAACTTCCTCAAAGCCTTTCTATTTTAAATAATTTTTGTATATTTTACAAATATTTATGTTCAAATAGATTGTACTACTACTGATAAATTTTAGCCACTACCAAATCATTGCTGACTCAAATTCATATTGCAGATAAGATTTGGTAAGTTCCCGAACAATATCCGCGCATATCTAAAAATAGCTCGTTCCAGCCTGTCCAATGATACTGTCTGCAAGCAAGCAGCAATTAGTAGACAGATGATAGGTTTTAAACTGACGTTTTAAACTATATAATTGAGCTCCTAATCCATGCTTGAGTTTGCAAAGCATGTGTATTCATTATTTTTAACTCAGCCGATGGATTCCACACTGCCAGTAGTTCATCAGTTTCAGACGTTTTTCTCCACACACGTTTTTGTGCATCTGTTAAAGACAAACCACGCGTGACAAGGTTTTTGCTTCTCTGCTTTTTGCACAAGTCAATATGACATCTTTTATCCACTTTGGCGGCATCTCCGGTCGTACGCAGGCCGACGCTCAGAAGGTATCATAACTTCACCATGAAATAACACCAGCGATAGCAAATATCGCTGTTGATGTCAAAGTTTGAGTCGGTGATGCTTGTAGACGAGCACTTCTAAAGTCAACCGACTTTTGATCATTTTGAATACGGCTGCAAAACTTTGGTGACCTCGTTTCACCCTGCACAACCACCGCAAATGATTGAGCGATTCAATTTGCTCTACTGGAAAAAAAAGTGGCAATAATGACGGGCAGAGATTAATCCGAATACGACGCCAAAGCTGTTTTGTCGAGTCTGCCATTGAAAAAGCACCATCACGAGACATTGGAAGAAAACATGGCCGTGATAAATACCAACAATTAAAATTTGTATCGCTACCGTCCTCGCGGGAGAAAATACAGTGGATTAGCCCAATTCCACCATAAACCAAAGTATCAGATAACTGAAAGCTACCCTTTGAGCTTATTCTGACGATAAAGAAAATAAGTAATACCATGGACTGCCGCCGTACCGCGATCGCATCCCAATATGATAATGCCCACATGAAGCGGTATATTACCGGCACGGTTAAGAAAGCCAACAACTGAATCCTCGTACAAGAAGTATAGCAAAAGAGCAAGTAATATAAGGCTAATACGATTCCTCACTAAAAGCAGAAAGAGAAAGATTAATGGTTTCCTACTAGGTAAAAGTGAGCAGACAAAGTCTAGGGCAGTATTTTGTGCGGAGTCGACACCATTTGCAATAGCCTTGATGATGCTCAAAACAATTCGCCAAAATACGTAGGGGTGTTCGTCTGCCGCTCGTCTGTCAAATTCCGACTTTCATCTCTCCCAAAGAAAAAGATGCGGAGCAGGACCAAATCGGTATTTCGCAGCGATTTTGCTTTCTCGACTCGCATAATGAAGGCTAACTCTTGTTGTCATTTTCTCACATGCAGCAAGAATTTAGAACTACCAGTCAACCTACCGCGTTTCGCTGTAAAAATAATATATACTGTAAGAGGCTGAAAACATTCTGGTCTCAAACTCGATCGCATCGGTTATCTCTAGCCTGCCAGTGCCGGCATTTTACTTCACCAGTGAGCGTCTAGTCACTTTCCCATGTTTGAGCTCAATCTGTCGCTTTGCTCCATCAAAGAAACGGCTCTCGCAGGAACGTTCTTCATTTTGATGATTATCCATAAATCAACTTGTAAAAGTGCCACAGCAACACTACCGCAAGAATCGGAGATACGACTGGTACAAGCATACCACCACTGAATCTCCTTTTATGTTCACCAAGAACGGATATCAGAAGAAGTGCCAGAATACGTGGATCATCACGCACGTCTCAGACCTGACGACACCGAGTGAGTGTTACTAACGCCACTACGAGGAAACCAAGCGCTAAATGAGCCACAGCAGAGGCTCTCAGCGATTGATGTAGGATCCGGTGGCAACTTTTCCTTGAGAGTTTAGCTGCATCAACTCCTCGAGCTGCAGCGTGTTGATGACTTCTGCGCCAAAATAGTTCACCCAGGTCAATTGCCCATCGCTGCAAACGAGGCAGAGCAAATGAACCGATGATTCGTAGATCCCAGCCGTTTATCGCCGAGACAGTACGTGATTGTTGTTTCCATCATCAGTATGTCACAATGAAGACAAGACGAGACCCAGAGAGAGCGGGTTGGTTGGTTGTTTTAGCAGTATGCGGTGACTTGCTACTACTAGCTTGGACCGAACATTGCTCCCTAATAACTGTGCAGTCAAATGCAGGTACGACTTTGACGCTCAAGCGAGAGCCGCGCTAAATCGCATAGGTCCCAGTGTAAAGCAGGATTGATGCGGTTTCCGATACATTTCCAAACATCTGGTGCAGGAATCATAACTCATACCGTAGCAACTGCGATGGCACTGGCAGCCACTTTGATGGACCTTCGTCTCCCCTTTTAATTCCACGACTGGCAGCGCTCCGTTCCACGATAATCGGCTAGAAATTGCCGTCCAAGCGAACCTCGTAATATATTTCACATCCACGTGACGATCCCTGTGATTCTCCTCTTTCCATTATTTTAGACAAATCCTATTTTGTCAAGTTACAATGGATACCGTATGAGGTTATATGATAAACAGGAGTAAAAGGCCATGCCGCTATACGTGAGTATAGTTATACAATTCAGAAACAAACGAAACAATACTTGCTGAGAAATGGAAAGTATAGGCTTTTCTTTCCCTCAAATCATTCCCAGTAAAACAACATTTGAGAGACTTTGCATGGGAGGGCTGAGTACTAAAAATACAGACTACGCCTATAAAATCATTGGTTGCTGGTTCACAGACTTGCTTAGCTACATCCAGTCAAGAGTTATGACGCAGACACTTTTTACTCCATTACTGCTTTTCAATTACTAGAATTTGCGCCTTTGTGACTTTAACGATGTAGAAAAATTCCCAGAAAGGACGTAAACTTCCTTTTCCCAGTATCTATGGAAATCTACTTGATCTGTATCAGTTGCTCTCAATACCCGCACCCACGGTAATCTCTTGATTTGATAAACTCGTCAGTGATCGTTTGATCTCAGGATAACACTTATCATTATTTCAAATGCTGAAAGTTTGGCGACCTTTACCAGCCACAATGCTATCCGCGAAGTTGTCTATGTAGAATCACGCGTAGATACTCGATAAGATAGTCTACCTGCAATTTGATTAAAGTCAGTATTTATTTCGTCCTCAATTTGACGGAAAAATTCATAGTTGCTTTGACTGCTAGTCCCTATCATCAAGGAACGAATGATAAGGCCAGCGACAAAAGCTCTGTATATAACAACAGATGTGGACTTGAGTGAGAGAGACTGGATTGCTGTGCATGACCCAGAACTGCACTTGGTTGAACCTCGAGGTGACAAGCTTACATTGAGTTGATGCAGCCGGAAGAAACATGGGCATATCGGTACTTATACCACCAATGACTACCTTCTTCCTCTGATGGTTTTGCACAATTTTACTATGCTAACTATCAGTGTAGAACAAGGACCTCAGCGGTCTTATGGCGAGCGGAGAGTTATTATCAAATTGAGGCTTATAAAAATCTTATTGATTGGTTAAATGGTCGCTGTCGATACGCTTTTACCGACCATACCAGACAACGCGAAATCAACGCCACTTGGTCCAATGGAAAGATTACAACAGGAATTTCTACCTCGGAACTCTAACTCAAATGGGCACGCTACAACTATGGCGTAGATGGTCGTGCGGGTTATTATGTGCTGAAGCTGGCACTTTCTTGGTACAATTAGTATCGAAATGGTTTTGGCCTGACAAGTCCTGCTATCCTGGTGAAGATTTTGACTCTTTGACAGAATTAACTTACTCACGCAATCTTCTAGCGGGCGAACGTCTTCGTCACGTGCCGAGTATCAAAAAGAGCCTCAAAAACATTAAAAGCAAATTTGGAGCGCGAAACGGGGTGATTATAATCAATTTTGGCATGACAGAAACTATCTGATCTACGCGCACAAGGTCAAAGCCGAAGTCGTCTTCACTCATGGCTCCCAAGACTGGAATGTCAAACCGCTGAATGTTTACAATATGTTCCACGCCTTGCCACAAGACATCAAAAACATTTATTTTTCCACAACGGCGCTCACGTTTACATGAACAATTGGCAATCCATTGACTTTTCGTGAATCTATGAATGCACTTCTCAGCAAGAAACTGCTGGCATACACCCACTTTGAATTGCCGACTGTGATCTGGCGAGACAGTGATCAGGCCTCAAAGTTGGCTGTCTTTAGAAACATTTGGCGATCAGAAATACAGCACTCATTTCAACCTAGGTACAGGCACATAAATTATCCCAAACCAATATGCTCAAGAAGACTACGACCGTTTTAGCAAAACTTATCAGACTTCTCAAAAATGAACTTTTTGACGGAAAAACTCAATCAAGTGACAGTGAATGTGACACTGGAAAAAGATTTATTCTTAAATGGTCCTATTAAACTTTCAACCTTCGCCTTAAATCCAGTACTGATAAAGGCTGATTTCTGCACAATTACTGGATGTTAGTCAGAACCAAAACAGCTCCTTCCACTACCTAGTGTACTCGCACCAAAGCTATGGATAACGGTCGCTTTTATATGTTTGGAACATTTGATGGAATTGCCCTTCAAAGAAACACCACATCGCGTCATCACTAAAGGTTTCTAAATCTTCAAAATCGCACTAATTTGCTAACAGTCGAAGAAGTCACACCAGATCAATGGATGGAAATTTCTTTGAATCTCAAACCAACTATCTATAAAAATGGCAGCAGGTGATACACTCCGTCTTATCCTTTATACTACTGACTTTGAACTACACTGTTCGTGATAATACCGACTATCACTTAACAATTGATTTAGAAAAATCTAGCCTAGATATACCAGATGTGTTAAAATAAAATCATAACTATTGAATATTAAGGAGAATCCAAATAATGATGAACATGCAATCAATGATGAAACAAGCTACAAAAGCTACAAAAACAAATGGAAAAAGGGCAAGCTGAGCTGGCTGCGACAGAATTTATTGGCAAATCCGCCCAAGGTCTCGTAGTCGCAACTCTTACAGGTGACAAAAAAGTCGTCAAAATCGACTTCCAAGAAGCTGTTGTCGACCCAGAAGACTTAGAAAACTTTATCTGACATGACAACCCAAGCAATCAATGCTGCCCTTGCTGAGATTGATGATGCAACCAAGAAAAATTAGGTATCTCGCAGGGAAGTTACCATTTTAAAATACACTAAAAACCAGCCCCTCCTAGTTCATTACTAAGAGGGCTTACCTCATGTAAAATTAAAAAGTCAAAAGCTTGCTGGTTAGCAAGTCGGCGTATTTAGGATTATTTTGCACTCTTTAATAGCTGTTTTCAGTCGAACTGCACATCATCAGTGATAATGCCATCTCGCACCTAAACGCAATGATTTTGAAATAGCATTTTCTCATCATTGACCGTCCAATCATACAGTTTTCATCCGTTTGCCACAGCTTGAAAATCAAAATTATCATCAAGTGTGGAGTACTCCATTGTATAGCCACTCTGCCTTAGTGCGTGGGAAAATGGTATTGTAAGGAGAATGAGTTGGAATGCTGCATCATATTTAACTACTTTATTGATGACTTTATAATCCAGTGAATGCATTTGTGTGGCTATATTGTTTAATGGTGTTCCCATATTTATTCAGAAAGGCCCATCATATCAGGCGAATCTTTCTTACTGGTTTTTATTTCAATCAGCAAACGTTGACCCAATTCATTAGCACGTTTTTAAATAAGCATCAAAACTCGAAATCTTTGTACGATAGCCATTTTCAGTAACATCCAAAGCTGTTAATTCTGTCAACGTCAAATCTCTTGGCAACTGCGTTGACTCCAGTCAAGGCAGATAAATTCGCATCATGCATCGCAGCAAGTGTCCATCCTTTGTTTTTCTTGAACGTCCATTTCAATATAGTCTGGCTTTAATAAGGCTGTCTTCTCTAACGATTGAATCGTATTTTTGGACACCGTTTGCCTGTGAAACACCACGATGCGAAATCGCCAGCAGGATTGTTGCTCAACGGAATCTGAAGAGTAGCTGTAACCCTCAGCTGCAAATGCTAAAAAGCAATCGACATAACAACCCAACGATAGAGTCGATCTAACTTCCTGCGTGCACTGTGACAAAGTCTTTTCTCTGTCAAAAAGCTACAAATTTAACTAAAAATAGGTCAACATCAAAATAGTGAGTCGTTTCTGATCAGCACATAATTGACAACCCGTTATAAGCGCAGTTTGATTGGACTGACCGTCCGTATAAGTCTGAAGGCACAATAATGGAATCGTTATAGCGAAAAAGAGTAGAAAACTTTTTGGTAACAATCCAAAAACAAGTGCCAAGAATAGAACAACAAACGCTTATGTGTTTTTCCAACCAAATCGAACCGCTTCTCCGACAGAGACATTCTCAATCAGAATTTTGGCAACGCAAACATCAAACGGACAGCAATCAACAGCATCAGCAATACTAGTAAAGCAAGTCCCATTCCAGCTAAAAAGTAAGTATCTCGCAAAATAAGACACGATAAAATTCGGAATTAAAATTTTATTTTAAATAATAATTTTCAAGATTTTCCGAATGAACGGAAAAAGACAAAGCAATGTACACATAAACACAATGCAACTTTGCTGGGACGAACTTGTTTTAAAAAGTAGAAAAACCATCAGAGACTGTTTTTAGTGAATGCAAAAGTGTATTTCCTGCTGAGTCAGCAAATTATGAGCACCTAAAAAGAGCAAACCAACCTGAAAATAAGCGACTAGCAGGTTCACTAGAAATAATACAATAAATGCTAAGAGTTAGCAGCAGATTGCTGGATAGTACCGCTCAAGACATTATTGTACGATAAAAATTGATAACCTGTCAGCCTTAGCAAAAGAATCTACAGCCCAGGAATTAAAAAGGTAACCAGAGAGATACTCCATTACCATAAAAATGGTAAAAATAAAAATAAAATTTTACTGAGCGTTTGTAATACAGCTTATGAAAGTCTCAAACGTTGTTTCATCATTCTCCTTTATCTATCTCATCAGTAGAAGCATAGAGAGGATTTGCTATGCGAATCAAATCTCCATAACTTTTCTCTTTAATGTTTTCAAAAGCAGTTCTAACCTCTATAGGAATTTCTACGTCGAAATATAGCCTCTTTCCCTTGGTCCATAGCCCGATTCATCATCTGACAAACGATGAATTTCTCCCATCAACAGACTGATATAATGCTCTATTTCCACATACCGTAAATCGACTGTTTAAATTCAAGCTTCTGATTCTTTACGGTTACATCAGCCTGATAAGTAGCAAAATTGATGATACATGTATCTGGAAAAAGATAGTTCCCTGATTCCTGCTTCCATACGCGCCTGCATTGTCGCATCTTGACTAAGAATGATAGAATGAAAAATCAATCTTTTCTCTTTTCAGCAAATCCAACAAATAAGTGATGTTGTTCCCACAATTAGTCGAGTGAGATTCCAAGTAATCAGCCGTTAAATTATACCTTTCTTTCAAATAAGCATTGAAAATTTCTGCCTCCGAAAAAGTTTGTGTTTTCTATTTTTCGGATATTTCTTTGCGACCACTTGCCGAAGAGTCTCCAAATCGTATGCCCTGCCCCACCGACAATAACATAAGTCTTTGCTATTCCTCTAACATAGCTCTGCGCCAAAACGTCTCCACCAGCCAAAAATACTTCCGCCAAACAGAACCATAACATACAACTTGTTTCAAGTGATATTTCTTTTCAACGCTAACTGTGTTAATTCTGGCAAAATCGCGTTTTCCACAAAAAGAGCTAAGGATATTGATATTGTTTGCTAGTTCTTCCTTTACCATACTTTTCATTCTATATCCCAGTTTCTTCAACCCGAGACTTCTCATTATCTTCCAAATAATCTTGCAAAGAAGCCCTTTTGTTCTTGTGCTTGTACTTTCTTTCCTTAGCTTCGTCTAATTCCTAATAGCAACGTTTCACGTCTCATTCATGGCCTTTGCAGTCAGTTGTTGCTGTTGATCTAATTGCTTTGATCTTTTTCAGCGATTTGAACATCTTTCACACGCAACTCGCTCATCTTTTTAGCCAATTGAACATCTTTTTGCTTTTTAGCTGATCACTACAAGCGCACGATTTCAGCATTTTTCCTCATCTACTAAAATTTCCATGAGTTCACGCTGTTTCACGTCCTCGCTGACTGGTTCATCTCTCAAAAATCGTCTTTTTGTAGATTTCTCCAGTTTTATCAAACCGCTACTGCGTCACAACAGTGACCCTCATTTTTGTCGAGTATCTTCGGGTGCAAGAGTTTTAACTCGATTATTCGATTGCCTGACGGCTAATTCCCTAAAAATTTCGGCTAACTCGCTGACTGTTTTTCAATTGCCATAATTTCCTCAAAACATTTCTAGAGTAGATACCTCAAAATCTTATCATATCAGAGGCTTAACTGTCAAATTTACTCTCGATTTCAAGGAATTTTTACCACATTTATGATACAATAACATTTAATAAATCCCTATATGCTCATTCCAAGAAAGAGGTACAATGACACATTTTGATACAATCGTTATAGGCGGAGGTCCGGCCGGCATGATGGCTGCCATTTCAGTTCTTTTTATGGACAGAAAACCCTACTTCTCGAGGAAAAATAAACGTCTGGGTAAGAAACTAGCAGGAACAGGCGGCGGTCGCTGCAATGTGACCAGCAACGGAAACTTGGATGACCTCCTAGCTGGTATTCCTGGTAACTGGTCGCTTCCTGTACAGCGTCT
>BNJV01000240.1_pt1 | contig 51116 bp, 66 predicted proteins | sample 8540591 | NCBI WGS metagenome assembly BNJV01 (sample SAMD00202457, study PRJDB9452) | human saliva metagenome | host: Homo sapiens | reverse complement strand
GAAGCAACAGTTTTATTGCCTACAAAACTAGTACCCTTTACATTCCAACCCTTAGTCATATTCAAATAACTGGATCATTAACCGTTGTTCGTCCTTTTTATTTATAAATAATCTTTTTCCATTTAAAAACTACAATAATTTACTTATGTTTTGAAACTTATCTCAGACCACCATTTTTATTACAAATATCTTTTATACTTTCTTTTCCATTTTTGATGATAGTCTCAAATATCGATTTCCTTTCATTACCATTTATTTTTGGCGTAAATATTTTCACGTAACTTCATACTTTTCTCTAAATCGTCAATAGAATTTTCTATTCTATTGACGATTTCATATCCCATTCAATATACTTAAAAACATTCTTCTATTGCACTATAGTCATTATTATATTCTTTAAAATAATTGTGAGTGTGCTGTACTGTCATTTTTGAATAAATCCTTACCTGCATTATTTATGAATAAATTGAAAACTTTATACTTTTTAAAAAATATGCACATCAATATCAGCTTCTTTTAAATCTTCCTCAAATATTTAATTAGCTTAAAATTATCGTGATTAGATGTTAACTTATCAAGATCTACTAAATTATCATTTTTAATTAGAGTATAATGCATATTTTCCAAAACGAGACTCTATCAAATACCAACCCTCCATTTTGAAGCATTTCTTTTGAATATTTCTGAATAAAATCTCCATGTTCATTATCTATTTCAATTAATACATTTGGATATTCTTTGAACCATGACAAAAATAATATTCTTGCTCATACAGAAAGTCTATACACCCTGTTTCTGGATAATTGTATACTTCATCCCAAAAACTTTGAATTTTTCTGTAATAAGAAACATATTTTTGTCATTTTTCTCAATTCAAAGAAACACTCTTTTTACGTTACTTTTTATAAAAATGCAGCTATTCTTTTTAAGACTGTTTTTATCTCTTCTTTGCCAGTAGAATTAAAAATTTATAACAATTATATAATTTATTTGTAAGATATTTTTCTCCACCCAATATATAATATTCATGGCAAATCATCTTGCATATAATTCCAAAAATTGTTCTACTGTAGCACAATCTATCTCTTTTGCATGAGCAATAGTTTATTTCTTATATTTTTCCAATACATATAACCTGATTTTTATTTCCTCACATTAGAAAAACAAAAATTTTACTTTTAATACCACCAGAATTTGGTACAGACGCATTTACTATCTCATTTATGCTAGTTTCCCATTTATCATCATCATTTAACTTTGATACTAACTCTTGTTCCCACTTATCTTGATCCTTTATACTTTCTGGAACTTTTGACTCAAACTCAAGTATACGATCTCTTATAGTCTGCTTAAATGACAAATACGACATTAAAAAGCAGATCTGTATGCTCCCAACTTTATAACATAATATTGCTTCTTTTCATTATTTCAATACCAATTTCACTTAGTTTTTCTCTGCCCTCTTCAATAAAAGTCTCATTTATCTTCCTTTCAAAAATATTCTTTAAATTTAATTTTTAAATATTTTTACGAGTATTTGAATAATTTTCCATTACATTTATATCACATTACATATAATATTCAACAGTGTTCATCCCCGTCTTCCGTCGAAGTACTATGAAATTTCCGACGTTTTAAATTTTGAGGTAAACTATTTAATTTTATACAATTCAGGAGTTTGACAGCTACTGATTCCTTTCTCAAACCTCAAACCCTGATAAAGACTGGTTTCAGTCTTATGTCAATTTGTATCTATTTTGTGTAGCTATTTGTAGCTATCTTGTAGCTATAATATGAACATGGAGGTGGAATACTATGAAGCTTACTGTAAGTAAATCAAAACTCTGCCACATTCTATGTTCAGAAATCTATACGTAAATCAATGGTTCTGTTACTACAGTTACTATTGAAAAACTTGGAAATCTTGATATGGTTAAAACTAGAGCTAATGGAAAAGACCCTATATTTGGGCTCAGGGATATGTGGGACGAACTTAATCGTAAGGAATATGAGGAACAAAAAGAGATTTTAATAAAATGTTCTCCTTCAAAACTCCTAAAACCTGATGAAAAACATTTGTTTAACTGTGGATATCTATTTCTTCAGAGTATTTACTATTCACTGAATCTGGATAAAATCTGTTCTAAAATTTCAAAGAAATATAGCTTTGAATATGACTTGAACGATATTTTTATCTCGACTAATTTTTACTCGTATACTTTATCCATCTTCTAAGTTGGCCTCAAACCGTTCTTCAAAAATGTTTATTGAGCAACTACCTTTAATTTACATGATATATATCGTTCGCTTTCTGTTTTAGCTAAAGAAAGCGACTTCATTCAATCTGAACTTTATAAAAATAGCCAGATAATGCCTACGAAGGAACGACATTCTTTACTATGATTGCACAAACTATTGCTTTGAAATCGAGCAAGGAAGATGAACTTAGAAAATATGGAAAAATCAAAAACAACATCAACCACTACCTATCGTAGGAATGGGAATGTTTATGGATCATGACGAGTATTCCTCTTGCTTTTGATATTTTCCCGGGAAATAAGAATGAGCAACCGACACTAAAGCCTCTGGAACAAAAGGTGTCGATGATTATGGTATTGATAGTATTATTATCTGTACAGATGCAGGTCTTTCTTCAAATGCCAATAGAAGAGTTTAACGACAAAACTTTTGTTGGTGAAAGAATAAGAAGTTTTATAAACACACTGCTATAAAACAACTCCCAAAATATTTAAAGGAGTTTGCCTTAGACCCTGAAGGCTGGTCACTACCAAGGTGAAACAAGCTATTTAATCTGAATAACCTTGATGAACAGACAGACTATAGCTAAAAGTCTTTTTGATAGAAAGGTGGATTAAAGAAGATTTATCAGATAAAAAAGTCAAAGAAGGTGATAAAGCGCTAGAGCAACATCTTATTGTATCATTCTCCTTAAAGTACAAAAAATATCATCAGAAAATCAGGCAAAGCCAGATTGACCGTGCCAATAAGCTATTGAGAAAGAGATATAAAAAGAAATCAAAATCAAAATGATCCACGCTGTTTTTATTGCTACCGAAAACAATGACATCTTCAGGAGAAAGTATGTGATAGAGAAATCCTTTATAGATTCGAACCTCATAGTTGAAGAAGAAAAATATGACGGTTTCTACGCCGTTTGTACTAATCTGAGACAACAAGTGCCGAAGAAATAGTTCGTATAAACAAGAAGAGATGGGAAATCGAAGAATGCTTCAGAATCATGAAAACCGAGTTCAGTGCACGCCCTATTTATCTTCAAAGAGAGGACCGTATAAAGGCACATTTCATAACTTGTTTTGCCTCATTAGTAGTCTTTAGGATACTTGAGAAAAACTTGGAGAACAATATACATGCGATGAAATCATTAACGTACTACGCTCTATGATGATGTATCGTCCGGGAGAAAAAGCTAGGATATCTGCCCGCTTACACAAGAACGGCCATAACAGATGCACTTCATGAAGCATTCGGTTTCGTACCGATTATGAAATTTTTAACCGATTTGAGTATGAAAAAGTCTTTCAGAGACAGCAAAAAGTGAGGTAGTTCTAGCTACGCTTACGAATTAAAAAGGTCTGAAACCCTTTGATATATAAGGGGTCTGGGCCTTTTAGCTATCAAAGACAGGATTATATAATATTCAACAGTGTTTCATCCCCGTCTTCCGTCGAAGTACTATGAAATTTCGACGTTTTAAATTTTGAGTAAACTATTTAATTTTATACAATTCTTTTTAGTCCCTTTATTTTTCAGGCTTTTCTCACATAAAAATATTTCAAAAATTTGATTTTTATAGTATGTTATAATAATAGTACTTTATAGTACTTTAGTTTTAGAGGTGTTTATAAACTTTATTTTTGAGAAAAGAAAAGAAGAAAAAGGTACTTATCTCCAGATGTATGAATCATTTTGGGATAAGGATAAAAAGCAACCAAGAACAAGAAATGTAAAATCTTTTGGTTACGTTGAAGATCTGACTTCAGATGAGATTCCGGATCCGATTAAATTTTATAGCGATTATGTAAAAGAGCAAAATGAGAATAGAACAAAAGCTCTTTCTGAAGAATCACGTCCTCGTGCATTTCCAATCCTGTTGAACTTAATATAGGACACTTTTTACTTTACTCATTAATTAATGAGGTTGGATGTTAAGGAAACTATTGATATACTTGCTTCTCAAATGCGTTTTTCAGTTCTCTGTATTTGACTTAATTACACAACTTATTTATGCAAGGGTTATATCACCATGCTCTAAGTCAAAGACAGCCTCATGTATTCCCATACCTTTATGGCAGCTCAGCCATCTCTGAAGACCAAGTATACGACGGATGTTCTTTCATGGGAGAGTCCTATAAAAAGTACATTGATTTGTTTAATCACTCTATGAAAGGTATTTTTAAAAGAGATTTAAGCAATGTATTTTTCGATTATACTAATTATTACTTTGAAATCGATATCCTCGGTGATGACAAGCAAAAGGACCTTCAAAGAGAATAGGCACTCCTCGATAATAGGGCAAGCTTTACTTTTGAGATGCTGATCTAGTACCTGTCTCCATGCAAATGTATCCGGAAATGAGTCAGAAAAGCCATATATTAGAAAAAGTTATTGAAGAAAGTAAAGCAACGACATAACGTATCAGGTAAGACTATTCAGGTAGTGATAAAGGCCTTAATTGTGCAAGAAATATTTATGCTGCCGTTAAAGAAGCTAATGACGGCTATATATTCTCAAAATCAATATTGTAAGAATCTAAGTGAAAAGGAAAAAGAAATGGGTTCTACTTGAGAACGACGCAAATGTATTTTCTAACTACACTGATGAAAAAGTAATATATCTTTTTCGTCTTAAATCATGTATTGACAGCTTTGATTACAGTTTAAAGAGTTGATCCGGAAACAGGAAAAGAAAGTGTTACAAGGTTCTCTGTAAAAGAAAAGCGTATCATCTCTTATACTCCTAATCTTGCAAAAACAAAAGGCTGGAAATAATGAAGATGGTTGATAAAGCTTCAAAGTTTTCACATACAAAAATATCGCTAAAGATGAACTTGGAGATTGTGCTAAATATGTAGACATCATAACTAAAAGATAGTACAGGCAAGACAATAAAGCCTATAATAGGTCTAAACAAATCTAAGATTGATGAAGATCTTAAATATGCAGGATATAATCTTTTAGTTACATCTGAGATAGATATGGATCCACTACAGGTATATAAGACGTACCACTAGCCTATGGAAGATTGAGGAATCTTTTAGACTACAAAAATCATACCTTGATGCCGGGCGGTTTATTTATCAGAAAAAGAAACAATCTATGGGCATTTTTGATATGCTACCTTAGCTTGTTTCTTTTAAAGAGTATTAGAAATCAAGTGTTTCAGAATAAAATAAACTCTTATGACTTGATCAACTTTATGCGTAATTTTAGGGGTGGTAAATAAAGGTGATGATACATATCAATATATCAAGAAACCAATCTGTTAACGAAAAGGTTAAAATTGGTTGGCTTTAATGTACTGATGCCCTCTATTTAACAAAAACTGAAGTCGACAATTTCTTTCAAAACTGCATGCTCTTGGACACCTAGAGTACCAGGTTTTTGAGAGAAAGGCGAATGAGGTCATGTAATATTTTTAAATTTAAATAGCTAACTAAAAAGATTTTTCAATTTCTTCTCTCCATTAGATTTTCCTCATTGTACTATAATCATACTATAAAATTCAGAAAGGACATTAAGATGAATTCAATAAAAATCTTTTCTTATCAAAAAAATCTTATAGGTATGCTATATGCTTTATCATTGCTCTGCCGGCTTGGTTTCTGGGGAAGAGATTTCCTATAATCAGAGTCCGGTGATTGCAATTATTGCAGGTATGAGTAATTACTCTTGTTTGGAATGATAAAGGGCATGCGGTAGCGGAATAAAGTTCACTTCAAAATATGTTTTGCAGGCGGCTGTAGTTTTCTTGGGTTCGGCCTTAACCTAAGTGTTGTACTTCAAACAGGTAGGCAGTCGCTTCCTATCATCATCTGCACGATATCCACTGCACTTATAATTGCCTTTATTTTACATAAGCTGATGAAGATCCCCGGCAATATTTCAACTCTTGTGGGCGTGGGTTCTTCCATATGTGGAGGTTCCGCTATAGCGGCTACCACCTGTAATAAATGCGGATGATGACGAGGTGGCAGACCATATCTGTTATCTTCTTTTTCAATGTATTGGCTGCATTGCTCTTTCCTGTTTTTCGGCAAGATGATTGGGCTTTAATACTCTGAGCGAGAGGCTTTCGGAATATTCTCAGGAACTGCGATAAATGACACTTCATCCGTTACCGCCGCCGCTTCCACTTGGGACAGTATGTGGAGTCTGGGCACTCAGACTCTTGATAAGGCTGTTACGGTAAAGCTTACCAGGACGCTTGCAATCATTCCAATTACTTGGTGCTTGCAATAATCAATGCAAAAAGTCAAATGATAATCAGAATAGTTTCAGCCTTAAGAGATCATTTCGATGTTTATAATATTTTTTATTATCGCGTCTATCATCACTACTGTTGCTCTAAATGCAGGGTGTACCTTCACATTCATTTGCTCCTTTAAAGATTTTCAGCAAATTCTGTATAATTATGGCAATGGCGCAATCGGACTGAACAGTAATCTGATAAAAGCTTATCAAATCAGGCGGCAAACCTATTATTCTTGGCGGTATATGCTGGATAGGTATTACAGCTGTAAGCCTTATGATGCAACATATACTTCACATATGGTAAAATTAAACCCACCCCAACACTTGACAAAGAACCCAAAAAAGGCGGCTGTCGTTTGACAGCCGCTCTTCTGCACTTATACCGATTTGAACTTTTTCATCCTGTAGTGAGTGTTCTTCCTGCAAAGTGATATTGTCTACTTCCTGGGAAACTTCGTCTTCACTCAGTATTTTTATATACCTTGGCCTCCGTATAATACGAGGTCTTTGCACTTTTACTGTCATAATCTGAATAGTAGTTCTGGTCTATAGCTATGAGTTTACCGTCAGGTGATATATGACCGTTGACGGTATACTTTTTCACCGCTGAATTTAAAGTCATTCTGAGCTTTCCGCTTGAAAAATCCACTATATAACACTTTCTGTCATTCTCATTATTTCTGATCATCATCAGCAAATCTGTATTCGCATTATACATTTACATCGTTAAAACTTAGAGGAGTCTGCCTGCAGGCATCATCCACTATCCCATGTAACAAGACCGCTCTTATTGCTCCATGTGAGATGCGGTGTTGTTCTTTATTCCATAAGCTTTATCTCATCTCCGGTATTTTTGAACATCCAGTATTTCTCCCGCCACATCATCAATATGCTCGCCGTTTTTCAAGATTGTATATTGATGCCGTACCTGATATATTATTGAGAAAACAAGTATCTTCGAGTCGGGAGATAATATCATCTTTCCCGAATCGTCTTTTATATCACTGTAGCTTTTTCACCTGTTCCATACTGTTTGAATCAAATACTCTAAGTCCATTCTTACCGTCAGCCAATAATATTTGCTCACTGTCATTTGAAAAATGTAAATACAGACGAAAATGAGTCCATTTCAATCTGTTTACTGTCATTTTTCCTGTAAATCATATACTTTCAGTATAAACTCATCACTGTTTAACACACCGTGACAACGTTCTTATAATATCTGCCGTTATTTGATATCTTATAGTACTTGCCGTCCGGTGCAACTCCGCCTATTACAGACTCGTCCACATTTATTTTACTGCTTGTCTTTCCGTCATCGCTTGAGGTAAAAACATCTTTTCCGTCAAACAAAAAGCATCTTTGAAGAATCGTTTGAGTTTGCCATTATCCTTGCATATATTGATTCTGATGAGACTCTTGATTTTCATCAATTATCTTTATTGCCTGACTCTCATGTAGGTTTTGCCAATATCTTACTTCCGTCTTTTAAGAACTTGAATTCGACAGGTGTACCGCTTCCGTATTTCAGATTATCCTCTACAACCGCATTGTCCTTCCATATCGAATAATTCCCGTTTTCTCCAAAAGCCTACTACGGTATTTGTATCGGGATTGTAAAACATATTTTCAGATTGAGTTTTCAAAATATATCTCATCCGATATTTCTCCGCTGTTTCCGTCCAATATATATATTTTTTGTGTTGACTTTTACGGCAATCTTTCCTCCGTCGTCACTTTCATATATAACCTTGTTGTCATCAGGTTTATATACATATCTTTTCTGAAAACTTCCTAGCATGCCAAAAGACATCTTTATTATCTCGGCATCTGTAAGCAACAGTATATTTTTGACCGTCGGCAGGAATATGCGGCGGACTTATACAGCTTATAAGAATCTTCCTGTGTAATAATATTTTTCGGATATCTTCGGTATAACATCTATTATACTTCCGTCTTTTTAGGCTCCTTCTTGTAACCTGGTCGTCAGTATTTGTATTCAATTTTTATAAGTATCTCACTGCCGTCTTTTTATATCCGTAGATTTCACCTGACCTTCAACCGTGAATTCAGATTGCTTTTTCCCATTTGTCGGTATCCTATACATAAAATACCGTATTGTCATTATATAATACAGCATAGAACAGTTTTGCTACCGTCTGTTGAGAACCGCATCATCATAGGAACACCTGCTATATCAAGTACAGCCTTTTTGTTCACCTGTAGCGATGTCAGTAGATGATACAGGTATTGTCAAATGAAAGCCGATGCAGATACTTATCATCACGCAGAAAAGGTCCAGCAATTTCACCCTGCTGACGTATGCCCTTCAAATTCCTTTATTATTTCTCCGTTTTCCACGCTTGCTATGGCGGTGTTATTGTTATCAAGACCGTATGCAACATATTTCTCGTCATTGCTTAATGCCATATATGTCATATTGTTTTTGTAGGAATCACTGTAAGTGTAGGCCTCTGCCCTTGATATATGACGCTGTTGAATATGAGAACTCTTCAGCCTTTAAAGTATTGTAATGCTTCATATTTTAGCTATAGGATTCATAGCCTCTTTTTGCGACAAGAGCGGCTTTTAAATAGTCGCCGTCACCTGCGTAGTCCTTTGAGGTCTTCATCAAAAATACTTGCATTTGAGCTGCACCGCCTCCTGTCTTGCAACTTCCGCTTTGTGATAAGCATTCGCCATAAATATTCGAATATCAAAAATACCGCACCTGCAGATAAAGAAAAGGTTCAAAATCCTTTTATTCTTTCTTTCCTTATCTCTTTTGCTTCCAAATCTCCGAAACTGCAGCCCAGTATAGTTGCATTGTTCTGCACCTTTTCGGTCTTTACAAAAGATTTATTATCTCGCTTAGTAAGTTCATTTAATTTATGCTTATCCTGTAAATTTTTCATAGCCCGTAAATTCATCACCGAATATCTCATCGGGTCTTATATCTGCCGCCAGTATCTCATGGCCGTCACCCTGATCTTTTATTTCTTTTAAAGGACTTGGAAAGGCCTCATCCAGGTTCCTCCTCTTTAAGTACGGGTATTATCCTTTTCTTCACCATGCAGGCCTTTAAATATCTCTGTCTCCTTTTGACACCACTCAGAAAGCGGAGTTCTCTTTGAACATATGACGACCAGATATCTGCTTTTGTGCAAGCGCTTCTTCTATAGATGCGCTAGGGTCCCTGCTGCAAGTTCTTCCCTGTCATGAAATACCTGAAAACAGGTCTTTTGCCGTCTTTATAAAACTCCTTCAGGGCGCTTAAAAGTCTCTATCATCATGATGAGACATATTTTGTCTGCGGTCTGATCCGGCTCCACATGTCTGTAACCCTCATAAAAGCGTCATACTTAAGCTGACTTCCATTGTACTCATACGGTGCATTCAGCATTTCATCGAGACGATGTTCTATGCTTCTATCTTTTTCCATTATTATCCTCTCCCAAAAACAAAGTAAATACCGATAACAAATCATACTCCGGATGACATACATCAAACTTATCACCCAGCACTCTGTTTCCAATCATCTATCAGACACGGATGCGTCTTCGAGGTTCTCATCCTCTCCGTATACAAAAGTTCATTGTATAATAGCTGTTACACCATCTCTTATGCTCAAGACTTGAGAGAAATCAAGCACAGGATTAGCCTTCAAAATTTTACAAAACTCTGTCTTGAACTTTACTCATTATCCGTTTCTCATGTTTCTTCCAATTCTTTAAACGCTCTTCAAACTTTTTATTCAAATAGTCCTTTATAAAAATCATCGACTTATCAAAGAATATTTTTCTTAATATATCTTCCCTTCACTCGTGCGTGCATTGCAGACATTCTTGAAGATGACTTCTTTACATATGACAGTTCATTCCAACTGCTGCCTCCGCCCATTAAAAAGCAACTTTGAATACTCGTCATAGCTGTTATTAAACTTCTTGGCATGATTATCAAGAGCCTCTCTTATAAGGATGTCGCTTGTCATAATCTGAGAAACATCTCCGAAGAGCTATATTTTCATCCTAGGCAGTGCATAGGTCAAATCAATATTTGATACATTTCTTATTATCTTTGCAACATCAGTAAACTGCTTATTTATTATATTCAAATATTTAAGACTTTTTACCACATCCTCATTCATCAAAAATATCGGTGAGGCCTTTTCCTTCTTTCATACTTCTCAAACTCTCATAAAAGGCACTTTAGTAAAGTCCGTTATATGAAAATCCAAAGTCTTTTTAACCCTATATTTTGGGCAAGACAGCTTTTCTGTCTTGGTGTCGGCATCATAATCCATTATACTTATACGTATTTTCAGTAAACTTTTGTAGTCATATCATTTGCAATGAACTTTAACAATGTATCACTAAGTTCGTTTATACCTATCACTACTATATGCCATTCTTTTGATATTTTCGTCATCTGCTCTGCCGATATTATATCTTTTCATAGAGATAGTGGATCCATACTCTTTTTGATATACTCTCATTTACAAGACTTTTCACACACAGTCTTTCTTACAGTCAAATCTGTCTGATTGAAATGTGTCATATCTATTTTTGAGATTTTCTTTTTCTCTCTCTCATAGACAATCATATCTTCAATATACGATGATACAGTATTTGACTCACACTTTTATATAACATCCTATATGTCTTTGCGGCTTTATCCTTTTTCATCACATTTATATAAAGGGCATAGTTTTCCATCCGTATCAGCGAACAGAAAAACATATATTTTACATTACAGTGTTTACAGTATTCAAAAACTCTCTTATCTCGTTCTTATCGCTTTTTCAAGATCTATCGTAAGTCACCACTCCCCTTTTTCTCCTGCTTACTCTTAAGATTATCATCTATGAAATGTTTTTGAGATAAGTGATATCTTATAGAAATTTTTATCATCTATAAGATTGTTGATCAATGTCTCTCCCATAACGCTTTGTTTCAAATACAAAGGATATGATTTGCACTTATCTTATTAAACCATGTATATATATGAAGCAAAGTATTTGAAATCTTGGTAAATATGAAAGTGGATGTGAGTATCGGTGCAAACCACTTTGCAATCTCATATAAAAAGCATTTTTATCATCCGTAGATATGGGTGTGAACAAAACAACTTTATCACTCCGTATCAAAACGGTGGAAAAGTAATCTGAACAGAATCTTTTGATCGTCACGCTGTAATATTCATACAGGCTTACCGAGCCTAAAATAAATGTAATAATCAGTAAAAGGCAAGATAAATCTTTTTCTTGTAATAATTTCTGTTTTCCTTCATAATTGCTCCCTTCTTAACGGCTTATCATATTTTTATAAAAATAAGCCAACTACTAATTATATATAATTAGAGTATTGACTTCAATCACGGTTTATAAATATAAACTTAATATTTTATTATTCACGATTTACAATGTCTTTATAAACCTGTCAAATGCTACGTCCTTCTTCGTCCCTTTTTATAGACTCAGCACATTCAAATTACCTTTACAAATACCTTACCTGATTTTCCGCCTGTACAATGCTGTGAGATATTTTCTTTTTCAATATTGGTAGTTTATCCTCACTCCCACCCAGTCAGCATGTTTTTCAATGCCATTGCTGCGGATATCCTTATTTTTCATGCTATACTCCTCAAGTTCTTCCATCTCTCTTTTCAGTCTGGCGGATACTGCAGTCCCATAACTTCAATCAGACCCTATGTTTTCTTTTTCTTTATAGGAGAAGGTCAGCGAGAGGATGGTATACACCCCAAAGGGCTCTTTTTCGGTAGTGATATTATTTCTAAAGTACAAGGTCAAGTTCACTTTCAAATCTTGCATCATCCTTGCAATGGGTGTTATGGTATTGTAGAGGTGTTCCATCAGTCTCACTGAAGATGAAAGCCGCGCCTCGTCACTGTATGCTCTCAACTTGATAAAATGTGGTCGGCCGCACCTTGTCTACTGTCAATATCCTTACCCTGAAGTCGGTAACGGACATGGGCCATTTTACAATACCTGCATTCAAATCCTCATAACCTTTTGAGTACAAATTTCCTGTCACTCAAAGAGCGCCTTTGCCATTACAGACATATCCGCCTCCTGGAAATGGTCGTGACTCAAAGATGGAACCTCCTACTATAGGAGGTCACATTTGAACCTGCATTATAATGTGGGAAAAAGTTTTACAAACTCAAGCCTTCTTAAATACCGCTCTGTCAATTCTCATCAGCTTGTGTTTGCTCGTTGAAGATAGATACAGTATTTCATTGTAGTACACACATAGGAATGCTAGCATAAGTAATCCTCGCCGTCCAATGCTATAGGAATCAGTCAGAGATTTTGCCTTGGGATGTGAGAATGTTCCGCGCAGCCCTCATTCTCCATGCAGAGTAGGCGCCAACGGATAACCGGACTTTACCGCTCCCGCTTTTGCAATCTCTGGGATCCTTTTCAGGCTTTGAAAGGGTTGATAGTAATATCAGCGATGGTCCGTAGGCTGTATCTGTCACCACTTTCATCCTTTTGCTTTCGGTCCAGCTCTTATGGTTTGACCTCTTACTAAACTTATAAAAATAATCTGCTATGCAAACCTGCCTGTCACCGTATATTTCCTTAAATACTCTCCTTACTGTGGACGGCGCAGTGTCAAAAAGTCCCGAGTATTTTTTATCAAGAGATCTATCACGTTGCCTATCATCATCTATAAAGCCCTCTTTTAACGCAAAGTCGCACATATCCTTTACAAAATATCTGCCAGAGTACTCTTTTCTTCCCTTGATTTCTTCTTCCTGAAACTCCACACGATCTAAACAAATCAAGCAAACTGTTTTGTCACCGATGCTCTGTCGTCTTCATCCACCGAAATGCTCACCACGGCATAATTGCATAAAGCTCATTTATAAGTCTGTTTATCATCTTGTTTTCCAAAACGCTCCTCATATATTTTTAGTCGTTAAAACGCATTGTAAGCAGGTTCCAACACCCCTGCAAAAACCATTACCGATATCGGATATTATATTTTATCAAAAGTACCATGCATACACAAATACCCATCACAATCATGCAATCTGATACTCTTTATTGTCATCATATCAAGCCCAGATACCATGCGTAGTATCTTCACACCTGATGTTACAATCATCATAACTCTGGTCGTCGTAGCAGTAATTTCCGGCTGCAACATAGACATTTTGTACGCCATATAAAAGCCATGCTATCACGGTCACAAGTATCAAAGCCGGCAATATACATCCAGTCGCGCCATTGCCGGACACTCCTACAATCCTTACACCCACAAAGGTAGCCGAATTTATCACAATAGGTCCGGTGTCATCTGTGATATTGTGATAAGGTCTCGAACTCGGCTGTGCTGGCCAGTGATTTGTATTCCTACTTCGCTCTCTATAAGGGCGCATTGCGGCATAACCTCCGCCGAAACTGAACGCACCTATCTTCAGAAAACATAAAAAGTTTTCGAGATAAATCCATACGGCCTTCTGCGGCTTGTAATAAGGTCTTTATAACGCCTACAACAATGCAGACCAATATATGTATATTGTATTTTAAAATACATACTCAGCACAAAAGACATCGCCATTACAAAAATTTATTTTTGTTTTTCCTTTACAATATCAAATCCCATCTGAATATGACTGGAGCTATCACGAAACCACACTGCCTGCCATGCCGTCCAGATAACGCTATAAATCTGCTTTTCTCTAAACAATAGTATGAGATACCGAGATAAAGATATTGATAATAAAAGGCGGAATAACGGTGTAGCAGTCGCCTCTAACACTCCGATTATTCCTGCAAGTTTATCATCCACTATTGCGCCGTTGACCTCAATGGCTCCGGAGCCGGACTGTGCAATTGCCGCAAATCAGCATCCTCTTCTTCCTAATCCAATGACGTTCATCTCATTTCTCATCAGTGACTATCACATGTCCGCCTCCAGATGTGAGATGCACTTAGATAGCGATTGACAGCTTTGTAAGGACTTTTTATTCATTTGTCGTAACTATCTTATCTATATAATTCCTCATCACTAAACTTTTATTCTTTATAGCCGCTATGTTGTCAAGCACCTGCTCGACGCTGATGCACCTATCAGTACGGATGTCACAATACCGTCTTTTTAATACCCAAGCAAAAGGAACCATCTGACGAGCTTTGCTCTCTTAACTGCCATCTCGTTTTAATTCTCTTATAGCGTTTAATTTCTTATCTATAAGATTATCAGTCTTTAAAAATCTTCCGTCTGTCGCTATTCTGCTGTCACTCAGTACGCCGTTTAAATATCTGTCTGTCAAGGTCCTTGTGCAAGCGGACTGGATGAAATAATTCCTTCTTCAGCTTAGCCGCCATAGCTTTCAGACCGTTATATTCAATCGTTCTGTCAAAGATTGAATATCTATTTTGATTGATAATAGAAAGCACATGACTCACTAAGAATCTTTGCAGCCTGCTCAAGGTCTCACCGTCATAGTTTGAAAGTCCACATGCAGTGCCTGCTGTTTACTATCTGTGCCAATGCTCCACAGGTCTCTTCAAGCGGTGTGTTTTGTCCATTCTGTGGTGATAGAATATGTCCACATACTCAAGTCCCATTCTCTTTAAGCTTTGGTCAGATACTTGCAATAGATGCTTCCTGCTGCCGAAAATCGTGAGACCGTCCCACATGGTGTAGCCCGCCTTTTGTACTTATAAAGCAGCTCATCTCTCAGCACTTTCCATGTCTTCTTTCAGGATAATACGAAAATTTTTCCAGCACTCCGGAGCGGACCGTAGTTGTTGGCAAGGTCAAAATGTGTCGATACCGTTGTCAAACGCCGTAAAATATGATTTTCTTCATGTATTTTTCAGATTTGAGTGATCACCGAAGTGTGCCAAAAGTCCCAAAGATACAAGCGGTAACTCAGTCCGCTGTTTCCGCACTGTACGTATCTCATCTTCTCATATCTGTCTTCATTTGCGATACATAAAGATCTCCTTTCAAATCAATCTTCAAATTCTTTTGAACATCGTTATAAAAATGTTTATCATTGCAGAGTGCTGCAGAAAGAATTGCCTTTTCAGCCATAAGCTTCACTGCAAAAATATCACCGTGGTTCCCAATATAAATACCCGGTATACATACATAGTAATAAAGTCCCTTTTCTATGGCGGATTTGTCCCCCAGATCTTTATTCCGCGATACATATTCTGGGTTCCGGTCTTTAGATTACCTGTACACATGGTGGTAGCCATGGCTGTACCTCTTATCTTCGGAAATGTAGCTGTATTCCCGATATCATCAGATATTATCGCATTGCTACCCTGTTCATTTCCTGCAGGCAAAAATCCTACTACTATAAAATGCGAATATCTCAAACTAGCGCAGTATCTGCCTCCAATAGTATCATATTTATTCTTTCTTTTCTATATTTTATTATCTCACATATGGCAACGCCTACGGCCAAATAATATTATCGGTATAAGATAATTGACGAGCTTCAAAACGCCCTCCACATACCTTAAGTGCCATCAATATAATATTTCCGTCTCGGCATTTTGCAAAAACCTTTCCGCGGTTTATATGAATATGCATCCATAAATCCGCCTGAAAGTGCCAAAATATGCCGACCTCTAGACTCTAAGTCTGCCTCTTATTCATAGTTTTTCCTCTTTATCCCATCACTTTATTTTGAGAACAAATTTCAAATAAATAAAAAGCAATAAAAGTATAGCGCAAAAGACTATACTTTCTTTGTTTAGTTCAAACTTGCTAAATCCGTCAAGCGCTTTCTGTGCCTTCTCCTCGGAAAGTACTGCTCTGTAATGATAGCCATAAAGTTCCTGACTTAATATAAATCTGCTTTCTGTATACGGTAGTAATCTCCTTGCATCCGTAGCGTTCAGTGCAATGGTTTTCCTTACCGTTGAACCTTGCCTTATCGCTCTCAACACTTACATTTACCATACCTGCAGCCTTATACTGGATTTTGCAGATTTGCTCTACTACCTTTGCAAGTTCGGTCTCATTTTCCAAAGGTGTACCCATCTTCTCTATAACGACATTCACACTGCCTGACACCCTTGCCGTTCTACTGGTAGCATATACATCCATATATGTACCGCTGTCACGCCTCTCCTGCGACATACCTGACTGTGATGACACATCTCTCATCTGTGCGATATTGTCTCTGCTTTTGCATCTTGCGGCGTGGCGAGTGCATCAAACTTGATATTGAAGACGCTGTTGGTATATACATTGTTTTTCTTTTTCCTCTGTAAAACTGTATCGTCCTCGCATGACTCTCTCACTCAATTACCGCAGCCTGAGTTGTAGTCTCGGCCGTAGTAGAGAGCTTCGGTGAGTCGTAGTCGCAACTGTGGTAGTCTCTGCCGCTATAGTTGTACTTGCCGTAGTTTCACTCTGGCACCGTTACTGCAGGCAGTCATCACCATGTCAAAACAATAAAAGGTATAAAAATATTTTTCATATCAATACTCCATGTAATATACTTTTTACATATAGTAAAATTTTTGTGTGATTGCTTTCTGATAAAATATTACACAATGTAGATTAAATGTAAATATAACCTGTCTTTGTTTAGTGTTAAGATACCAATGCAAAAAGCTTAAAATTTACCCTTTAAAAACTTTATTTTGCCTTCGTAAACGTACCGAGACAGTGCTCTTTTATACTCTGCTCATCCGACCGTTTGCTGTACTTACCGCCACATGGTCTCCGGACAGTAAAACACCTGTGTGGTATTGTGTCACACGCCTACAAGTCAACTGTGCATTAAGACATGGAGCATCTTCCTCCCAAGAACTTTACAGTAGAACTTTCCACCTTGATATTGTTCTCGCCTATTCCCTCATTGTCCTTCTTTATTGTAGCTATATTTTCATCTATATAGATTTTAATATCCGTATTATCCTTCAAAACACCGAACATTGCTATTTTTGTATAACTGTCGTCATATGCATACATTTCCAATGTATCATCACTTGACATTTCTCTCATAACGTTGAATTCTTCAGCCCCTGCCATTACCATACCGCCTGCCTTGGCATCAAACTTTATAATGAATTCGTCATTGGTATACACTCACCGTTAAGTGAACCCTTTATATCTCGCGACGGCTGCGCTTGAAGTCTCACCGACACTTTCCGTAGTGCTCTCGGTAGCAGTCTCGCTACTCTCTTCGGTAGTTGCCGCCGTACTCTCTACAGTACTTTCAGCCGTAGTCTCCGCCTTGTTTCCTTTACCGCCGCAAGCCGTAACAGACAGTGCGGACACTGTCAAAATACACATCATTATAATTCCTGAAAGGTTTTTCTCATTTTTCCTCCTGAATATAAAAATAGTAATATAGAGATCAAAAGTCGTCGACCTCTATATTACCGGATTATATATTAGTGCATCTTTCAAAGGCAATTAAGCATATTTTAATATTTTATTAACGCAATATCCGCTATACTTTTAATGAGACTTGGCACCTACAGCTATTTTACAAATTCTTTTTCCACTTTATAAAACACCTTAATTCTTCCTATACAGAGGCGGCTGTTTCATCATATTCTTTCACAAAATCCGCCTGCTCTAATGTGGCAAAATCCAGATATACCACTTCTCTTAAAGAGGTCTCTGCAACTGTTATAAATATCTTTGTAGTACTTTCTGACATCGCTGTCATCTATATCCGTTATTATAGATATGACTTTGTACCCGTCTCATCCACTCTAAGCATCATATCTATTAAATTTATCTCGCTGTGAGCATTTCCGAATGCGACCAATCTCTTTTTATAGCCGCTTCTTCTTCATTATCAGGCGGATACCCCAAAAATTTTTCTCTCCGCCCTTTGCAGACCTTTGTTTCTATTTTGGCATCACCAGACTGCTTTTGATATCCGGTGAGTTCACTATATTGCTTGATACTTTTCCGAATTCATATAGAACTGACTGCGGACCGTAAGGTTGATAATAAATCCGCCTTCACTCTTTAAACATCCCAAATATCCGGGAAAACTCTTCAATGATTGTTTCCATGTTTCCAATTTGCAGGTCCTTTATCGACTCAATTTTTCAAAAGCGGTCCAGTCTGTAAATACAGGAGAGTGCAGTTTATCTCCACCTTCAAGATGATACCGTAGATATCTATCTTTTGTATCTTTTTCAAAACGTATCTCGCTTTGCCTTTAAAATCTCCCGACATATCTCACGGCAACAGATAATGTGCACTTACCATTTCACGGAAAAACAGTTTACAAAAGTCTTCATCATTATAGTAATTATCATATTCGTATAAAAGTCCTAGTATATATAGTTTTCCACAGCCTTATTCATCGGATTCTATTTGAAAGTCTATATTTGTAATCAAGGCGTATTTAAAATCATCACCCTTATCTATACTTTTCAAACCCTATCTTTTGCATACGCATCCGTAACAGATTCACCAATCATTACCTGCACTGTCTATAAGCTTTGCTACTTTCAGATGTAGATACTTTTCCGTCTTTAAACAGTACAGTCACATCCTCTTTTTACAGTACCGTAAACGTCACTTCACAAGCAGTACACTTCCCTCGTCTTTGTCCCTTTACCAACACTGGTAAATCTGCCCTTAACCGCTTTGTTTTCTTTATTATCATCAACACTTTTTCAGATGAGAAGCATCTTTTATCTTATCCCAAAACATATATACTCCAAGTTACTTCGCTTTTGTAAAGGCGTTCAAACAGTCTTTAACAACCTTTTCGTCTTTAGCATTTTATAACTTCTGACTGGACACATCCTTTCCGGACTCTAAAAATACCTCTATGCATGATGCTGTGTTACACCGTTTTGCAGTCAACTTTGCATTTATACAAGGAGCATCCTGACCTAAAAATTTTACAGTGGTACTTTCACTTAATATCTCCTGCACCCTCATTATCATATTAATTCTTGCTATCTTCCGTCAATATAAGCCTTCAAATCAGAGGTTATATTTACAAGTCCGAACAGTACCGAGCTGCTGTTTGCGGTGTCATGTGCATACATCTTTCAATGTATCATCATGTGTCTTTTTGCATATCGCTTCAAGATCCTCGGTACTTACCATCTCCATATTTACAGTTTTGCATCAAACTTTATATTAAATACTTTATTGGTATATACCTGCCGTCATATGTACCGTTCATATCTTCATTGTTTGCTCGCTCAGCGGTGCTTTCTACAGTACTTGCGACCGGACTCTCGATCTTACTTTCAGCTTTGCTCTCGAGTCTTATTACCTTTACAAGCAGTCATGGAAAAGCGCAGACAAAAATAACTCACCTGCCATTATAAAACGTTTAAAATTTTTCTTCATTTTTCTCCTTTATATAATAATTTACTCAGCCTTTGTAAATGCGCCAGGCAATTATCAATACTCTGTGCATCTTGTGAATTTACTTCTATACAGCCACATGGTTATCAGACTGTAAGAATACTTTTGTACGATAATATGTTACACTTCCGAAGTCAGCTCTGCGTGAGAGAGACTCTACATCCCCACCAAGGAAGTTTATGTGGAACTTTCCACTTTTACATTTTTCATCACCAAGTCCTTTATTTTCCTCTTTTATTGTGCAATATCTTCATCTATGTACGACTTTTACATCAGTACCGTCATCCAGGACTGTAAAATTCACCCTACTTCCCGAATCTCTGCTTTTTGCCTCCATCTTTAGTGGTAATCATTGTGGCTGATACTCATAGCGTTAAGCTCAGCAGCACTTGTCATCTCCATATTTTACGCTTTTGCATCAAACTTAATATTAAAATACGCTGTTGGTATACCATCCCCGTCGAGTTTACCGTCAAGCTCCGTATTCTTTTTGTCATTTGAAAAAGACTTTACCACTATATCCTTATCAGCCTGTGCACTCTCTTTTTGCTTTATCTTTACAGGGCGCAAGCCGTTATATAAAAGTACAGATAACACAGCAACACCCATAATTATAAAGCTTTAAAATTTTCTTCATTTTTCCTCCTATATCCAAAATATACTTTTCGCTCTTAGTATACCATATAATTTCATTTGTTACATGATATTGCTGAAATAAATCAAGTCCTTTCTGTGCCTCTTTTTCATCCTTACCGCTTGATACTATAATCATCATGTAATGATCCTTTACTACAAACAGATATTTCTGACACTGTTTTGCAACTGTCGTATCCACGTAAATATCCAAACATGATAATTCATTACCGAGAAAATATGCATCAGATTTTCTTTACCCTCTGAACTTTTTCAGCTGATCTTTTTGGGACTTTACTAAGTTGACTTTCCATTATCTGCTTTTGTGCATCAAATATTCGTCCATCAGGCATCAACATATCGTTTTTGCCAACGAAACACTGATTTCTCTTTGTAGTATCGGTAGTTATCGACGCAAACATATCTGTAAAATGATTTGCCGTCTTCAATATGCTTCTTTAGCATCTAAATCCGATTTATCTATACCGTCATTTCCCATACTTTTAAGTCCTTCGTCACTTACGAAATCCAGACCTGTTTTGCTATATCAAACTTTATATCAAGCATCTTATTTGAATAAACTTTATCATTTATGCTTCCAAGCACAGAGTATCTTCAGTGTCGTTAACCTCAGTTGTATCCTCAACGGAGTTCTGTATCCGTATCGGCTTTATGTCTGCTATCTGGTTTTGTATCTGCTTTTATCCCTCTGCTACTTTGTGCATTGTTACTGAGTCTGAATACTTTTCAAACATTCCCAAATACCTGTCAATATCCTCGGCATTATCACCTCTTACACGAATTTCCATAAAGTATTCACCAAGCTTCTTATATAATGTGGTATCGGCGGATTCTATGCCGTCCTCATCTATGATAACATCCACACTAAGTAACTTGTCTCCCAGAAAATCTCTTGTTGTCTTTTTCTACTTTTTGGGTTTTAAATCTCTCTTTTTGCTCACTTTTTGCTTTTTACCTCTTTTGTCAATATAATTTTCCAAGCCGTCTGTCATCTCATGGTGTATATCCTTATATATCTCCACCTCTACATAATTTCCCTTGTTCTTATTATCATAAGCTTCCATATCACTTATATAATAACCCTTATCAAGTCTGTCATGTACGGCTTCATATCCGATCTTTTACAACTTTTGCCATCAAGCCTGTTTGTAAATTCCTCTTCAGCAGTTACATCCATATCATTTGCATTTCCGTCAAACTTTAAGTCAAGCATTTTGCTTGTATACACTCCGTCAACCACTTCTACCCAATACAATGTCTTCATCTTTAAACTCACTGACAGTCTCACCTGATTTTTTATCGGATTTTGAAGTGCATCCTGAAAAACAAAGTGATAAAGCAACCGCTATCATGCCTAATTTTAAAACTCTCTTCATAGTCTCCTCCAAATGATATTTTATTCCCTCAATTTTACTTATTATCTATCATCTGTTTTGCTGATAATTCATCACCGGCAAATGCTATATCTCTGCAATATAATTTCCAACTTTTATATCAGCTCTTTCATATCAGTCATGTCCATATATATTTGCGTGTGACTTATATATGTGAGTTTCTCCAAAATTCATCTTTCGTCTTTTTGGTTTCTATATTTCCTTCATGTTATATATATCCTTTAAAGCCTGCCATTGCCTATTTATATAACTGTCAAGATCCTGATGATCCTCCTTTTTATACTAACACAATAGTATACTTTTATTTTTCGATATCGTACATGTCCACAAACTTATCACCATTGTCCAGAATTTCCATCTATTAATATCCATCTCCGGTATTATCATATTTTACTTTGCTTCTTGCCTATATCTTCATTTCCAAGTGTTTTCATCGAAATCGATTCGAGACATCTTGTTTGTATAGATACCATTATTTATCTCGATAGAAAACTCAAAATTATTATCAACTTCCTTCCCCTCATTTCATCTTCTCTGATGAATCATGTTGTTTCATCGCTATCAATCTCAACTTGTTTATCTAATACTTCAAATAATTTTAAATCGTCTTTTGGTGATGATGATATTCTCTGAAGAAATAACAGTTATATGTTTTCCTCTTTTATAAATGCTAAATCTACAGTTGCCGTTCCGTCATAATAAACCTTGTCAAGATTCTATGCACCTGGAATCTCTTCCTCCAAAATAACTCTATTGTACTTGCATTGAAGTCCTGGATTTTATTAGTTCTTTTCAAAACTGCATTGAAATCATACTCGGACTATAGACAAATGCGCAATAGTAATTTATTGTCAGGTGTAGTCGCATGCATATCTACATAGTTACCTTCTTTACGAAACTTCTTTTGAGATTCTCTCTGCTCATTCGAATCATTATATCGAACATCTTTAGCTGCTCATCATTTCTAAACCTTAAATCGTGGCTATACCATCAACACTTCAAGATTCAGCTCTTGTTGTATATATGTGTTTTCTACTTCACCGACAGATAATTTTGCATTTGTATCTACATCATATATTTTGCACATACTCTTCAAATCAGGGCACAGCATACTTAAAACTTCTTGAATATCTGTATAATGGTATCATAATTTAAAGAGACACTTCAAAGACATTTCTTAATAGAATCCCGATACTACGTAAACATTACAGAAAGAAGGATTTTTATTATGTCTCGAACAAGAAAAATTTCTCCGCAAATTCAAATCAGAATTAGTGATTGAACTGCTCAAGGAGAAAAAGACTTAAATACAATCGCAACCGAAAACAATATTCAGTCAAAATCTTCTCACCAACTGGAGAAGGTTCCTCGATAAAGCATCCGTGGTTTTGATGTTACACGAGAGGATAATCTGAAAAGAAAAACTCGCTTTAGAGCGCAAAGGAGCTGAATATGCGAGTTGGCCAGCTCACCATGCAGGTGGATTGGTTGATCTGAAGAAACACTTGGACCTGACTACGAGGTAAATTTAGTCAAAACCCTTTTGAAGACTAAAGAACTTCCAGTTAAAACAGGAGCTGCGCTTCTTGATATCAACCGTACCAGTGTATTACAAGGGCACCCTATATCTCAGGAGGAGTTAGATTACCGTAGATCAGTCAAAGATCGATTACACGAATAACTGGCCTGGGGGCACGACAACTGTCTGCTCCAGCTGAAGAAGCGTGGGCATCAGGTTGGCCGCCGGAAAACGCGCCGTTATATGAATGAAATGGGGATGGATCCAATCTATCCAAAAATGAACCTTTCTAAACGTATGCAACAGGCTAAAGTCTGCCCGTATCTGCTACGAAACGCCGTTATCGACTCGTCCTAATCAGGCATGGTCAATCGACGGCACATCCCCATCAAGCATGGTTCCTGTATCGACCGCTGTGATCGGCTGGTACAGCCGCGTATCGTTGGCTGCGAAGTCGATGATGCTCTAGATGCCAGAGTGGTCGTAACTGCGTTAAAGGCGTTTATGGTAGCAAAACCTATCTATCCTGAGATTCGGATCAGGGCTGTCAGTTTTACAAGCAATGGGCTGCATAGTTTCCTCAGAGAGCAGATCCGTCAAAGCATGGATGGTAAAAAGCCGCTGGGCTGATAATATCATGATTGAACGATGGTTCCGGAACTTCAGTACGAGGAAGCATATCTGACTCACACAGCAATATCCGAGAAGCAAGGAAGGCTGTTGGGAATATGTGCATACATGCAACTTTGAACGTTGTCATTCAGCACTCCAATAATCGAATCTAGACATCCTGCTATTATCAATCCTGTTACTGGATGATCATGCAGCCTGAGGGGAGTTTCTCCCCTGCAGTTACATATATCAGTTCATTATAAAAATGCTTGGATTTTTGTCTGAACAACTGAATCTGTACTACGTTTACTGTTTTTGCCTTAACTTTTATCTCAATAAAATAATCATCCACCTTCATATATAAAATACTTTCAGCATATTCTCTCTCTCCGTTTGGCAGATATCTATGTCTGTGCTTCTTTATCCGTCAATGTTTTGCGTTGACAATTTCCTTCAACATTATCATATTCTCCTTCATATTCTGTGGGACTCAGTTTCAATATATTTTTCCCAGTGCCTTTTTCTTCAGATTTCTCTATATATCATCTATGACATATCTGTGTACCTAACCTCAAAGGCTTCCATATCATTTACATAATTTTTCTTATCTTTACCGGTCTGTATAGAGTCCGTATCCGAGTATTCTTTCATATCTCCTAATTCTTCTCTACTAATCACACTACATATCATGTGCTTTTTCCGTTAAGTTTCAACTGAAACATTTTATTTTCATATATATCTTTATTGACTCTCCCAAAATAAAGTTTGAGATCTTCTAAATCTGTATTTTCTAAATCTGTGTGTTCTAAATCTGTGTGTTCTACTTTTTCGATTTTATTTTCACACCTGAACAAGCTAACATGATTACCGTAATAAAGCCATATAATTATTAATTTTAAAAATTCTTTTCATAATCTTCCCTATTTGAAAAATACAGTTCTCTATTGCTCAAATATATCATATTAAGATTATAATATTCATTAACTTTACAAAATATATTTATTCTGCAGTTACTAAACATCTTAAATGCATTTTTACAAATTCTTCATCGCTTTCACATTGCACTATGGTTGCCGTATATTTTTCCATAAAGGTATGATAAGGTATTTTTCATAATACTTACTGCCGTTATCTTTAGATCTCCACCTTACTTGAACCTGACAGTTCCTTACCGTTAAAATTAATCTTTTCTTTTTCGTTCTACATGTATTTTCGCCCTTATCAAAATATGAATCTTCACTGGCATCTACTTTTGATAAATCCACATCACCCGTCCAGTAAAACAGAACTGTATTGTCAAATGTGACATCATGTGCAACCATATCAAGCACAGGACTTACCTTTATCTACATAATATTTTTATCTTCTTCCGACACTATACCGGACGGCCTTCCCAGAAGTTCATTTCATAATCCGATGCAAAGACCATATGTTTACCTGTAATATCAATTTTATATTAAGCGCACTGTTTGTATATACATTTTCCTTCTAGCTATACGCCTGCACAAAAATCTCCTGTTGATACTTTATCTTCTCTACTTTCTTCCAACACTGCTTTCTGCGGTACTGCTTTCTTCTGTTGTTTCTTCAATGCTTTCTTAGTTTCTTCCTGTCTTTTTCTTCTGTCTCTTCTTTCAGACTTTACTTTCTCTTGTCTCATCTTCTTTAGGTGAGTTTGTTTTGCTTTTTCAAAATCCGACTCATCAGGCTTTTCAAATATATCAAGCAAACTCTGTGCATCATCAGCATCGTATGCGGATACATCTATAGTCACTATATAATCTCCCGTATTTTAAAAACAGCTGCTTTTCAGCTAAAACATCGTATCTCTGCACCGTCATGTTCCCATGCCGACTTTATTTCAAATACCGGGTATTTTCTTACCTGCAACCTTTTCCGTCTGTAAGATTAACATATGACTTTTCCATCATGTCAAATTCTTCTTCATCCTCTTTAAACATATCCTCATATTCACGCTTTTGGTCAAATACTATAATTGTTTAAAGTCTTAGAATCAGGAGCCTTTCGTATCGTGATACTGATACTTCTGGGACGTCTGCATCACTTGCTCCCATATCGCTGATTACGGCACGTCCGCTATCTTTTTCTTTTACCTCATCCATATCATGTTCTGTCATATACTGCGTCGTCATTTTCTCCGATAAAGGCCTTCCTCATAATATATATCCATATCATTGTGACTTCGCGTCAAACTTCAAATCAAGCATCTTGCTAAGATACACATCATCACTTATCTCACCTAATGAAAGCTCAAATTTATCTCTTTCTTTTTCTTTCTTTGTATCTTCAACAGATACGCTCTCATTACGTTTTACCTTCATTACTCTCACCTTTATTACATCCTGCCACAGACAGCATAGATACAAGTAATATACCGCTTATAATCCCGTTTCAAATTTCTTCCCATAGTTTCCCCTTTGATATTTTAATTATTCCTCAAGCTTTGTAAACATATCTATGCATTCACTTGCCTTTTCTTCACTTTCTGCATATGATGTTATCTCCGCGACATAATTTCCGACTTTTAAAAATACTATCTTTTGATATATAGTCTCTCCGTTTTCAGTTGCACTGACTGTTACATAAGGCATAATTTCACCCAAAAACTCACCACTGCCTTTTTGTGTTTCAGCTTCCATTCCCATTCTCTCCATACCTTCTTTTATTCCTACTACAGCTCTGTTTGCGTAAGTGTCGGTATCTTTTATATTTCTTCCTCTTTTATCACCTTACCTGAGATCCTTTTTCACCTTTAGCATGCATATCAGAGAAATTTTTACCTGTATCAAGATATTCTCTTTACTGCTGTAATATCCGATTCTTCTTTTCCTGTATCATAAAAGTTTTTATTTGACTCTTTTTACTTACAAATGTCATATTATTTGACTTTTGCGTCAAAATTTTAATCCGAAACATCTTATTTGTATATACATCACTGTCTGTCTCACCTGTTTGGAGTTCAACATCTTCAACTGGAAGTTTCCACGCTTTCAGCGGTGCTTTTTGTTTCATTTGAATTAGCTTTTGTCTCTGCACTTTCTATTTCTTCCTTATCGTCCAATATTTCAATTGAATCAAAACCTGTCTGTGAGCAGCTGCATAAAGTCCCACCGGAAAAGAATAACCATTATATATTCTCCCCTTCTTATAAAAGGCAGTTTCTGATATACTTTTGAATCTTTTCCGTTTATTGTGTATCTTATACCTTTAACTTCTTTTCCAAGCACATTTATAGTTGTTTTACTCGCACCCTAAACTCGAGTCTAATTTTTGATCAATTGTTTTCTCTAAAAAGTATCAAGGTCTGAATCAGACTTAAGAGCATCACTGAAACAGCCTCTTTTTATTTTTCGTGTAGTTGCATACATATCTACAAAGGCATCACCTTTATCCAAAACTGCTTTTATTGAATCAATATCAGTTTCTGTCTGAATCATTGAATCCGAACTGATTTTTATTGAATCATCATTTTCAAAATTATACTCATTTTCTTTTTCCGTTAACTTTTTATATTGAGACATCTTGTTTGTATATATGCCGTTCTCTACTTTTCAACAGAGAATTCTTTATAAGTATCTGAATCTACAACTATAATTTGACTCAACTTTTTGTGTAGCTCTACTTTTTGTTCAAAAATCTTCACTGTTTTTCTTACCGCAGGCATTCATAGATAACATAGATACAGCCATCAAGCCAATAACAGAAATTTTAAATATTCTTTTCATTTTTCCTCTTATGTGCAAAATACAAACTCAACAAAAAGTTCTCTATTGCTCAAATACATTTTACTAAAATTATAATCTTCATTAACCTAAAAATATATTATGCACATAACGAAATTATGTCCTTTATTTTTATACAATATTACTTTGTTGTTTAAAGTCCTAAGTACAGCTTATTGCATAATTTTTTTAAAACTTTAAACATAAAAAGCACACTCTGTTTCCAAAGTGTGCCTATAAGCTTTTATTATAAAGTTTTATTACATCATTCCCATTCCGCCGCCTGCAGGCATTGCGGTAGCATCTTCCTTTGAATAGTAGCCACTGCCGACTCTGTTGTAAGAAGTGTGGATGCTACCGAGTTTGCATTCTGAAGTGCAGATCTTGTAACCTTTGCAGGGTCCAAGATACCTGACTTAACCATATCCACATACTCTTCTCTGTAAGCATCAAAACCTACACCTTCAGCTTGACTCTCTTACCTTGTTTACAACAACGCTTCCTTCAAGTCCGGCATTCTCAACTATTCTGAAAAAGCGGTGCCTCAAGTGCCTTAAGAATAATCTTTGCACCTGTTCTCTCATCATCACCTTCAAGGTAGCTACAAAGCTTCTCAACTTCCTTGCTTGCGTGGATATAAGCTGAACCGCCTCCTGCAATGATGCCTTCCTCAACAGCAGCTCTTGTAGCATTGAGTGCATCTTCCATACGAAGCTTAGCTTCCTTCATCTCAGTCTCGTAGCCGCACCGACTCTGATGACTGCTACACCGCCTGAAAGCTTTGCAAGTCTTTCCTGTAATTTCTCTTTATCAAACTCGGATGTGGTTTCTGACAGCTGTGCTTTTAATCTGAGCAACTCTCTTTTCAATATCAGCCTTTGAACCCTGTCCGTCAACAATAACAGTATTCTCTTTTTGAACCTAACACTCTTTTGCACGACCAAGGCTTTGCAAGTGTAGCATCCTTAAGATCAAGTCCAAGTTCCTCACTGATCACTGTACCGCCTGTAAGAACAGCTATATCCTTTAACATATCTTTTTCTTCTGTCACCATATCCCGGAGCCTTTACAGCTACAACATTGAATGTTCCTCTAAGCTTATTTACTATAAGTGTTGTAAGAGCCTCACCCTCAACATCCTCAGCTATAATAAGAAGCTTCTGTCCTGATTTAACAAGCTCCTCAAGTACAGGTAAGATATCCTGAATATTTGAAATCTTCTTATCTGTAATAAGTATATATGGATCATCAAGATTTGCTTCCATCTTCTCCATATCTGTACACATATATGCAGAAACATAACCTCTGTCAAACTGCATACCCTCTACAAGGTCAAGCTCTGTCTTCATAGTCTTTGACTCTTCAATAGTGATAACACCCTCGTTTGTTACCTTCTCCATAGCATCTGCTACAAGGCTTCCAACCTCATCATCACTTGCAGAGTAGCTGCAACTCTTGCAATCTGCTCTTTTTCCCCTTTATAGGCTCGCTCATCTTTGCAATAGCCTCTACTGCCACATCTGTAGCCTTCTTCATTCCCCTTACGAAGAAATTATAGGATTTGCACTGCTGCAAGGTTCTTCATTCCTCGTTTATCATTGCCTGTGCAAGAACTGTAGCTGTTGTTGTACCGTCACCTGCCACATCATTTGTCTTTGTGGCAACTTCCTTTTTACAAGCTGTGCACCCATGTTCTCAAACGCATCTTTCAAGCTCTATTTCCTTTGTAATGGTTACACCGTCATTTGTGCTAAGCGGTGTACCGAATGATTTATCAAGTACAACATTTCTTCCTTAGGTCCCAATGTAACTCTAACTGTATCAGCCAGCTTATTTACACCGGCTTCCAATGCTTTTCTGGCTTCAACGCCATATTTAATATCCTTAGCCATAGTATCTACTCCGTCTAAATCTATATATATTATTATTCTATTACCGCCAAAATATCATTCTGCTTAACAACGATGTACTCTTCCTCGTCAAGCTCCACCTCTGTACCTGCATACTTTTGAATAAATTACCTTATCTCAACCTTTAACCTGCATCTTTATTTCTTTTTCCGTCTACAACTCCGCCCGGACCTACAGCAACAACCTCTGCCTGTGAAGGCTTTTTCCTGCCTGTCCCGGAAGTACTATACCGGATGCGGTTGTCTCTTCAGCAACCAATTGCTTTAAACTACTCTATCAAATAAAGGTACCAACTTCATTTTGTATTCCTCCTAATAGTTATATAATCAACTATGTAAGTTTATACCACTTTTTATTAGCAGTGTCAATGCTTGAGTGCTAATTTTTAAATAATTTAAAAACAGCCACAACTTTAACAGTTACCGGCTGATTTTATACCGATTTCTTATTTAAAAATTTGTCATATATTCCAAACACAAATATGAATAAAACAATTATAGGCAGTATGTATGTAAGGTAGAAATCTCATCCAATTCTTCATCTTAAGACCTTCACCCTTTATTGCACTCCTTCATATAATTGTCCCATCCCCATCCGTATCTGCTAACACAAAACAGAAGATATACCAAAGATCCGAGCGGCAGTATTATATTACTTACAAGGAAATCTCTCAAATCAAGTATACTTCCTCCAAAAGGCTTTAGCCATCCGAAAGCTCCAGATACTGAATCCGAATACATGAAGTGAAAGAATATTATAAGGATCATATTGAAAAGGCTTACCTGTTTTCTTGACTTCTTTGTAAGGTCCATACCGCAGGAAACTATATTTTCAAATACTGCAAGTACAGTAGAGAACGCTGCAAATGACATAAATATAAAGAAGAAACTTCCCAAAGTCTTCCAAGCGGCATCTTATTAAAGATGTTCGGCAATGTGATAAATATAAGTGCCGGACCTGATGTCTGATCTACACCATATGTAAATGTAGCCGGGAAGATAATAAGTCCTGATACTATAGCTACAAATGTATCCAGTATAACTATTGTCACAGACTCTCCAAGCATACTTCTGTCATTGCTTATATAACTTCCGAATATAAGCATTGCACCTATTCCAAGGCTTAATGTAAAGAACGCCTGATTCATTGCACCTGTGATTACATTTCCGATACCTGTTTCTTCTATTCTGCTTATGTTCGGTATAAGATAATATTTAAGTCCTTCTGCGGCTCCCTTTAAGAAGAATGAATTTATTGCAAGTATTATCATTACCACAAGAAGTGTAACCATAACTATCTTTGTGATATTCTCAAGCCCCGCTTCAAGTCCTCTTGATACTATAAACATTCCAACTACTACTACAACAACCATCCAAAATATCATTATGCCCGGCTGTGTAAGCATGGTATTGAATACATCCAAAAACACCGTCGGAATCAAGACCTTCAAATCTGCCTGTTACAGTCAGGTAAAAATAATGAAGCATCCATCCTGTTACAGTGGTATAAAAACATCATCAAAAGATAATTACCTATAAATGCCACTATTCCGTGTATATGCCATTTACTTCCTGCAGGTTCCAACTTTTGGTATGCAAGCACAGGACTTTTCTTGCGGCTCTTCCTGCAGAAAACTCATTGTCATTATAGGCAGACCGAGCATTACCAAAAATATCAGATACAGCAGCCAAATGCACCGCCTCCCGCCTTTTTCCTGTCATGTACGGAAACTTCCATACATTACCGATACCTATCGCACATCCGGCTGAAATGAGTATAAACCTGAGCCTGGACTTTAACCTTTCTCTTTCCAAAAATATCCTCCTAATAAACACTTGATATTTTTGAGGATTGCGAGAACAATCAGTGCGAAACAATCGGCACCATAGAAAAACGCTTTACCCCAATAACTTGTTAAATCAAAATGTAAAACATTATAGCATATTTCATAAAAAGAATTCTATGTTATGCATTAAAACATTCTTTAATCAGGTTTGTATTTGTTTCATCGTATTAACATACTGTCATATGTAGTCATTTTTACTTGATGATAATTGTAAATCCTCTTTTTATCTAACCTGAATCCGGATAAATATAAAATAATACAGAATATTATAGGTGAGTGTCCCACTAGTTTTCATCTAACTTCTTCTTCACACTAATTGGCATCTTCCAAATAGTCATGCTTATCAGGTTTTTATATAAACCGCCTTGCTTCATCAGTTCTTCATGATTTCTCGGTTCTATTTTTCCGTTATTTAAAACCAAAAATCTGATCGGCGTTTCGTATGGTAGAAAAGCCCGTGAGCAATCATAATAATGGTCTTGTTCTTTGTCAGTTCTTCAATGGCAGCCTTTAGCTTATCTTCATTTTCCGGATCAATATTTGCTGTAGCTTCGTCAAAAATGACAATCAGGGGCATCTTTTTAACATAGCTCTGGCAATGGAAATTCTCTGTTTTTTTGTCCTCCTGAAAGAGTGGCTCCGCCTTCTCCAATCAACGTATCGTAACCATTTGGCAAGGCTTCTATAAAAATCATGACACATCGCCTTTTAGCAGCTTCTATGACTTCTTCTCTGTGGCACTTTGGCACACTGAACTTGATATTATTTTTCAATCGTATCTTCAAAGAGATAGACATTCTGGAATACCATAGCAATATGACTCATCAGATGGGGCAGAGTATACTCTTTGATGTTCTTCCCACCTATTAAGATTTCTCCTGCATTTACATTCCAAAATCTTGCAATCAGATTACAAAAGGTCGTCTTTCCGCTTCCTGACGGACCGACAATGGCGGTCATGGTGTTCTTCTTCATCTCACAGGAAATATGATCTAAAATTGTCTTTTCATCATAAGCGAAAGAAACATCTTTAAATTCAATATCCGGGTGACGGATTGGGCTTGTTTCAGCTCCTTCTTTTATTTCAGGAATCTTTTCCATATATTTCAAGCTGTCGATGGAGTTCTCTGCAATTCTCAGTATCGCCATAGAGCTTCCTGCCGCCTTGATTCCCTCAAAGATAATAAAGCCGGCAATCATAGACATAATCGCATCTGCCAAAAGCATATCTCCTTCAATGTAATACTTGGCAGATAAAATAATAATAGCGGCAATACTGATTCCAAGAACAATTCGCTGTAAAGCGATATATGGCGTCATGGTTTTTTCCAGTTTCATTGTAATATTGCAGTTTTCTTCAAACGCATTACTCAGTTCTTTATTATTCTTACCGCCTAAATTGTATGATTTAATCACCTGCATTCCTTGTACGGTTTCCAGTACCTGTTTTGTCAAATGTGTTTGAGCAATACCTATTTCGCTTGCATTTTCTCTTGACTTTTTTTCCATAAAATAAGTGACAATAAAAAATGCAAGGATACCCAAAAATGCGGTAATTCCTACCATTATGTGCAAATAAAATAAGGCTAAGGCAAAGACGAAAGTATTGAGTAATCCGCCTAAAACAAGCACAAGCAGCATCGGTACCTGCATTTCAATCTGGCTGAGGGTGGTGGTACTCATTGTTGTAATCTTTCCTAAGCTGAATTCACTGAAAAATCCCATCGGTACTTTTTTAAGCTTGTTTCCGATACGAATTCTTTTATCCGCTGCCATAAAATAGCCGGCATGCGTTTGCTCCAGCTGAGATATATATTGCGTGATAATCTTTCCGACTAAGCTGACAAGAAGAATCCCTAAGACAATGGCTATATCCTTCATGGAAAGAGTTTCGTCAAATATTTTAACGAGAACATAATACACACCGCCCATTTGCATTGCATTAAATGCCGCACAAAGGAAACCGACAATAATGGACTTTCGTATATTCGATTGTTCCTTTTCCGCAAAGTTCCATATTTTCTTAAATACTGTAATCATAACGCTCCTCCTTTCCCGCAGCTTTCCATAAAGAGGAATAGACTTTTGACGTTTCTAAAAGTTCCTCATGCTGTCCACAACTTTCAATCTTCCCGTTTTCGACCACAAATATTTTATCTGCATTGACAATGGTTCTAAGCCTATGTGCAATTAAAATCAATGTTTTTCCTTTCACCAAATTACTGATGGCTTCCTGCACAATGCTTTCGTTTTCGGTATCCATATAGGAGGTGGCTTCATCTAAAATAACGATCGGTGCATTTTTTTCAGCATGGCTCTTGCGATAGAAATTGTTGCTTTTTCTCCTCCGGACAAATGTCCTCCGCCTTCTCCCACAATCGTGTCATACCCGGCGGATAACCCTCGGATAAATTCATCACAACCGGATAATTTTTGCCATTTCTCTACTTCCTTATCACTTGCCGACGGTTTTTCCGATTCTTATATTTTCTCTGACAGACATATCAAATAGATAGTTGTCCTGTGATACATAAGAGATGGTTTCGGATAACTGTTCCAGCGGAATCTCTTTGATGTTTTTTCCCCCGATACTTACTTCTCCGGCATCTGCATTCCAAAAACCTGCGATCAGCTTCGTAATGGTTGACTTTTCCGCCTCCTGACGGACCGACAAATGCCGTTACCTGATTTTCCCCAATCGTCAAACTGACCCCTTCTAATACTTTCTTATCTTCCGAATAGGAAAAATCCACATTTTTCAGTTCAATATCACTACCGGATAACGAAACATTCTCTTTACCATGCTCAAGATCAGGGGCATCCAAAATCAATCCGATTTCCTTTGTAATCGTTCCTATTCTGGACAAATCATCCATATAATTGGTCGCCGTCAATATATTTTCCACCGTTCCAAAAGAAAGTACAATGATGGTTATAAAAGTCGCTATTGTTAAGGAACCATTTAAATAGAAATAAACTCCTAACGGCAGGATTGTAAGCAAGGACATGGGTGAAATTTTTCTGTATGCAGATACACCGATCATCGTTTCTTTCATCCAATGATAATAAAATGCCGCATTTTCATGGACTGCTTCACTGTATTTCTGATAGGAAGTTTCGCTTTGATTGAACATCTTGATGACCTCAATTCCTCCGATATATTCCACCACTGCGTTATTCATTTTCTGATTGATTTCCACCGATTGCTGATACTTTTTCCCATAAGATGCCATCACCGATTTCATACAGAACATTCCAATCACAAGAGGAATCAAGGAAACAATTGCCAATCTCCAATCCAAAATAAACATATAAATCAGCAAGAGAATCGGACCGATGATATTTGCAGTCATTTCAGGAATAATATGTGCTAAGATCGTTTCCATGGAATCCACCTGATCCACAATAATATTCTTGAGCTTACCGGAAGAAATATTCATAACATTCCCAAGGGGCATCCGAAACAGTTTTTTAGAAATTTCTTCCCTTATCTTTTTTAAGGAATAAAACGTTGCCTGATGCGATATGGAAGTGGAAGCCGCCGCAAAGATTTCTTTCAAGACCATTGCGGCTAATACCATAAGACCGTATTGCAAATAAAAATCCGAATTCTGTGTTTTTTTCCAATCAGTCCTACAATCATTTTTGCTAATACGATATATGCGGCAAGACCGGATACCACTCCTAAAACTGCCAATAGAACGGATTGAATGTAAGTGTTCTTATATTCTTTTACATACTGTTTGATTAAATTCATAATCCAAATCCTCCTCTTATACCAAAAAAATTTTTTTATCTTATGGGAGCAAATAAGAAATCCGATATTTTACCTTCATTTCCTTTTTACAGCTATCTTTTTATAAGTCTTGTCATCCAGCATCAACACTGTATTGCACACTTCAAAGAGAAGTTCTAAATCATGGGTAATAATGACCACCGGTCTCTTGGCGGCATATTTCCTTATCATAGCTCCTATTTCTTTCATTCTCTTATAATCAAGCCCTGAAGTCGGCTCGTCCAATATAATGATTTTTTTCTTTCACTTAAAAAAGGCAGTGGCAAGTGCAAGCCTTTGCTTTTTGCCCACCGGAAAGTTCTTGTGGGTGATCCATTTTTTTATCCCACAAATCAATTGCATGAATATAGGTAGTGACTTCTTTTTAAGTATTCACTATCTTTCACTTTATTTTTTTAGGAATCAGTTCATTTTCCACCGTATCAAAAGAAAAATTTGATAATCCACATCCTGCATCATATAATATGATTGCTTCAATCTTTCTTTCGTTGTTTTTCCATAGCTTATTTTCCCTTTATTTTTAATTAAGCCTGCCAAAGTTCTTCCTAACGTTGTTTTTCCAATTCCATTTTCCCCGATGATTGCCATAATTTCTCCATAATGAAGATCAAAAGAAAGATTCTTTATGAGTTCCTGTTTTTCGTATATCAATATTTAAATCTACGATCTCGGCAACCTTTTTCTTGCTCTTCATCCGAGTTTTTGTGCTTTCAGAGACTGATAACTGATTGCTCGCAATCCATATTTTTTTTACAGTCATCCTCTGTGAGTTCTCCTTGAGAAAACACCCTCTCGATTGTCCCGTCTTTCATATAGATTAACCGGTCATATAAATCATTCAAAAAAAACAATCGATGTTCCGCAATAATAATCGCCTTTCCCATTTCTTTTAAAGTGCGGACAATATCTCTAAACTGAGCAATCCCTTGATAATCCAAATTGGAGGAAGGCTCGTCAAAGAAAATAATTTTCGTATCATATAGTAAAGTGGAAGCGATCGCCACTTTTTGTTTCTGTCCTCCGGAAAGTTCCGAAAGTTTCTTATCCATCAAGTCAGAAATCCCCATTTTCTCAAAGGCTTCTTTTGTTTTTTGCTTTAATTCCTCAAGAGGCATTCCTAAGTTTTCTCCAACAAAGGCGACTTCTTCTTCCGCAATGGTAGCAAAAAATTGATCCGACGGATTTTGAAATACATTGCCGATATATTTTGCAAGCTCACCTTTTTTTCGTAGTCCAGCAAATTTTTTTATCAAATAATTTTTACTTCTCCGTCTAAATCACCCTCATAGTGATAGGGAATTAAGCCATTTAATATTCTTGTTAAAGTCGTTTTTCCACATCCTGAAAGTCCTGTTATAACAATCAATTCACCCGGCTCAACACTTAAACTTAAATTTTTTAAGATAATCTCTTTGCTGTTTTTATACTTAAATTTGTTGATTTTGACTTCTAAAATGTTCATTTATAATCCTCTGCATCTAAAACAATCTCCATACTAAATAAAAAAAGCAACAACCAAACAAATCAAGTCAAAAAAATTATATTTAGTTGGATTGTAACTTGTTTTTTTTATTTTATACTCTGCACCTTTTGAAATAATGGAAGATGTTAAAGTTTCGCTTACATGAAGACACTTATACATCAATGGAATAAGATAAAGTTCAAATGAACGGACAGGATGTACGAGGCTTATTCTTAAGCCCCTTACTTTCATACCATTTCGTATTTCTTTAATCCTTATTTCCATTTCACTCATAAATCTAAGTCCCGTAGCAATACTAAGGTTAAAGTCATTTGGAATTCCAATTTTCCTTAAAGAACTCATTATAGTAAGTGGCGATAAAGAAATCAGTATCCTACCTAAAACAAAAATAGGAAAAAGTTTTATCCCAATTAAGAGTAAACCTATAAAAGACGCCACTCCAAGTTCATAAGGAAGTTTTCCCCAACAAATGCAAAAAGCAATAAAAAGAAACAGGTACTTTACAGACACACTAAGAAATGCTTTTTGAATGCGTTAGTAACAAAATAAATGAAACGGACATCATAATATAATAGCCAAGTTTATCAGTAATAAAAAAAGTGTAATGGAAAATGAAACGATGAGGATAAACAAAAACTATACTATTAACTATGCAAGTCTCTTTTTACTGTGTTTTTTTGCATCAAAGTATCCCTTTCTCTTTTCTTTTTTTCAAAAAAATTTATTATTGATATACATTCCGAACATGCCAGCCACAATAACTAAAACGATATTTATAACAATCGAAATCAACATTGCTTTTAGGTGTAAAAAAATGTGTACATATATTGAGCTTGCTCCGGAGAAAAAAACAGTAAATACTTCCACTAATTTTTTTCAGGGACCTAAAACTTTTTAACAAAAGGTCATAGCATGCATTGAAATGATAAACATTCCAGTCGCCACTAGCCGCTGCAACTCGTTTATCATCTTCATAACTTTCCTATGATAATTTCGGCCACAATACCTGCTATTAAATTTATAATAAGCATCGGCCAATATCCCATTAACGACCAAAAAAATAGCCAGCAACATGAAAAAAATATAAAATGCTGAAGGTTTTTTTCTTAATCTTTTTTTGCCATTACAACAAATGGCGGTGCAATTACAAGTGCAGAAAATCCACTTGCAACATAAAGAGAAACTGTTCCCAACATTCCTGTTCCCATTGATACAGCCATACCTAAAACAAAAAGCAATAACTGTAAATACAGTGATTTGAATAATGTCTTTTAATTTCATAATAAACTTCCCTCCTAAATTCCGGTTCTTTATTTGTTAGCTTCAACTAACCCTGATGAAAAAATTAAGGCACCGGTGTACCGGTGCCTTATATCACCATCTATGTTAAGTGTACCTGCAATGTTAGAAGTTCTCTATAACCAATTGGGTATTTTTTAACTCCAAAAAGACAAATTGCTCTCACTTAAATTCACTTGGAGTTTTACCCATAATACTTTTAAACGCCTTTGAAAACTTGCTTTGATTTTCATAACCAGCCATCTCGGCAAGTTTCCCTATACTTAAGTATGGTTTTTTATTCAAAAGAATTGCTGCTTCTTTTATTCTGTTTGTCCTCATAAAAGCACCTATCGATTGCCCCGAAATACATTGAAAGCAATTTTTAAGACTTGATTCGGAAACCGCAAACTTTTTTCGCTAAATCTTTTATCTTCAGCCATTCAAAAGGATTTTCTATAATCATTTTATAACACTCTTGAGTTGCTCTGTATACCGGTTCGGAAAATGATGAAAACTGTTCTGTATCTTTTGATTCTATCAAGCTTAAAAACAAAAGTAACTCTATCGTTTTTATAATGGAGTATGGAAGTTTTACTCTTTCATCTACCTCATACAATTCGTTGATAATATGATTTATTCCATCACGAGAACGTATAATCAAAGATACTCCATTTTTACACAATCTGTCTCGTAATCTCTGCAAATCAATATTTCCATACGGAAAATATTTATCAATTGATTTTTGAGCCACATTTATATCAATAAAAAGTGAAAGTCCAACATATTTCTTCATAGGGATACACGAATTTTTAAATGAAGCTTTGCCAAGATCAACAATACTTAAATCTCCTCTCCCTAAAAAGGCATGCTCGTTATTTTCTAAAATAAATTCATAACAACCTTCTAAACAATGATCAATCTGTAACATACCCTCCTTAGGCTCTATCTTTTTGATAAGTAGTTTGCATATTCAAAGTATTGTAAGAAAGTTGAATTCCTTCCAAAAAGATTATAGCAGCGCATTTTCACCTGTTCCTGTATCATTGTTTAAGCAATATATTTGTATATCCTTTGTCTGCTTTTTCTGTAAAAAGAGTTTATCATAAGCATTTTTCAATAACATTGTTTTTTTATTTAACTCCATTTCTTTTCTCACCTCATTTTTATATTTAACCTAGATTATTCACGGTAACACCATGAAAGTGGCTGAAAACCACATTATTACTATGTTGTTACTAAATATTACTATTCACTTATCAAGTGAATAAAAAGAGCGTCCATTTGTGGTGAAAAATTAAGGTGCTTTTTAAACTTAACAAAAATTACACAAAGGGAGCCCTCTATGAGTATTGTAAACACCTTGTCACTTGAAAGCAATAGAAAAATTAAAATTAGTTTCGACGGAGGCGATTTATCCTCTGATGCCGACTTACTTCTTATAAAAAGAATTCGTAAGTAAACTTGGCATTGATAAACTTTTTCGGTCAATCATTTAAAACCAATGATTCTGCATTATTTTGTTATCATACTGATAAATAAAAACTTTCTTCAGATGATATATATGATCATTGCAGGCTATTTTGAAGATGACACTTCATATAAACTTACAAATGATCCTGCGTTTAAAGCAGTGCTTAATAAAGATACTTTAATCACAACCGACCATTTCAAGATTTCATAATCGAATGGATGAGAGATTCTTTTGAATCAGTTCCTTAGTTAAACTTCTTCTTCGTGGAGATAGCGGTTTTTGCAACACTAAGTTTTTATAAACAGTGTGAAGAAAACGGTACAGACTATGTAATTTGTAATTTGTTGAAAAATGCTGTACTTCGATGCTAAGACATCTTTACCTTGTAGATGAACTTGATGAAGTACAAAAACAACAAAAGTAGATTATGCTGTAGTTTGCGGTGAATTCATGTATCAAGCCGGACCTTGGCCTTATGAAAGACGTGTTGTCTGTAAAGTTGAAAAAGCCTGAAAACCAAATGACATACATGTATACATTCATTGTTACAAACATGGAGTCAGCCCATTTTTAGGTGTATTAAGTCAGTTATAGCTTCATAGATTAAGTTTAGAGATTTATAGCACGGTACTTAATTTAAATATTGCACCGTGAATAATTCAGGATAGAGATTTTGTTAATATGAATAATCTTTAATTTTTAAGTATTGACTATAACATTGCGTCATAGTTTATACTTATCCTTGTTAGGAGGTTCTCAAATGTTTTTAATTAAAAAGGTTAGTGAAATAAGCGGTGTATCGGTGCGCACTTTACACCATTATGATGAACTAGGTTTACTTTCACCTAAAAAGCATGAAAACAGGTACAGATATTATTCCGAGGATGATATGTCTTTTTGCAAATGATATTGTTTTATAAATATCTGGGATTTCCTTTAAAACAGATAAAGGATTTTATTAAAACAGGAAGATTCGGAAATACTCCATCATCTAAAAGAAACAACTCGTTTTGATGCAAAAGAAAAAGCAAAAACTCTTAACACTTATTGATACATTGGAAAGACTATTGAGTCAAGAGAAAGGAGAATTACTATGTCAACAAAAGAAAAATTCAAAGGTTTTACATATCAGGACAATGAAAAATACAAACAAAAAGCAATAGACCTTTATGGAAAGGGAAGTTATTGAAGAAGCTGTTAAAAAGCAAAAAGGGAAGAGAACAGGAAATTGCCGATGGTTTTAATAATATCTTTTTGCCATATCGGATAATATGTCAAAGGGACTGAAGGCTACATCAAAAGAAAATACAGAACTGGCAAAAAGCTTCATAAACATATTTGTGAATACTCATTTGACTGTAGTGCGGATGTGTTTTCAAGCATAGGCTATGGATATGTTAAAAATCCGGAATTTAAAAATAATATGGATAAGTTCAGAGAGGCATGGCACAGTATCTGTGGATGCAATTCAACAGTATGTAAAAAGAGATTTAATTGACAGATCTTTTATTTCATATTTTCACCTCTAAGTATCATTTTATTGTACTTATAGGTGAAAATCAAAGCATTTCAATTTATTTTTAAATAACACTTAATATTATACAATAATTACTCAACACTTTTTAATTATTTTTGACTTGCATTTTCTCAATAATTGATGTAGTATCAATATATGCTGTATGTAGTTTTTGAAAACTATGTTAAGGAGGGATTTATGAAAACGAAAAATAGAGAAAAGACAAGATTTGGCGTACTTCCCGGCACTATATCAATACAAATAAAGGGAACCTGGCTCGGCACTTCACCCACTTTTATCGGACTTATACTTGTTTGGATAGGTGCATTACCGCTGATGCAAAGGAGCATAGAACATGGAAGCTTTATAACATCTCTATCTATGCTTGTATTTATTATATCCACTACGCTCTTATATACAGCAAGTACACTGTATCACTCTGTAGTACTGGATTTGAAAAAAACAATGATATTCAGAAAAATAGATCATACTATGATTTCCGTATTGATAGCGGGAACCTACACACCTGTATGTCTTACCGCACTTAAAGGATTTACAGGATACATATTACTTGCAGCCATATGGGCACTTGCCATCGGAGGTATCTTTTTAAAAATTTTCTTTGTAAGCTGCCCGAAGTGGCTGTCATCCACTTTGTATTTGATAATGGGATGGCTCTGTGTCTTTGCCCTGAAACCGCTCTACAAGAGCCTTACCACTTTCAGGATTCCTGTGGCTTTTGTTTGGAGGTATCGCATATACACTTGGAGCAGTCATCTATGCATTTAAGCTGAAGTCGTTTAATGAAAAACATATTTACTTCGGTTCACATGAGATTTTTCATGTATTTATAATGCTTGGAACATTCTGCCACTATATGCTTTTATTTACTACGCTGTCATTCTACTGATAAATATTATAAAGAACAAACGTACTGCTTATTCAACAGTACCGTTTTATTTTATTTACTATAATTTCTATCTACTATTTTTTTGTGCCCTATAACAAAACTCATCCAAAGCCATTTCATCAAGCAAATACTTTTGGAATATTTTTCCCATTTCTGAAATATCTGTCATTGACTCTGATGTTAACGGTCTTGCTTTCAAACTGCAGTTTTCTACATATCCTCTTATTGTATCAATATCAGGAACATTTATATTTATGTTTTTATCTAATATAACATCTATTCTTGCGGGAACTTGCTTCATTACATTGCTATATTCCACACATCCGTCTTTGCTTGAGATATAATGTAAAAATCGTTTTGCAGCAGATTTATTTTTTGAAGCCTTGTTCAATACATACTGCCATGTAGCAATATTTGTTGACAAGTTTTTTATATTAGGAAGTTTAACTACATGAATGCTATCTTCACCATATTTGCCGGAATTATAAAATGTATTTATAGCTCCACTATACATGAATATACTTCCATACTTCCCATCTATAAACTTTTGCTCCATCTGCTCATACCTGTCTATCATCTGTGCTTTAGATGTATGGTTATATTTTTAACATATCATGCAAAAATACTACCGCATTCCTGGTATTATCGTTACTCCAATTATAATAATCACCACCAAACATATTTATAAACTGAGACAAATCATTGTATATATACGTTTCTTCCCATGCACCACCATAAGCATACAAACCTGTACCATAATCATAATTCAAAAACGATGAGAAATCGTCCAAGTTTTTTATATCTCGTACATTAGACAATATGGCATATTTCTCATTCACCCAAAACATCATAATATCCATCATATACGGAACGGAAAAAGACATTTTTATTATACATTGATACCGATTCTACATAATCCTTAGGGATATGACTGTAAAACATCCTTTGTCATAATATCATCTAACGGTTCTAAATATCCTCTCGATTTAAATTCACTAACCATCTCATCGTTTACTGAAATCAAATCTATATCTGTACTACCTGAATAGAGTTTATTTGATATTTCAGCTTGTCTATTATTTGCATCTTCAGGACAAGGAATTATATTTATTTTTATATTTAATTTTTTGAAACATTATCAATATAATTAATAAAATCAGGATTATTAGCCTCTATATGCATTATATTTAATTCATCACCAAATATACTCTGATGTGACTTCTTCTTTATCTTTATTATTTATGAGAACACGATATTAAAAAAATAAGTACATACACAAAAATGATACTATATAATATTTTTCTTCAATTTTACACCTATCTCGGACGCCTGTACTCCTTACTCAAAAGTGGTGAAAATGGATTATGAGGTTCGCTCTGATACCAATAAGCAACGCTCGCAACATCATCTTGTCTCTCAAATAAACCTCCATGTCCAACACCGATTTGTTGTATAGTAACCTTTAAGTCTTCATCAAAACATATCGGATCTTGTATATGCCATCTATAAAATCCTCTCATCGGCAAACAGTCATCGTTATGGTAATCATTGTGAATCAATTCATCATGTGAAGAATAATACGGATATCCCATATATGCAGTATTATAATTCTGTTCCACAGTCTTTCCGTTAACTTGCTTCGCAAAGCTCCAAGATCCTCCAAAGTAATCTTCAGTCCCTGTTCCGCATATTGTAGGATATTCCAAATCTCCGTCTATATAAAACTTTACTTCACCTTCACCCCACCAGTATCTTTCCAATGTTGTCAATGCCAAAGTATGTACCTACATAATGACCTCTCCCTTTGACATTATCAAGTATCACATAGTCCTTACCTATCGTAGTCAATCTCTCTCTTCTCCACTGTGCATGAAAAATATGCTACATCATCATTGAGTTCATCTACAATACAATAATCTATCTGATAGAAAAAAAGCAGGTATCGGATTCGCATGCTGATTTTCCAAGGTTATTCTGGCTCTCTTTTTAAAACGGCATCTGGAAATAACTGTTCATTCCGCGGTTCGGAATAACTGCTATAGGAATAGAATTAACTGTACATTCTCTTGCAAACCCGCAACAAAACAAATCTCCCAACGGACTCTCTACAGAAGGTACCACCTCATCATCCCAATATATCCTTATTACCAAGTCACTTAAAACAAAGCAATCCGCTTCTGTAGTCTTATTTGTAACTGTAATCCATATGTGATTTATGATACCCGGGTCCCTCTATATCTGCAAGTGTTACAGTTGCACCGCTTGGTATATCCTTCAAACATGGGCTACCTTTTCTTGAAGGTCCAAGATTACTTGCCGCCATCCCGCCTTTTCCTTTTTCTCCTGTAGGATTTTCTGCATTTATTGCTCTGCTTTTTCTATTCTTCAAAACAGCTAAATTTCCTAAACTTCCATATAAATCATACATAAATTTTTCCTCCAAATATTAACTATGATTTAACTCCACCTGCCATAATTCCGTCCATAATTTGTTTTTCAAAAATTGCTACAAATATTATTATCGGTAAAAGTATAATCCATCCCATAGCGCTAACTAAATCCCATGGTACCCCATACATATTATCTCTTAAAGGAAGCTGAACAATTGCTACCGACAATACCTGAATTCCGTTTGAGTAATACAAAGGTGTGAAGAAATTATTTAAACAGTTTATAAAATTAATAATACACACAGTTGCAATAGCCGGCTTCATCAAAGGCAAAACTATATAAAAAGTATTTGTACAAAATTTTGCACCGTCTATTGAAGCCGCCTCTTCAAGAGAAATAGGAATTTTTCCAACAAAAATTATTTAATATCAAAACGGTAAAAGGAATAACTGAACTTACATATAATAAAAATTAAACCTTGATATGTATCAAATAATCCAACCTTTTTCATAAACTCATACAGAGGTCTTGCAGTCACTACTTCAGGTATAAGTAAAGTTGCAAGTATAAATGCAAAAGCTATACTTATCCATTTTTGATTTAAATCTTGAAAATCCATAAGCAGCCATTGTACATAATATTGTACTTATTATTAAAAGTACTACCTACAATCAGTATTGTATTTCCTATTTTTACTCAATAATCCCTACATTTTTCAATCAGAAATTTATAACTTTCAAGTGTAGGATGATTCGGCAAATAATCTATAGGCTTCTTAAATAATTCTCCTGCAGGTGTAATTGATGAAATAAAAATCCAATAAACAGGAAATAAAATAAAAAAGGCGACTACAGCAAATAATAACCATTTACAAATAGTTATACATTTTTTTATACTTTATATTTTATATTGCTTTTTCATATTACCTCCTATCAATCATTATATTTATTCATAAATCTTATATTTACCCAACTAAACAATGCCATTAAAACAAATAACATAATAGCTAGAGTTGATGCATATCCTATATTTAGATTGGTAAACGATTCCATAGCTATACGGTAAGCTATTAGAGATGTATCCTCACCCAGGGTCCACCTGATGTCATAGCATATACCAGGTCAAACGATGTTAATCTCCACAATGTAAATGGAATACATAATGTAAGTATATTCTTAATTATCAGAGGTAGAGTAATTTTTAAAAAAATATTTGAATACTGTTGGCACCATCCACCTTAGCTGCTTCATATACATCCTCTGATATAAATTGAAGTCCGGATAAAATTAGTATTGCAAAAAAAGGTAAGTCTTTCCACAAATCCATAGATATAACTGCTCCACGAGCAGAACCTGTATTTATTAACCAATTAAATTGAAAACTTGGTATGAATCTTCTTATTAAGTCATTAATTAAACCATAATCATTATTGAATCCCCATTTTGCCGCCATACCTATAACAACTGCAGGCATTGCCCATGGGTATCAATACTATAGTTCTTAAAAAAGCGTCTTCCTCTAAATTTCATATTCAGAATCAAAGCCAATACAGTTCCCAATAAAACATGAAAAAGCATAGATACAATAACAAAAATTGCCGTAAATTTTATTGATGAAATAATCTTATCATCCTTAAATACATCTATATAATTTTTTTAAACCTATAAATTCGTGTATACCTGATAATACTTTAATATTATATAAACTATTTATAAATGTTATTATTATCGGATATATAGTGGTAAAACCTCTTATTATTACTATAGGTATTATCAAAATTACAGGTATATATTTTTATCTTACTGTTAGTATTCAAAACAAATCTACCTCCACTTATAAAAAAACAAATGCTACAGCTTACATTATGTTAAACCAAAATACGCTGTAGCATTCAAAATATTCTATTTATATTTATCTACAAGTTCTTGTGCTTTCTTACAGAAATCATCTACAGATATCTCACCCTTCATACAAGACTGATATATTGTTCCCATGTCTGTAATAAACTCCATAGTCTGAGGTAACATAGGTCTACCCTGTACATTACACTCAGATGCATATCTGCTGTACATTTCCTTTGCCGGATCTGTATCAGGTACAACCTTCTCGGCAACATCCTTTCTTGCAGGATAACGATCAAAATATTTATATGAAGCTTCCATTCCACCCTCAGATGCCATATACTTTAAAAATTTTATTGCCGCTTCCTTATTTTTTTGAAGATGAATTCAATACATAACTCCATGAATCTGTAAATATAGCTCTCTTACCGTCATCTGTCATTGAAGGAACCATAGCCATATGAATCTTATCTTGTCCTAACATACCTGCTTTTTCATAGTCTGTACCAAGCCCCCACATAAACCAACATCCATACTTTCCGTCATTTACTTTAGGATTCATCTGTTCATATTTATCTGCAATCTGGTCAATAGGTGTCTGCTTATTTTGTACCATATCATATAAAAAAACTGTATTGCTTCTTTATTCTCAGGCCTTGTCCAATCAAAAATAATCTCCACCAAACATATTTACAAATTGGGCAATCTCATTAAACACATATGTCTTTTTCCCATGAACCACCATAACCATATCTTCCATCTTTTGAAGCGGCAAGCATATATTTCTCGAAATCTTCCTTTGTATCCAATTTATCAACACCTGCTTCATCCATTATCTTTTGATTTACCCAAAATGCCAGATAACCTGAATATCCCGGAACTCCGATAATATTTCCCTGCTTATCGGTAATCATCTGATCCAAATAACCTTTTGCAAATTCACCTCTGATATCTTCTGTCATAACAGTATCATTCAAGCCTTCAAGCCATCCCGAATTTTTAAATGATGCACTCATCTCATCATTTATCTCAAGTATATCTACGCTTGAATCACCTGTAGAAAGTATAGTGGTTATCTTTTTGTTGACGTGTATCCGAATCTGTAGGTGCTGCAATTACATTTATCTTCAACCCTGTAGCATCTTCTACATTTTTAAGCCAATCTCCAAAATCAGCATCGGTTGTATTGATACTATACAGTGTTAAGTCATACTTATTACCGTTATTATCACCACCGGCAGTTTCCTTTGTGTTACTTCCACATCCTGATAACACTCCTGTTAAAAACATTGTACCTAACATAAGTTTTGCGATTTTTCTTCTTCATTTTCCCTCCACGCATTTGTATATTAATTTTTGATATACCAATAATAATAAATTTTTTTCATCTAACAAAATACAATATATTACGAACCGTTTATATTATTTTTTTATTTATATTGTTTTTGTATTTTTATCAGATTATAATACCTTCTATATAAACAAGGAGGCATTTATGGATATTATAAGATATGTAAAATCCTTTTATATTTTCAAAAGTATCATCATAGATTATTATTCTCATTTTTAATATGTACAGTACTACCTATCATTTTTAATGGGCTCAATACTATACAGTATTACACATAAAATTGCAGGTGACAGTATATTAAACTCAATTATTCTTGCAGATGACCAACTTAATATAAGAATAAACAACAGATTAAATCAAGTTCAAAAGATATCGGATACTATAAGGTATGATATGTACTCATTGTTGAACAGAATGCCACACAACAGTGAAGACTTCTCCATACTTACAAATGTAAGAGATAATATACATCTATTAGAGTCAACATTTAATGTTTACCATATAGATATTTTTTTGGATGATAAAAAATATAGCTTCTTCTGAAGGATTGACCTTTCATCCATTATATGACCTAAAAAAAGTTTGATCTTGAAGATATTGTGAGTATGGATTCTAAGTGGATTTATAAACCAAATTATCATCTATCATATGTTTTGGATAATACCGGAAAAACTCAAAATGTAACAGGCTATGTGAGTACGCTAAACAATCAAGTTACTAAAAAAACACTGAGTACGCATATATAGTATTATTAAATACAAGTGAATTTTTCTAGTATGTTAAATGAAAGTTTTTCAGGTATTGATCTCTCAGGATTTATCGTAGATTTAAACGGCAATATCATCTCACATACAGATGAAAAACTAATCGGTACAAAAATTAGATGGTGATATATTAAATATTATTTCATCAGGTAATAAAAACAGTATATGATAATAAAAGTTTATACTATCATGTGGTCAAATTAGACAACGGTTGGTATCACGTTACCGAGATTCCTAAAACATATATTTACAGTAATGTATATACTATCCTTAAGACATTTTTCCTAATCATATTTATATCTATACCTATAATACTACTTGTAATTTTCCTTACTTCTGCAAATCTGACAAACAGAATCAGAAAACTTTCTTTTTGCTATGGATAGTTTCAAACTTGGCAAAAAAAGTATTAAACTTGACTATTTAACAAATATTAATGATTCTGATTGCTATGATGAAATAGACAGGCTTGGTTTAACGTTTTTTTAAATATGCAGGAATCAATAAATAAAAATATGCAATCTATACTTGAGTTAACTGTATCTGAGGAAAAAGCTGAAATATCAGCTGCTGCAATCACAAATCAATCCTCACTTCTTGTATAATATACTTGGTACAATCAAGACATGCCAAACTATAGGTAAGTTGGATATAGCAAATCATATGATAGATAATTTAACAAGATTTTACAGAATGTCACTTAGGAAGTCAGGTGAAAAAAATAACTATAAAAGATGAGTTGGAGATATCAAGACTTTTACCTTGAAATGGAGCAACTTTGTCGCAAAGATACATTAACTTGGAGTATTGATACTGAAGACGGTATAGAAAATTATTTGATATGTAAATTCACATTACAGCCGTTTCTTGAAAACTCTATTTTACATGGCTATTCTACTGGACATAGAAATATACATATATCTATATCTGTTTGTTATGGTGATGATGAAATAATCATTATTATAAAAAGATAACGGATGTGGAATTGAACCTGAAAAAGTTGACCAAAAATCAAATATCAATTACAAAATCATATAGTAGACTATACTCAGCATTTCGGTATTTGTAATGTAAATAAAAGAATATCCAAATACAGAATTCGGATCCGGTGAAATTACAATCGAAAGTTGTTTAAATGAGGGTACTACTATTACTATAAAAATATGCACAGATGGAGGGTGACAATTGAAAAAGTAATTTTAATTGATGATAATTATATTGTCTCTGAAGGTATTAAAATAAATATAGACTGGAATGCTTTTAAATGCTGAAGTATCTTTTATTACTCAAAATGGTAGAGATGCTCTTGAATATGCAAGGAATGAACATATAGATCTCATAATTACAGACATAGAAATGCCAAATATAGACGGAATAACACTGAGTCGAGAGATATTAAAAAAATAAATCCGTATATAAAGATAATACTTATAAGTGCATATGACAGATTTGAATATGCAAAAACAAGCGGTAAGACTCGGTGTATGTGATTACATTGAAAAACCTATCGACTATTCTTTTTTTGTCTGAAAAATTAAAAATGCTTTTGATAAGATAGATAGGGAACATAAAAATTTATCTATTTTAAAAGAAAGTAAGCAACTTATGATAGCTAAATTTTTTTCAAGATATATTATATTTTTCATCCAGTAAACCTTCAAAAATATTTTTGAAAAATATATCAGCTATCTTGATATCACAATAGATTATTCATTCTTTAACATAGTAAAATTAGAAATAGAAAGCCCTACACTATTTGAAGAAGATGATGGAGTATTGACATTTCAAATGGAAATTTTAAATATATCTGATACATTTAAAAAAATGAATGTGAACTATTTGATAAACATTATTGTATTCAAGATTTGAATAATTTAATATTCATTATTGCACAAAATAGTAATACACCATCTCATTTTCAATATGTTATTCATAAAAACAGTTTCATCTTTTTGGATAAATATAAAGAGTCCGTTTTAAATATAAGTATAGGAATTGGAACTATTGTAGACAGTATATGGAAATTAAATATTTCATATGAAAATGCTTGCCACGCTCTGAAATATAGATTTTTATCCTAATAAAAACATCTTTTGATGCTTTAGAAGCCACAGGAAAAGAATTCAGTCTTTTTAAATAACTCAGACTTTTATTGAGGAGGAATTTATAAGCCTTCTTTTGTAAAAAGGATATTACTGCTATTGAAGAATGGCTTAGAAATTTCTTTTAATGAATTATCTAAGAAATATGAAAAACAAAAACATTATATTTATCCGTATATACTCACTGCTTGGAAAAAAATATTGAGATTTCTATATGAAATAAACATTGATACGAGTGGATTAGAACAAAAAAATAATTAAAGTATATAGTGGATTTGATACTTTTCATACTTATGATCAATTTTTTTCTTTGGATGAAAGAAATATGTAATTTAGTATGTGATAAATTAAGTCTGTCATTAAAATCATACCACGATCAAACTTATGAACTTGTCGATAATTATATTAAAAAAATAATTACGAAGACAACTCACTAAGCCTTAATGATATAGCAAGATATGCAAATATGAGTCCTTCATATTTAAGTGCATTATACAAGAAAAAAATAATAATAAAAGTATAAGTGATACAATAACTTCATATCGTATTGAAGCAGCCAAGGAATATCTTGTAACAAGTACTCTTTCATTAAAAGAAATAAGTTTAAAAATGTGGATACGCCAATCAGTACTATTTCAGTACAAGCTTTTAAAAAGCAACTTGGA
>BNJV01002062.1_pt1 | contig 51133 bp, 65 predicted proteins | sample 8540591 | NCBI WGS metagenome assembly BNJV01 (sample SAMD00202457, study PRJDB9452) | human saliva metagenome | host: Homo sapiens | reverse complement strand
TAAATCCTAAATTCCTTCTGGCCTGAGACGAAGAACTACTGGAAGATTTGAGTAAATCATTCAGTAGTATTTACATTAGAAGATGGTGTATGTAGAAGGTGGTTGGGGACAACGTGTAGCTAGTTTCTACGGACCAACTAATATGCTCGTTAAAAACTATGGTATTGTTAAAGAATTCCACGATCGGTATGATGCAAGTGAATTATTATATGAAAATGGAGTATCTTTGGAACAAATTGTAGCGGATGCAAAAACAACTGCTATCCTTTTAATTTTATAGAATTTTAATTAATTGAATTTTTAAAATAAAAAGCGAAAACATCGATAGTTATTAGGTGTTTTCTGCTTTTTAATATCTTATACTTTATAAATATATAAAACTTGTTAAAAAATATAGATCGAATAGGACTATAAAAATTAGATGAAGTATTATATAATATTATCTACAGTATGTATTACAGTAGAATAAAAATTGTTGTTAATGTATGCATTTAATGCAGTATTATAGAATTAGTATTAATGATTAAGGGAGATTATAAGACGTTGAAAAGAGTATTAACCTTAACATTAGCCTTGGCCATCGTAGCCGGTGGCTATATGTTCGAGGCTAATGGGGCGGGAGAGCAGCCTTCTAAACAGGCACCGTCCATATCTGAGATAAACATATATACGCCTAAAGAGCTCAATGCACGTCAAAAAGACTTGGTTGAAATTGGTCGCTATACAGCGTCTGGAGATCAAGGTGCATTAAAGAGTACAATTGCTTCTGCTATCGAGCGAGGTACGTTGACGCCGCAAGAGGTGAGTATTGCGATTCGTCAACTTTACTCTGCTGCTGGTTTGAAGCAAATGAATGCAGCTTTAGCTACATTCGATCAATTACGTGAAGAGCGCCCTGAGTTTGGTGCTGATTACGAAAAAATGGTTCCTAAGCAAACTGGTCTTAGTGCGTTATTGGGGAATGAGCACTAATGGGAGCTGCTTTAACAAAGCAGAAGACTGAGGAAGTTAAGGAAGGTGTTCAATATAATACGTTCCGTATGAAAAAGCCTAAACCTCAAAATCGTAATCGTTCTCGTCTAGGTAAATTAGACCGTGAATTGGTAGCAGCCGCAGCATTAGGTACTCGAGTTGGTAAAAATAATCTATTCAGTGCATCTGAAAAGAGTTTATCTGAGCTTGGCCTAAGTAAATATCAAATTGAAAATCTAGAATCTATGATTTTTGAATAAAATCTAGACCTACTTCTTCGGAAGTAGGTCTTTTTTTATATGGTAGACAAGGGAAAATGTAATTGACGTTTAAGTTCCCCTTTTCTATAATTAATAGAATAGGTATATGACCTGTAATGATAAAACATAAATAATACATTATTGAAATAGATGTAAGGAGAAAGTATGCCCTTCGTAGAAAACCGTGGATTGATGAAGCTATCCACGAATATGACTCTCATATTATTTTGTCTGGACATGAAGAACACAAAGGCAAATGGCGTGAGTTATTTGCTCATCCAGAGCGTCCATTATATATGGAACTTGGTACTGGGAAAAGGCCGCTTTATTGCAGGCATGTCTGAAGCATATCCAGATGCTAACTTTGTAGGGTTTTTGAAGTACAACTTGGCGTAATTTACTACGCAGTACAAAAAAATCTTTGAAGGGGAACGCGATAATGCTAAGGTATGTCTCTTTGATATTGCAGGTATTGAAGATATTGTAGAACCTGGCGAAGTAGACCGCTTCTACATTAACTTTTGTGATCCATGGCCTAAGGCGAAACATGCAAAACGTCGCCTTACATACCACACATTCCTTGACCGCTATGCTCGTCTTTTAAAAGATGGTGGGGAAGTGCACTTCAAGACAGATAATGAAGGTTTATTTATGTTCTCTCTTGAAGAGTTTAAAGAATGCGGCTGGGAGCTTAAAAATGTAACCTACGATTTACATAGTACAGATCTGCCAAACGTTAAAACTGAATACGAAGAGAAATTTAGTAAAAAAGGGCAACCTATTTTCCGCTTAGAAGCAGTTAAGCCAAAAGTACAAAAGGAGGCTTAATATGGAAACACCGAATAAGGGGGATAGTCGGTGGGGCTCACTCTTTAGGAATGATTTACAAGGTATGCTCTTGCCTATAGTACTCATTACTATTATTGGCAGTGTCAATATCTTTAGTGCCACCTATATCAGCTCTATTTACGAAAATACTGGGCTTTTAGGCTATTTCTGGAAACATATTGTTTTTTTGTTAATCTCATTAGCAGCAGGAATTATTTTATACCGCTATGACTATCGACAATTACAGAAGGATCATATGTTGCAACGCATTATGGTTGCTACGCTTGTTGGGTTAGTGTTAGTACTCATCATGGGGGCCGTTATCAATGGTGCTCGCCGGTGGATCTTAATCGGGCCCATATCTGTACAGCCTTCTGAGTTTGCTAAATTGGCAGCTCTTATATGGACTTCTGCTAAGTTGAGTAGCTTAAGAAAATGGGGTAAGCCTCGACATACGAATCCATTGATTAATATGAAAGGCTATTTTGGCGAGCGCATCAGTTACATGTTTCCTATGTTAAGTTGGCCAGCAGTATTTGCAGGGTTAACATTCTTCCAGCCAGACTTGGGGACAACGATACTAATCTTTGGATTTTCCTTTATTCTGATTTATTTAGCCGGATTTGATGGAAAATTCTTTGGTGGTGCCTTTGCCGTAGCAGGTTTCCTTGGTTTTATTGCGGCTCGTTCGTCGCCGTACCGATGGGAACGTATTCAGTCTTGGTTTGATCCATGGCCGCATGCGCAAGATATGGGATACCAAACTGTACAAGGTTTGTTAGCCGTTGGTTCTGGTGGCTTCCTTTGGGGAAGGCTTTTATGCAAAGGTACATCCAAGTACTTTTTACTTGCCAGAAGCACATACAGACTTTGCTTTTGCTGTGTGGGCTCAAGAAATGGGGTTCCTTGGGGCTGTATTTGTTGTTATATTAGTAGCAGCTTTCACCTACTATGGATTCCGTATTGCCAATAAGGCACGTGATGAATTTGGTAAATGGCTAGCCATGGGCATTACCTTGCTCATTAGTGGTCAAGCCTTATTTAACATCGCCATGGTGTGTGGCATTATGCCTGTAACGGGTGTGCCATTGCCATTTGTTAGTTATGGTGGTTCTTCTTTATTGATGAACTTTATGGCCATTGGTTTATTAGCGAGCATTGGCCGTCGTAATGTGGAAGGTGTAAAACAAGTCGGTACAGTTGAGGATTTACCGTCCTTACGTGAGGAAACCCAAAGCCGATTCAAACCGGCTGCTCCAAAAACTCCTAAAAAAACGGAAATGCCTGGTCCATTTAGACCGAAAACGGCTAAAAGACCAACTCGTAGACGACCTAGGTCTGAACGATGATATTTAACTTATGTAGTATAAGGTGAATATATTTAGTATGGATTTATATAGCATCTCTTAAGAGGTGCTGTATAAATGCAACGTACTTGTATTGTATGTGAGGAGAAAAGATGAAGGATTATATTGATATCCAAGAACGCCCGTCCTGGGGTCAAATGTTGCCACTTAGTTTTCAACATTTATTCGCTATGTTTGGTTCTACTGTATTGGTACCTTATTTACTGAAAGTAGATCCAGCTACGGCATTATTTATGAATGGTATTGGTACATTACTATACTTATTCGTTTGTAAAGGCAAAATTCCAGCTTACCTTGGTTCTAGCTTCGCCTTTATCGCTCCTGTAGCAGGTGTGTTATCTGCTGGTCTTGGCTATGAAGCGGCAAAGGGGGCCTTCGTAGTATTTGGTCTTTCCTTTGTGATTTTATCTGTTCTCGTTCGTTATATTGGTACTCGTTGGATCGATAAGTTATTCCCGCCAGCAGCGATGGGGGCTATCGTAGCTATTATCGGTTTGGAATTAGCACCAGTAGCGATGAGTATGTCCGGCCTTATTGGTAATCAAGATTTAGGCATGAGCCACAGTCAAGCTATTTTTATCTCTATGTTTTCTTTAGTTGTTACCTTGCTTGGTACTGTTGTGTTCCGTGGTTTCTTAGCCGTTATTCCTGTTCTTATCGGCGTTGTTTCCGGTTATATTTTATCCGCTATTATGGGGGTTGTTGACTTCTCTGGTGTAGAAGCTGCTCCATGGTTGTCTTTGCCGCAATTCTACGGCATGCCTGTATTCGACATCAATGCGATTATCATGATTATGCCGGCTCTCTTCGTTGTATTTGCAGAGCACGTTGGTCACTTGGTTGTAACTAGTAACATCGTTGCTAAAGACTTAATGAAAGAGCCAGGCTTACAACGTTCCTTGCTCGGTGATGGTCTTGCCAATATCCTTTCTGGTTTCTTCGGTGCTACACCAAATACGACATATGGTGAAAATATCGGCGTACTTGCTATCACTCGTTGCTTCAGTGTATGGGTAATCGGTGGTGCTGCAGTGCTAGCGATGATCGTCTCCTTCGTAGGTAAGGTAGCTGCTCTAATCCATGCTATTCCAGTACCAGTTATGGGTGGCGTATCCATTCTCTTGTTCGGTATCATCGCAGCATCTGGTTTGCGCATGTTAGTAGAACGTAAAGTAGATTACACAAACCCCTGTTAACATGATTCTTACATCTGTTATCCTCGTTGTAGGTCTTAGCGGTGCTGAACTTGCGGTAGGGTCCTGTAGTATTAAAAGGTATGGGCCTTGCCACTGTAGTAGGTATGGCGATGAGCATTAGCTTGTTGATTCTTCAAAAAACTGGCGTTGGTAATGACCAATTGAAAAACACTGAAGTATAATTCAAGTTGCTGTGAGGCTACCATATAAATCGTTGCATTTATAAGCCCAATTTGTTTTTACTCCTTATAATAAACGACTACTAGATCAGATGTATATCTGTGAAAGTAGTCGTTTTTATTAATTATCTTTATAAATTGTTTTTAATATTGTATAATGAGTATATAAGTTGTATAAAATTAATTATAGAGAGGAGGGCCTATGGAGTTTTTAATTTGGATGGCTATAGGGATTTCCCTGATGGCGGTAGAACTCGTTGTACCGGGCGGTATTTTAGGGCTCATCGGTTATTGTGCATTTCTTTTGGGGGCGTTTTTTTGTAGCTCTTGGAGAAGGACCTGTAGCGCTGTATGCAGTACTAGGATTAACAGCCTTGCTAATTGTCCTTATCATCGTGTTCTTTAATCACTTTGAAAAGACTTGGATAGGCAAATTGTTTACCTTAGGGCAACGATCTACGACCAAGGCTGGCTATGTATCTAATGATGTATTAGAGGATTTAGCTGGTAAAGAGGGCGTAGCTCATACTACGCTGCGCCCTGCAGGTATTGCTAAAATTGATGGTAATTTGGTAGATGTTGTAACTGAAGGGGACTTCATCGATGCCGGTTCACCGATTGTGGTGCTTCGTGTTGTAGGGGGCCGCAATATTGTTCGAAAGCGCGATTAAGCTTTCACCATATCGTCATATATAATGGAGGTTATTATGGATGTAGGTATTTTAATTTTGATTCCCATTCTACTGATTGGGATTATGGTGTTCTTATATATTGTGCCATTAGGCCTTTGGGTATCTGCTCTTGCAGCGGGCGTTAATGTTGGTATCTTTACACTCGTAGGTATGCGCTTACGTCGTGTAAATCCATCCCAAATCGTAATGCCTTTGATTAAAGCTAATAAAGCGGGCCTTGATGTAAACGTAAATCAGCTAGAAGCGCATTACCTTGCAGGTGGTGACGTTGACCGCGTCGTAGATGCGTTGATCGCCGCTGAACGAGCATCTATTCCTTTGACATTTGAACGTTCCGCAGCTATCGACCTTGCAGGTCGCGATGTATTGGAAGCGGTACAAATGTCCGTTAATCCTAAAGTGATTGAAACACCAATTATCTCTGCAGTAGCAAAAAATGGTATCGAACTCAAGGTTCGTGCTCGTGTAACTGTACGTGCTAATATTGACCGCCTCGTTGGTGGTGCTGGTGAAGCTACTATTATCGCCCGTGTTGGTGAAGGTATCGTAACGACTGTAGGTTCCTCTGAAGAGCATACAGATGTACTAGAAAATCCAGATCACATCTCTCGTACTGTATTGGGTAAGGTCTTGATGCGGGTACTGCATTCGAAATCTTGTCCATCGATATCGCTGACGTAGACGTAGGACGTAATATCGGTGCTCAATTGCAAACTGACCAAGCTGAAGCAGATAAGAAAATCGCTCAAGCTCGTGCCGAAGAACGCCGTGCCATGGCTGTTGCTACAGAACAAGAAATGCGTGCGAAAACACAAGACATGCAAGCTAAGGTTGTGGAAGCACAAGCTGAAGTTCCTAAAGCATTGGCAGAAGCTTTCAGAAACGGTAATCTTGGCGTTATGGATTACTACAATATGAACAATATTATTGCAGACACTAAAATGCGTGAAAACTTAGCAGATAGTGAATAGGAGTAGCTATGGACTCTATTTTGTCTACAGTGCTATCCATCTTTTCGCAAAATCCTATCATTGTTTTAGGTATCATCGCCTATGTTGCTTTTTCTATTATAAGAGGCAAGAATAGCGAAGAGTCTGATGAGTATGATAACTATGGAACTTCAAGTTCTGGCCAGACTTGGGAGGATATGGAACGCGAATACGGCATCTCCATAGAACGCAAACCTGTAGAACCTTCAGCTGAGGACTTGTTGCATGATGTTTTAGAGTCATCTGCAAAAATATGTTGAAGCTCCCCAAAAATGCTGGCAAATCTAAAAACAGTGTTAGCTGGAAATCAGCATTACGATGAAGCAGTTACAACTCAACAAGGTACCGATATTTCATCAAAGAGTACATCAAGTAAATCAACTAGCTTTAGTACTCATGAGACTCGTTCGGATCGAGAAACTGTTACAGGTCCTTCCTTGAATGAACGATTGGCCGAGTTTAAACGAGATAAAGCCTCTAAAGAGGGCGTGTCCTTGTTGAAAAGGCCGGTGTTACAACTGCACCAGCTGTAACATCGACTCGCAGTCGCAAATCTAATCATGCTCTAAAAAGAGGGGATGAAGTGGTCTCATTATTTTAGGTAAGCCTAAAGCTCTTGAGCGAAGATATCGCTAGTCAAATCTTCAGTATCATAATCGTATTGATAATTGGTTAGCACATAGATATATTGATGGTTTGTGCACAGATATTGTGATAGCAACTAGAATTACACCTATCGTATGCGGTGCATATAATTACATATTGAAAGAGGTTCCTATTGGTCACCTATGTGACTATTAGGAACCTCTTTTGTATTGTCTTTTCTTGATGGAGCTTTCACAATAATAGGGAAGGGAGTTCGTCCATAAGGAAAGGTGATGTTATGTATCGTAATGTGCGCGTTATACCAAAACAGTTATTAGAGCAATTATATGTAGAAAAGCAGTGGAGTGTTCGCGATGTGGCAGACTATTTTCAGTGTAGTGTGGATACGATTATGCGCCGAATGAAAGCGTACGATATTGAGCGGCGCCCCATAAAAAAGGAAATTAACATGGTTCACGTACAGGCCTTGTATGAGACGGGGAAGTGGTCCCTACATTCCTTGGCAAAGCGGTATGATGTGTCCATAACGACAATGGCAAGCCGAATGAGAGAATATGGGTTGGCTTGTCAGCGATCGAGTAAGAATGTATCTGTAGATGTAGTACGCATTTGTAGGGCTTATAAAAGTGGGAATAGTACAGACGCTATTGCTCGAATGTATGGCGTATCTCGCTGGAAGGTGCACCATGTGTTGCGACATATGGGTGTTTGTATGACCCCTAAGGCTCGTAAGTCTCAACGAGTAGAGGAGATGGCTTATTTATATATGCAGCACCATATGAGCACCGATGATATCGGTCTGGCCTATGGGATTCGGGGCTCTACGGTGGCAATGTATTTGCGGGAGCAGGGTATAGAAATACGGACCAATACTCTAGATTTAGACGAAAATAAGATTAAAAAGCTCCGCGCTCAAGGGTATGGAGTGGCCAAGATAGCACAGGTGATGGGCTGTTCTGCCACCGCGGTGCGAAAGCGACTAGCTATGAAAAAATATATCTCTCCTTGATGTAGTGTAGTAGATACTATATACTTAAATTTATACAATGATGGGAGGATTATTATGTTCGAAATTATCTCTGCTTTAATACCGTTTTTATTGTTGGGCTTAGCAGCCGCTGGACTATCTCGCGTCTCTGGAGTGGCTTTATCTATGATTATAGTGCCTACTCTATTGATTTGGGGGGCTACTGCCGTTGACGTAATCGCCTTTATGTTGCTCTTTGTAGTGTACAACAACTTTACTATGGAAACACAAGATGTTCGCTTGGATTATAAAGACCTTGTGTTATTCCCGAAATGGCGCTTGTGCATTCCCTTTATTTTGAGCTTGGTTGCAGCGTTCTTTGTGCCTGCAGCGGGTATTGCCATTTTTATGGCTTGCTTTGTATTAGAATTGCTAGCTACTGTATATAAACGCATTCCTGAAAACAAACGACCTCGTTTACACCGTGTCGTAGTAACATCTATCTTGAGTGCAGTAGTCACAGCTGTAGGCGCTTATGCAGGTCCTAAAATTCCTAGTGACTACTACTTCATCTGTGCGGGCTTGGCGATTTTAATCATTACAGGCTTTGCTTGGTACGCAGGCAATCATCGAGATGCCTTTAGAGGTCCTTGGGAAACTATTTGGGCGGATTTTAATCTATTCTTAGGGATGTTTGGTGTAGAGGCTTCTTTACTATCCAGCTGCTCTTACTCGTTCCATTCCAAATCCTATGGATCGCATGTTGCCTATGATTACTGTAGTAGGTGGTTATGCAGGTCTCATGGTAGTATTTGGTTTCTACAATATTTTCTCTATTCCTTCTTTGATTACTGCCATCGGTGCTGCTGTAGGTATTCGCCTCTTTGGACTATATGAATTCCCTCGCAATGGCAGCTTCTCTTACTTAGCGATTGGCTTTGCCGTAGCTGCAGTAGTATGTTTGTACCTCGTATCTCCAACGCCAGTTGGCTTTGACCATATCAATACCTTAGTATCTCAGCCAATTGGTCAATAATGGTTGATATGTGATATAGTTCATTTGTTATGGTGAAAGTTGAGTTCATAATAGATTTTTGAAAGGAGTTGATACTCAGTGACAGACATAATTGAAACGAGACCATTTCCGCCATTCTTGCCAAAGAATGCAACGGTCATGACGATGGGGACATTCCCGCCAGCTTCTGAAAAACGATCTATGGAATTCCACTATCCTAACTTCCAAAACGATATGTGGCGCGTATACGGTATAGTATTCTTTGGTGATAAGGATTACTTTAGAAAAGGTGAGGAAAAGGCTTTTGATGCGGATAAGATAAAAAGCATTCTTATCTGAGATTGGCATTGCCTCTTGCCCTACCGTTTTAAAAGCGATTCGCGAAAAGGGGAATGCATCGGATGCTTTCCTAAAGGTTGTTGAACCTGTACCGCTCGCTGAAGTACTGGAACAAGTGCCACAGTGTAAACATATTGGTACCACCGGAGGTAAGGCTACAGAAGTGTTATTAAGTCTTTTGCCGGAGAAGGTAAAACTACCTAAAACGGGCGAAACTATACCGTTTGTGTATAATGGTCGTGAACTAACGTTAACACGGTTGCCGTCAACATCGCGGGCGTACCCCTTGAGCCTTGCGAAAAAGGCAGAAGCTTACAAAAGCTTTTTTAAGGCTTGTGGTTTACAGACGAAGTAATCTAGATGCGTGAGCCTCTTTGATAAGTGATTAAAATCTGGATTAGTAAACTATATAGGTGCGTAATCAACTAAATATCTATATGCAACACCTTTGGTGCTATATTGTATCTTCTAGGATGCAATATACAATACCAAAAGGTGTTTTTGTTATCGAAAAATTAATGTAATTGTAAAAATGAAATTAACTATATAATAATTGATTATACGAAGGTTATTATAAATAAAATTAATGAGCTATATAATATTTTTAATTCTTGATTTTTTTAGAGTGAGAGGTTTATAATTAACCATTGTTGTAAGTGGTTGACAATAGTTTAAGAAAATGGAGTTGATACTATGGATAAGGCAAAGAGGCCTTGTGGACAAAATCATTTGTCCTTGATACTTTGATTAATTTCTTAGTATTTTTGATTTATTATTTACTAATAGTTATTATTGCAGTAGTAGCAAAGGATAATCTTCATGCCTCAGCGAGTCAAGCTGGCTTGGCCGTTGGTATTTATATTATTGGTACCGTTGCAGCTCGTTTGTTAGCAGGACGGTTTATTAGTGTTTTAGGCTGTCGTAAGATGTTGTACCTCGGTTTATTGATCTATTTAGTTTCAACAGCTATGTATTTCTATACACCTAATTTATTGATGTTAGATAGTGTTCGTTTCATAAATGGTTTTGCTTATGGTATTACCTCTACAGCTACAAGTACAATTGTAGCAGCTATTATTCCTGTGTCGCGCCGTGGTGAAGGGATTAACTACTATGGTTTGTCTACTTCTTTAGCTGCTGCTGTAGGGCCTTTCTTAGGGATTTTAATGCTTCATAGTCTTGGTTATGACTTTATTATCGCATTCTGCGTTGCACTTATCATTCTTTGTGGTATAGGCGCTATTATTATGAAATTTGATGAACCTAAGCTTAATATTGATGCAGAAGAACATAAGGGCTTTAAAGTTTCTGATTATATTGAACCTCGTATGAACTCAATTAGTCTTGTTTCTATGCTTGTAGGTTTTGCATATTCTGGTGTTATCGGCTTTATGGCGGCCTATACAAAAGACTTAGATCTTGTTATGGCTGGAACATTTTTCTTCGTTGTATATGCTGTAGTTATTACTATAACAAGACCATTACTTGGCATTTTGTTCGATATGAAAGGGGAAAATTTTGTTCTCTACCCTTGTTTTGTATCTTTAGCCATCGGTATTTTCTTGTTGTCTATTGCTCACTCCACATGGCTTGTACTATTATCTGCTGTATTTGTTGGTCTTGGTTATGGTACATTTATGTCTAATGGTCAAGCCGTTACTGTTAAAATTGTACCTGTTCACCGTATTGGTGTTGCTACATCTACATATTTCATCGCTTTGGATATGGGATTAGGCTTTGGACCATACATTTTAGGTGCTGTTAAAGAGGTAGTAGGTTATTCCAGCATGTTCCATGTTACTGTTGTAGTAGCACTTCTTGCACTGGTTGTGTATTATTTGCTCTATGGTCGTTATGTAGGAACTGAAAAAGATCTTTCCTTAAAAAGCACGTATGGAAGAAGAACAAATTAAAAATCGTAAACGTAATGGCAAACTTGCGTAATTTATAATTTAATAAATATAATTAATGGCTGTCTTTACCTGATTTCTTTAATTAAAGAGATTTTTTGGTTAAAAAGGACCATACGAATTAATATTCGTATGGTCCTTTTTAGCTATACATTATATTACTTCTCAATATTTACAATGTTGATAATAACTTCTACGGCTTTTTTTCATATCATCGATACATGCGAATTCATGACGACCGTGTAGGTTTTCTACGCCAGTAAAAATATTAGGTGTAGGGAATGCCCATGAAGGAAATTTTTAGAGCCATCTGTACCGCCGCGGATAGGATCGCAAAGAGGAGTAATGCCCGCTTTTTCCATCGCTGCTTTAGCTACAGTAACGCATTCCATATTATCTTTGATAACATCGTACATGTTGTAATATTGGTCTTTTACAGATACTTCACATACTTCACGGCCGTAAATATCGTTTAATGTTTGACCTGCTTGCAAGAAGAATGCTTTCTTCGCTTCAAATAATTCTTTATCGTGGTCGCGGATGATGTAATTCATTTTACCAGTGTCTACTTGGGTTTCCATGCTCATAAGCATGAAGAAACCTTGGCGTCCTCAAGTGTGTTCAGGAACGGCAGCACCTGGTAGTAAAGCGTCAAATTGCATAGCTAATTTTGCACAGTTAATCATAATGCCTTTGGCCGTGCCTGTGTGAACAGATACACCTTTAAGAGTAACGGTACCACCAGCGGCATTAAATGTTTCGTATTCAAGCTGACCGAGGCTTTCACCATCGATAGTGTAAGCATAGTCTACAGGGAATTGTTTAACATCAAAGTGGTCTGCACCAGTACCAATTTCTTCATCTGGACCGAAGGCACACATGATTTTGCCGTGTTTGATTTCTGGATGAGCTACGAGGTAGGCGAGAGCTTCCATAATTTCACAGATACCAGCTTTATCGTCACCACCGAGTAAAGTAAGGCCATCTGTTACGACTAAGGATTTGCCAATGTAATTTTTTAGATTAGGGAAGTCTGCACGACGTGTAAAGATTTGATGTTCTTCGTTGAGGCAAATATCGCTACCATCGTAGTTTTCTACGATGCGAGGTTTGATGTTTTCTGCGTTGTAATCAGCTGTATCCATATGAGCAATGAAGCCGATAGCAGGGGCTTTTTCGTCTGTATTAGCATTGAGTGTACCGATGACAAAGCCGTTTTCACGATTGTAAATAACTTCGTCCAAGCCGATTGCTTTTAAATCGGGAACGAGTACGTTCGTTGCAAAAATCTACTTGTGATTGCGTACTAGGAATAGTAGTGCTTTCCTCATTAGATCGTGTGTTTATACTTGTGTAGCGGACAAAACGTTCAACCATTGATTCCATAATAAAGCCTCCTCGTAAGTAAACATACCTGTTATACATGGCAGTATTCAATACTGTTACATATAGAGATTCTTAATTTACTTTCATTGTAGAACAGGGGCGATAAAATTGCAAAATAATTATTTATAGATGAAGCGATATTTTATTCGCATAATGCAGAGAAAACCATTGAACCATGCATAGTACCATGTTAGTATAAAGGTGAATAGTTATACGTTTGTACTTTTTTATGTTAGGAGGTTTTACTATGTCGGACGAAACTCGTTCAATTCCGCCCGTAGAACCGGTATTAGATCCTAAGAAGGATTACGTAGAGATTAACTCATATGTAGTATTCTGGGGCCTATTCTATGCGGCAATTTTTACACTGGCCGTAGGTTATCTATGTTTGAAAATTGGTCAAACAGTAGATGCTTTTGCACCAGTATCTGTACTTGCAATGGGTACAGCAGTTATCTTGAAACGGCAAAATGCTTTTGCTGAAACGGTTCACATTCAGGCTATCGCTAGTTCTAGTACGAACACATTAGCGGGCGCTATGTTCTTCTTGCCAGCTCTATACATTTGGAATGTTACGGATGTATCCTTTGTGCAAATGGCGATTCCTATCATCCTTGGTGGCGTTTTAGGTGTTTTATTATGCGTTATGTTCCGTCGCTACTTCGTTGAGGAAATGCACTATGTGTATCCGTTCCCAAGTGGTCGTGCAGCCGCAGAAGTATTGATGAGTAATGAAGGTAGCAAAGCAAAACTCATGCTTGGTTCTGGTCTCATTGCTCTCGTGTATGACTTTATTCTTAATAGCTTAGGTTGGTGGGAAGAGGTTATTCGTACTACTACCTTTAAATGGGGCGCGGCTCTTGCTGATCAAACTAAATTGACTGCAGCCGTAGATACTGACGCAGCATTACTTGGTCTTGGTTACTTTACAGGTCTTCGCTATGCAGCGATTATCGCAGCAGGTTCCTTCTTCTCTTGGTTTGTATGTATTCCAATCGTGTACTATTTAGCGCCTGAACATATCATGCAAATTGGCGGTCAAGCTGTTCCTTTAGCAGAGGCTCCGATTCGTAAGGTATTCCTTGATTATGTTCGTCATATTGGTATCGGTATGCTCGCTATGGCAGGGATCATCGGTCTACTCAATATGTCTAAAGTTGTAGCAAGCGTTGTTAAAAATGCGGTGCTTGATATCTTTAGCTCTAAAACAACTGATGTTCATTTACTTCGTACACAACGCGATATTCCTACATCTTGGATTGGCGCTGGCATCTTGTTATGTACAGTTCTATTTGCAGCATATTTCCACTTTATGTATGCTGAAAGTTTCACACAAACAATCGTAGCATTCTTAATTGTTCTTATTATGTCCTTCCTATTATCTGTAGTAGGTATTAGCTCTATCGCTTACACAGGTACAGAACCAGTATCTGGTATGACAATCTTCATGATTATCATCTCCGCTGTATGCTTAACAGCTGCAGGTATGACTGGTAAAGTAGGTATGATTGCAGTCCTCATGATGGCATCCTTCATCGGTACAACTATCGGTATGGCTGGTAACTTCATGTCTGAACTCAAAGTAGCGCACATGACAGGTGCTACACCTAAGAAAATGGAACAATGGCAAATCGTTGGTACTATTCTTTGTGCAGTCCTTTCTGTAGGCGTTATGATTCTCTTGAACGACGCATACGGCTTTGTAGGGGACCATGCATTAAATGCACCACAAGCAAACGCTATGGCTGCTATCATTGAACCTTTGATGACTGGTGGTAGTGCTCAATGGCCTTTATACATGGCAGGTGCATTATTTGCTATCATCTTGTGGATGGTAAGAGTTCCACCATTGGCCTTTGCTTTGGGTACGTATTTACCAATGGAAATCAATACACCATTACTTATCGGTGGTTTGATTGCGTACTTCGTGCAAAATAGTACAAAAGATAAAGAATTAGCAGATCTTCGCTTCTCTAAGGGAGCACAATTGCATCTGGTCTAGTAGCCGGTGGTGCTATTGGTTCTTTATTCAGTGCAGTGCTTCGCATTGCAGGTATTGATGTATTTGCAGAGGCTTGGGTAGAAACACCTGAAGCGACATATCTCAGTATCGTAATGTACTTATTACTTTGTGTATTCTTGTATAAAGTGGCTATGTACGTAAAAGCTAAAAAAGCGTAATAATTACCGCCTTTACCAAGTTTTATCTATGCTTGGTGAAGGCGGTCTTTTTATATAGCTATAAAATTTTTTGATATAGCTAAAAACTATGTGGCTGTAAAACCTATTTATATAGTTGGTTTAATTGACCTCAACTATATCGAATGTTATCATAATACTATAATACCTATAGAGGTATTATTTTTATTATGTTCTTATAATGTAAGTATAGATATAATAGTTGATTAAAAGAGAAGTCCTGTTTCTAAGTAAACAGGGTTAAGTAGGGGCAATTATGAAGTTTAAGAAAATCGCAGCTCTGCTAGGAGCTTTCACCATTGCTAGCAGCTTGTTTATCGCTGGTTGTGGCAATACAGTTACGAGTCAAAAGACATGGCGTGTCGGTACTGATGCGACCTATGCACCATTTGGTTTTAAAGATAAAGATAGTGGCAAGTTAGCTGGTTTTGATATCGATATTATCAACGCTATTGCAAAAGAAGAGGGCATTGAAGCGGATATTCAAAACTTGAACTTTGATGCACTGTTACCAGCATTACAAAGTAATACCATCGACATAGCTATTTCAGATATGACCATTTCTGAAGAACGAGCAAAATCTGTAGATTTCAGTAAACCATATTATATTGCAGGTAATGGTCTTGTTGTTAATATAGATAACACAAATATTAATAGCTTTAAGGATCTAGAAGGCAAGCGCATTGGTGTATCTATTGGTTCTACAGGTGCAGAGATTGCTAGCAAGATTCAAAATGCTGAAGTACGCCAGTTTAATATCATTGTTGATGCCTTTTTAGAACTACAGAATAAAGGCGTCGATGTAGTTATTAACGATACGCCGGTAAACGAATATTATGTTAATGGGAAGGGTAAAGGTATCGCAAAAGTCACTGGAGAAGACTATGATGCGGCACCACTTGGTATTGCTGTAAAAAAAGGTAATACAGAGGTCCTTAATAAAAATTAACGATGGTCTAGCTAAGATTAAAGCAAATGGCAAATATGCTGAGATTTATAAAAAATGGTTTGGTAAAGAACCACCAGCAGAGGTGTTAAAATAGTTTGTAGATAGTACCAAAACGTATTATTTGATATAATACGCTTGGTACGCCTCAAGTTATAAGAGGCAAGTGTAGAATGGGTGATATGATGGCTAAACGAAGTGCATTTTTAGATATTATTAAGGATAAGGGGGCCCTCGTCTTAGATGGGGCTTTAGGGACTGAATTAGAACGTTATGGTTGTAATATTCAGCATAAGCTGTGGTCCGCAAAAGTTCTCATGGAAGAACCTGATGTTATCAAAAAAATACACATTGCGTACTTAGCTGTTGGAGCAGACATCATTCAAAGTTCTGGTTATCAAGCTACTGTAGCGGGCTTTAAAGGCTTAGGCTATGGTACAGAAGAGGCAATAGAGCTCGTTAAATTATCTGTTCGACTAGCCGTGCAAGCTCGTAATGAGTTCTTAGAGGCTAAGGCTAGCGGAGCACTTACGTTACGGGGCATTACACTTGGTGAAGAGACTCCAGACGGAGTTAAGTATTTTTCCGAAGGCGCATTGCCTAAACCGTTGGTAGCGGCCTCTGTAGGTCCTTATGGGGCCTTTTTGGCTGATGGATCTGAATACCGTGGATATCCTGACGTACAAACAGAATACCTTGAGGTATTTCATATCCCTCGGTTAGCATTGTTTGCAGAAGAGAATCCAGATATATTATCCTTTGAGACGATACCATCTTATGATGAGGCCATTGCCATTGCTCGTGCCATGTCCGATCCCTTTACATCAAAAGGTATTCCTGCATGGATTGCCTTTGCTTGCAAGGATGAACATCATGTAGCTAGCGGGGAAACTATTATTAAATGTGCTGAAATGATTGATAAGGTTCGTCCTGTAACAGGTATTGGTATCAATTGTACTAAACCTGAATATGTAGAGTCCCTGATTAAGGATATTCGTACCGTTACGGATAAGCCTGTTGCAGTATATCCAAATCTTGGTGAAAGCTATGATAGTAAAACTAAGACTTGGTATGGTGATTCAGCATCCTTTGTAGACTACGTAGATGTATGGCGTAAGGCGGGTGCTACTATCATTGGTGGATGTTGTAGAACGACACCTGAGATCATCGGTGACGTTGCAAAGAAAATCCATAATTAATATGGTGAAATACATATATAAAAGGCTATTCGAATAAATTCGAATAGCCTTTTTATATGGATATAAATAAAAAAAGCAGTGCCTAAGCACTGCTTTTACTATGGCGAGAGACAGGGATTTGAACCCTGGGTGCGGGATAACCGCACACATGATTTCCAATCATGCTCCTTCAGCCGCTCGGACACCTCTCCATGTATTCTGTTGTGTAACAGGTACTTGTATAGTATATGAAAAAGTTAGATTTATGTCAAGCGAAAAAAATAGGGAAAAATCTTGCACTTTCATAAGACTTTTTAAAGTATGAGAAAAAGCCGCCTAAGAGGCGGCTTTTGTATTCGTATTATAATACGTCTTGATTTCTGTTGCATCGATGGATGCTTTGATATCGTCTGCTATTTTTTCGATTTTTGGAATATCTTCTTCTTTTAAAGAGGATTTGATATCAAGTGGTTCGGATACGATTTCAATATCTTTGAAGTCGTTTTCGAAGTGGGATACCATGATTTTCATGGCCGCAGATGCCCAAGAGTGGTTACCGATGATAGATACCTTATGGTTTTGGAAGTTAAGTGCTTTCAACTCGTGGATGAAGTTTTCCATTGTAAGGTATAGGTTCAAGTTATATGTAGGTGCGATTGTTACTAAGTTAGTGTATTTCCAAGCATCGGAAATGATGTAGGACGCATTAGTTTTGGAAACATCGTAGATTTTAATATCTGTTACACCGCGTTTGGACAATTGTTTTGCCAATTGTTGCGCAATAGCACGAGTGTTACCGTACATAGAACCGAAGGCGATAACTACACCTTTTTGCTCAGCTGTGTAGCTGGACCAGTGCAAGTATTTGTGCAAGATATAATTGATAGATTCAGGTGTACGCCAGATTGGACCATGTAGTGGAGCAATGCGTTTGATTTCAAGACCAGAAACTTTACGGATTGCATTTTGTACTTGAGGACCGTATTTACCAACGATATTTGTATAGTAACGACGAGCTTCTTCTTCGTATGTAGCAACGTAATCAGTTTGGTCCGCAAAGATGTTACCGTTAACAGTACCAAATGTACCGAAAGCATCTGCAGAGAACAATGTGCCTGTAGATTTTTCATAAGTACAAGTTACTTCTGGCCAGTGAACCATTGGCATCGTGTAGGAAACAAGTGTATGTTTACCAAGGCAAATTTCGTCGCCTTCTTTTACAGTGTAATATTGGTCAGGTTTGGAGAATTGTAAAATTGCTCGAACATGCGGAATGTTGTAGCATTACCAACCATTTTACAGTTTGGATAGCGCTCTAAAGTTTCCAACAATGTTTGGCAATGATCTGGTTCCATGTGATTTACGATGATGTAGTCAAGATCGCGACCATTTAAAAGATGAGTTAAGTTGTCAAAGTATTCTTCACGAATTTCAGCATCTACAGAGTCAACAACACAAGTTTTTTCATCATCAATGAAATAGCTATTATAGCTAACACCATTTGGAATAGGGAATAAGTTTTCGAAACGTTCAGTAGTCCAGTCATTACTACCAATCCAGTAGATATTATGGGTCATTTTCTGAGCACAATGCATAATAAAAATCCTTTTCTTAACTTACTTATGTATATATGTATAGATTTGAATGAAATTATTTTTTTGTAAATATGTCATCAACTTATAATACTAATATTTACGAAAAAAATCAATATGGAAAAAGCCTACTCCATGGAGTAGGCTTTCACATAAAAAGAATGGTAAATAATTACTTGAAGTATTTTACACCAGACGTAAAGATTGGCATTTCTAATTGGCCATAAATATTTTTACTAATACCTGTACCACAGCGTTCGGAATGAGCCATCTTGCCGAATACGCGACCATCTGGGCTATAAATACCTTCGATAGCAGCGACGGATTGGTTCGGATTGAAGCGACTATCCATGGATGCGATACCATCAAAGTCTACATATTGTGTAGCAATTTGACCAGTTTTATTGAACTCTAACACTTGTTGAGGGGAGGCAATAAAACGACCTTCTCCATGAGAAATAGGCACAGTATAAATTTCACCAGCTTTAGCATCACACATCCAAGGGGATTTAGTGGAGATTACCTTTGTATTGACCATGCGAGATAAGTGACGACCAATTGTATTGTACGTTAATGTAGGATGATCTGCAGTCAATGTTTCAATGTGGCCGCCAGGCAACAAACCTAATTTGATAAGAGCTTGGAAACCATTACAGATACCAAGAACTAGACCATCTTGTTTATACAAGAGATTTTCTAAACCTTCTGCTAGGTATGGATTGCGGAATAGGGTAGCCATAAACTTACCAGAACCATCTGGTTCATCACCAGCACTGAAACCACCTGGGAACATAAGAATTTGAGACTCTGCTAATTTAGCTTTGATTACGTCGATGGATTCTTTAATTGTTCTGGTGTTTGATTGCGGATGACAACGATATCTGCTTCTGCACCTGCTCGCTCAAAGGCACGAGCTGAATCGAATTCACAGTTTGTACCTGGGAATACAGGAATGAGCACTTTAGGTTTGGCGCCTAAGGATGTGCTGCGCGGTTTAGTATGTTGGTCGTGGATGTACGCCACCGCTTCGCCAGTGCCATTGGGTGCATGCATAGGGAATATATCGTTGAGTGGAGCTTCATAAGTTGCTTGGATTTCCTTGAGTGATATGGATTGATCCGCCCATTCAATAACTGGATTTGCTTGTGTTACACCGATTACTTTTAAACCTGGTAACTCTAAGAGATAGTTAACAGCTTTAATATCTACCTCTACGATAAATGCACCAAGAGCTGGTTGGAAAATTGCACGTTCTGCATATTTATCGAATTTAACGCCGATGTTGTTGCCGAGAGCCATTTTTGTGACTGCTTCAGGAATACCACCTTGGTCAACTACATACGCGGAGTAAACACGACCCTTTTCAATTTGTTCTTGCAAGGTATCGCAATTTTCTTTGAAACGATCCCAATCTGGAGTGTCATCGTACATACGAGGCACATCGAAGAATACGAGGCGATGGTCTACGCCTTTAAGATCTTGGCTCACAATGTTATCCACATGAGCTGTACCAACCGCAAAGGATACAAGGGTAGGAGGAACTGTAAGGTCCATAAATGTACCACTCATAGAATCTTTGCCACCAATGGCACCGATTTCAAGTTCTTTTTGTGCTTTATAAGCGCCGAGAAGGGCTGATACAGGTTTGCCCCAAGATTCTTTTGAGTTAAGGCGTTCAAAGTACTCTTGTAATGTTAAGTATGCATCTTCACGACGACCACCGAGAGCTACTAATTTAGCGACAGATAAAAGTACAGCATATTGTGCGCCATGGTATGGGCTCCAGTCGGATAACTCAGGTACAAAGCCGTGAGTCATGATGCTAGCAGTTGTAGTTTCACCATTTAGAACCGGTAACTTTGCTACCATACCTTGAGTCGGTGTTTTCTGGAATTTGCCACCAAATGGCATGAGTACAGTATTAGCACCCACAGTGCTGTCAAAGCGTTCTGCTAAGCCCTGTTGGGAAGCGGTGTTTAAATCGGATACAGCAGCGAGCCATTTTTCTTTGAAGTTATCTGCACTAGAAGAACCGCGTAAGAAGTAAGAACGATCTGCTGGAGCTTTTACAATAACCTCTTGTTGTTGGCTGGCGCCATTTGTATTTAAGAAGTCACGGCTAATGTCGACGATTGTTTCCCCATTCCAGTTCATGATGAGGCGATTTGTATCGGTCACATCTGCTACGACTGTGCATTCTAAGTTTTCTTCATCGCAATAAGCTTTAAAAGTATCTACATCAGAAGCGGCGATAACACAAGCCATGCGTTCTTGAGATTCAGAAATGGCAAGTTCTGTACCATCGAGGCCAGCGTATTTTTTAGGAACTAAATCAAGGTTGATAGTTACACCATCTGTTAACTCACCGATGGCGACGGATACACCGCCAGCACCAAAGTCATTACAACGTTTGATAAGGGTAGTTACTTCACCGCGACGGAAGAGGCGTTGGATTTTGCGTTCTGTAAGAGCGTTGCCTTTTTGAACCTCTGCACCACATGTAGAAAGGGAGTCTACTGTGTGCTCTTTAGAAGAACCAGTAGCACCACCACAACCATCGCGACCAGTTTTGCCACCTAATAACACCACAACATCACCTGCAACAGGTGTTTCACGGCGCACTTGATTGCGTGGCGCTGCACCGATAACGGCGCCGATTTCCATGCGTTTTGCTACGTAGCCAGGATGGTAATATTCTTTTACTTCACCTGTAGCAAGACCGATTTGGTTGCCATAAGAGGAATAGCCACGAGCTGCTTCTTGAGTGATTTTCTTTTGTGGTAATTTACCTTCTAATGTATCTTCAAGGCTAGTATGTGGATCGCCAGAGCCAGTGATGCGCATTGCTTGGTATACATAGGCGCGGCCGCTCAATGGATCGCGAATACAGCCGCCTAAACAAGTAGCAGCACCGCCGAATGGTTCGATTTCAGTAGGGTGGTTATGGGTTTCATTTTTGAATAATAACAACCATTCTTCAGTTTTTCCGTCTACATCAACAGGAACGATGATAGTACAAGCATTGATTTCATCGGATTCATCGAGATTTGTTAAACCACCAGCATGGCGTAATTCTTTTACAGCTAATGTAGCCATGTCCATGAGGGAGCGCGCTTTTTTCTTAGTTGTATAGAGCTCAGCACGACCTTCCATGTATTCTTCGAGGGCTTCTTCAATAGGGCCTGTGAAGCGACTCGCTTCGATAGAGATATCTGTTAACTCTGTCATAAATGTTGTATGGCGGCAGTGGTCGGACCAATATGTATCGAAGAGGCGAATTTCTGTAATCGTAGGATTGCGGTGTTCTACCTCTGCATACTGTTGTCGAATCATTTGAAGGTCTGCCAATGTCATAGCGAGGCCATAATTTTTGATAAGTTCTTCTAACTCCGCATCGCTCATTGTCGTAAAGCCATCAATTGTTTCTACTGGTTTTGGATCCTCTAAATCGAGCGCCAAAGTGTTAGGTAATTCAAGGCTTGCTTCACGGGAATCAACAGGGTTAATATAGTATGCTTTGATGGCATTTTCTTGTTCTTTTGTGAAAGTGCCTTCGATAGCAAATACACGAGCACATCGAACGATGTGACCAGATGTAAGCGTGAGCATGGAAATACACTGCTCTGCGCTGTCGGCACGTTGATCATATTGACCTGGTACATATTCAACAGCAAATACGAAACCTTGCAAAGCTGGAATTTCTTCTAATACTGTATCCACAGGAGGTTCGGAGAAAATTAGGTTTTTTGCAGCTTCTAAATCTTTTGCATCTAAATTTTCAATATCATATCGTTCATAAATGGTAACACCTGTAACAGGCATAGATAGTTCCTGTTGTAAGGTATGTAACATGCGTTGTGCTTCTTGGTTGAAAGATTCTCGTTTTGTTACGAATAATCGTTGTATAGCCATTTTAGCCTCCTGTAATGTATATAATTCCCTATGGGATATTGACAAATTAAGTATAGTCGGTCTAGACTTATAAGTAAAGATAATCCTACTTATGAAAAGATTAGAAATACTAATAAATATGAAAAATTCATGAAGGTCATAAGACCTAATATTCATGAAGTTTTCTACATATTCATCATATATTGAGAGTTCATCGTTATAATATAATAAATGATATGTATAGTTAAAAGTAAGAAGTTACTATTAGTATATAACAGAGGTGACTAAAATGGCAGTATCTGCAGATTTATATAGAACCTTTTTAGGGGTAGGCTTATATTTATCCTTTTCTCGTGCCGCAAAAGAATTAGGCGTATCCCAATCCGCCATCAGCCAAAGTATTAAACAACTAGAGGGTGAACTTAATATGCCTCTTTTCGTGCGCACTACAAAATCTGTAGGGTTCACGCCAGAAGGTAAAGAATTGTTTGATACAGTAGCTAAAGCATTCTCCATTCTTGATAATGGAGTGACTCAATTACAAGAACGTGTTAGCCAAGCTTATGAAAGTTTGAATTTAGCTGCTACAGATACATTATGTCGCCATTTCTTATTACCATATTTCCATAAATGGCAATTGCAAGAAAGTGAAATCGGATTGCATATCATTAATCGTCCATCCCCTGATTGCGTAGAGTTGGTACTCAATAAAGAGGCTCAGTTAGCGGTGGTTAATGATTATGAAGGCTTGCGTGATAATCCTCAATTAGAGGTCACTACATTGGCTACAATTCAAGATGTATTTGTTGGTGGCCCTGACTATAAAGGGGCAGGGTTCTTTGATCAAGGTCGCCTGCTTAATGAGCCTATTTTGCTCTTGCATAAAGGTTCTGCGAGCCGTACCTTCTTCGATGAAGTTACGCATGGTGCATGCCGTAAACCTCGTTTTGAACTTGGTAGTGTCGATGTATTGCTAGATCTTGTGGAAATCAATATGGGGATTTCCATGTTGCCTAACCATGTGGTGCAACAAAAGATGCAAGAAGGGACTATCGTTCGCATCGACACAGATATTCCTGTGCCGACTCGCGACATTGTACTTGTGCGCTCTCGTTTAGTACCTCAATCTGAAGGGGCTGCACGCTTTACATTCTTGCTTGTTAATCGTGAAAGTAACCGCGATAAAATTCTATAATAATAGAGCACACTTTATGAATTTTCATAAAGTGTGCTTTTTTATATATTAGACAAAGTTATTCTATGCTATATTATATTTTTTTATAAACCTTTTTGAATTGGATAATCAGAGAATAATATCTGTAAGACTTACTTTTTTTGCCGATTTTTTTAAGTGTTGTATTATGAGAGTTTTACTATATATAGGTTGACCCTAAGGGGTTATTTACGTTAAAATTTAAAGATAGTTATGCGGAGGTATAAGCACATGGAATTATTAAAAAAGCGCATTCGTGAAGAGGGTATTGTCCTCAATAATCGCGTGCTAAAAGTAGATGGCTTCTTGAACCATCAAATCGACCCACAATTATTTAAAGCTATCGGTAAAGAAATCGCGGATCGTTACCGTGATGCAGGTGTGCAACGTATTGTTACCATTGAAGCATCTGGTATTGCGTTGGCATTGATGGCTGCTCTTGAGCTCGACGTGCCATTGGTATTTGCGCGTAAGAAAAAATCTATCCTCATGGTAGATGATGTATATCATAGTGTTGTGTACTCTTATACAAAAGAAGAAAACTACGATATTACTATCTCCAAAAAATTCTTGCCAGCTGGTGAAAAAGTATTGATTATTGATGACTTCTTGGCATCTGGTGAAGCAGCTATGGGCCTTGCTAAATTGGTTCAAGATGCTGGCGATACAGTAGTAGGTATGGCCATTGCTATTGAAAAATCCTTCCAACCTGGTCGTGAACGCCTTGAAAATGCAGGTTACCGCGTAGAGTCTTTAGTTCGCATTAAAGAATTTAAAGACAATGGCTGTGTATTTATCGAAGACTAATAGTCTGATTATTTGTAGAGGGAATTATGAATCAAAAAGCAGAAAAATTCGACTTACTTGTTGCTGATCTGAATAAAGGTGGCAACTCTTGGTTTACAAAGGAAGAAATGACAGACGACCTTCATACTGTTGTGTACCACGGCCGTTTGGATGTTCATAATCATAGCTTGCCTGTATTCATCGTTGTGGATGATTCTGCATTCTCCTATGCACGTATAGCTATCACAACAACATCGATTGATGAAAGTAATTCCTGCCGTATTGAAAGAGCTCAACACATTAAACCAAGATTACAAAGTATCGAAATATTATGTAAGCACTGAAGATAACAATATCTACATGGACGTATCTGTTCCTGCCTTGACTGAACAATTCGATCCTACTGTAGTAGTAAATCTTTTACTTGAAGTAGTTCAACCACATTTAGATGCTGTACATAAAGGCATTCTTAAAGTAGCTGGTTTAGCTTAATAGAGGTTGTTATGAATCCTAAAGCATTATTATTTGATAAGTTTTTGAAAGAAGAAGAAATTATATCCTTTGAACGTAAGGATTTTGATGATGAGGACGGCACTGTTGTATATCGCTCTTACATCAAATCTCCATTGTGGGATATGCCTTTATTCGTTATTCTTGATAACAGTATTTATAGTGTCATTCGGTTAGTGTTGGGCCCTGAAAAGGTAACAGCACAAAACATGGCTGCCTTAAATGCGTTGATCAATCGAGATAATGCGACTTACAAAAACTATAAACTTTATATTGATGAACAAGACTCCAGTCTATATTTAGATTGCGTATACATGTGTGGTGATGATGCGTTTGAACCTGCATTAATGTATGCATTGATGTCTTCTATCGTAGATTACATCCCTGAATCTGTAGGTGAATTAAAAACTGCTTTTTGAAAGTGGTACTCACTAATTAATAGTAACTACAAATTAAGTGGTCTAATGTTCGGAAATATATAAAAGAGGATAACCTGTTATTACATGGGTTATCCTCTTTTTGTGTTATTTAATAAGTCGTATTAAAAAGCGACTAACATGACAAAAACGCAGTTAAGATTAATAGGTGGAACTTCTTTTACTGTTATAAAAATTTATTTTTGAAATACATCTATATAATAAAAATCGAAAATTCTTTATAAAGTTCGGAATATATCGAATAATAAAAAAATATTTAATGCAGAATCATTCGAAAAATAATATTGATTTTGTAAATGTTAGGTGTTACAATTTGTGTACAAGAAGGAGGTAGCACCGTGAACTATGCAAATCAACAAACTCAAGGCAAGTCTACGGAGGCTATTTGTGCGCATTTTTCCCAGTCTATTTAGACTGGGCTTTTTTATTAGGAGGATCTATGAAGGTCGGTATTATTATGGGCAGCAAGTCTGACCTAGACACAATGAAAAAGGCATCTGCCGTACTTGATGAATTTAACATTCCTTATGAAATGGTTATTGCTTCAGCTCATCGTACACCTGAAGCTGTAAAGGATTTTGTTACACGACTTGAAGATGAAGGGGCCATCGCTTTTATAGCTGGTGCTGGTGCAGCGGCCCACTTACCAGGTGTAGTAGCTAGCTTCACTACAGTGCCTGTTATCGGAATTCCTCTTAATGCAACAGCTTTAAAAGGTATCGATTCCTTGCTTGCTATTGTTCAGATGCCATCTGGTATGCCTGTAGCAACTATGGCTGTAGATGGTGCTAAAAATGCAGCACTTTTTGCAGTTCAAATTGGAGCAGCTTTCAACAAAGACTTGAAAGACAGATATGTACAGTATCGCAAAGATATGGCTGAAAAAGTATTAGCGGACAATGCTGAATTACAAGGTGCCATTAAACTATAATCGTTTGAAGCGTTTACATCATCATTTATACATCTTTGAATAGATAAGAGTAAAAGGAGACACATCATGGCTAACATCGACTTGGAAACATTAACATTATTGTACGAAGGTAAAGCAAAACAAGTATATCAAACAGATAACAAAGACGAGTACATCGTTCATTACAAAGATGATGCTACTGCATTTAACGGCGAGAAACATGATACCATCCTTGGCAAAGGCGTATTGAACAATAAAATCTCTTCCTTCTTCTTTGAGTTATTGAAAAAAGAAGGCGTACCTACTCACTTCGTTCGTCGCGAAGATGATCGTAATCAAACAGTACTTACATTGAATATCATTCCTCTAGAAGTTATCGTTCGTAACATTGCAGCTGGTTCTATGGCTAAACGCTTTGGCATTGAAGAAGGTACTCCTCTTAAACATCCAATCCTTGAATTCTGCTACAAAAATGATGAATTAGGTGACCCATTTGCTAATGAATCCCAAATCACAGCACTTGGCTGGGCTACTCAAGAACAACTTGATGTAATCTCTACTATCACGTTAAAAGTAAACGATATTTTGAAAAAATTCTTGGCTACTAAAAATGTAACCCTTGTAGATTTTAAATTAGAATTTGGTACACATAATGGTGAAGTATTATTAGGCGATGAAATCTCTCCTGATACATGCCGTTTCTGGGATGCTACAACAGGTGAAAAACTCGACAAAGACCGTTTCCGTCGAGATCTTGGCAATATTGAAGAAGCGTACAAGGAAATGTTATTCCGTCTTACTGGCGAACGCGCCTAAGGGGGCACAATGAACTACGATCCAGTTTTTGATAAATGGCATGAAGAGTGTGGTGTATTCGGTGTCTATGATAGAACCATTGATGTAGCACGCTATGTATATTGGGGACTCTTTGCACTCCAACACCGTGGTCAAGAAAGCGCGGGCATTGCCGTTACCGATGGTCATGATGTAGAACTAAAAAAAGGTATGGGCTTGTTGACTGAGGCCATTAAAGAACTACCATCCTTACCAAGCCATATGGGGACTGGTCATGTGCGGTACTCTACAACAGGGTCCAATAATCCACGCAATATCCAACCTTTAGTAATTCATTACCAAGGTGGTCAAATTGCGGTAGCTCACAATGGTAATTTAACGAATGCCCTAGCCATTCGTAAACGTCTTGAAGCGGATGGATCTATTTTTCAAACGACAATGGATTCTGAGGTTATCGTAAACCTCATTGCTCGCTCTAAAGCTGAGACACAAGAGGAACGCATTGCCGATGCAGCCCGTCAAATTGAAGGAGCCTTTTCTCTTGTTATTACTACGAACGACTCCTTGGTAGGTGTGCGTGATCCCCAAGGCTTTAGACCTCTTTGTTTAGGTAAAACGACAAATGGCTATGTTCTCTCTAGTGAAAGCTGTGCCTTAGATGCTATAAAAGCCGAGTTTATTCGTCATATCGATCCAGGCGAAATGGTAATTATTGATGACTCTGGTGTACGTAGTGTTATCTATGCAGAACCAGAGAAAATTGACAAAAAGCTTTGTGTTTTTGAATATATCTATTTTGCCCGTGGCGATAGCCATATCGATGGTCAATCGGTATATCAATCTCGTCTTAATATGGGGCGTGAATTATATAACGAAACTAAATACGATGCAGATATCGTCATGTCTATTCCTGACTCTGGCACTACAGCTGCACTAGGCTATGCCCGTGCATCAGGTATTCCTTTTTGCAGAAGGTCTTGTTAAAAAAACCGCTATAGCGGTCGTACCTTTATCAAGCCAAATCAAGAGGAACGGAATTAGCTGTTCGTATGAAGCTTTAATGCATTGCCCCATATTGTAGGGGGCAAACGGATTGTCCTTATCGATGACTCTATTGTACGCGGTACTACGAGTGGTATTATCGTTAAAATGCTAAAGGAAGCAGGCGCTAAAGAGGTGTACATGTGTGTAAGCTCACCAACAATTGAGTATTCCTGTCACTATGGTATTGATACGTCGGTGCGTAAAGAGCTAATTGCTGCCACACATACAGTAGATGAAATAAAAGATTATATTCATGCTGACAAATTACATTATTTATCTCGTGAAGGCTTATGTCGTGCTGTATCTGATATAGCGCCTAATGATTTATGTTTTGCTTGCTTTAGTGGTGATTACAGTGTAGAGGTTCCTGCGGAACAAGAGGAAGGGGTCAAATATGTGCTCGAATAAAACTAGTTTAACCTATCGCGATGCAGGCGTTGATATTGATGCAGGTAATCGCGCAGTAGAATTGATGAAAGAATCCGTAAAACGCACCTATACACCTGGTGTTGTAGGTGATTTAGGTGGTTTTGGGGGCCTCTATTCCTTAGCTGGTCACTCTATGTCTGACCCTATGCTCGTATCCGGTACAGATGGGGTAGGTACCAAATTACGTTTAGCTATCATGATGGATAAGCATGATACAATTGGCCAAGATTGCGTAGCTATGAGTGTTAATGATATTCTCGTGCAAGGTGCAACGCCTTTATTCTTCCTCGATTACATTGCAGTTGGTAAACTTGATCCTATGAAAGTAGCAGATATTGTGCGCGGTGTGGCAGAGGCTTGTGAAGAGTCCGGATGTGCTTTACTAGGCGGTGAAACTGCTGAAATGGCGGGATTCTACGATAACGATGATTACGATGTAGCTGGTTTTGCCGTTGGTATCGTAGATCGTCCTAAATTGATTACTGGTGAAAGTATTAAAGCTGGCGATGTAATTATAGGTTTGCCATCGTCTGGTGTACATTCTAATGGCTTCTCCTTGGTTCGTAAAATTGTATTTGACCATAAACAATTATCTATGGATACAAAAATTCCAGAGTTTGGTAAAACTTTAGGCGAAGAATTATTGACGCCTACACGTTTATATCCTAAAGCTGTATTGCCGTTAATTGAACAAGAACTTGTAAAAGGCATGGTTCATATTACCGGCGGTGGCTTCTACGAAAACATTCCACGTGTATTGCCAAAAGGCGTTACTGCAGAGGTAGATGTCACTACATGGCCACGACTTCCTATATTTACAAAACTACAAGAATGGGGCAATGTTGCCTGGCCTGAAATGTACCGTACTTTCAACATGGGTATTGGTATGATACTCATGGTTGATCAAAAGGATGTAGAAACGGTTAAAGAAAACCTTTCTAGTCGTGGTGAAACGGTATATGAAATTGGCCGTATTGTAAGTGGTGATGGTCCTGTTGTCCTTAAAGGGGCTGAGTTCGATGTGTAATTCTAAAAAGCGGTTAGCCCTCTTTGCCAGTGGTCGTGGTTCTAATGGTGAAGCACTGTATAAGGCCATGCAAGAAGGCTATATTAATGGTGAATTTGTTGTAATCATTACAGATTACGGCAATGCAGGAATTGTGGAACGCTCTAAATCTTGGAATATTCCGCTTGTTGTTATTGAGCGTAGTGATTATGATTCAAAAGCTAGCTTCGAACAGGCTCAACTAGATGCTTTAGAGCCTTATAAGGTTGATGGTATCGTCTTGGCAGGCTATATGCGTATTGTCGGTACTCCTTTGATAGAGCGATATGAACATCGTATATTAAATATTCATCCTGCTCTGTTACCATCATTTCCAGGCCTTCATGGTCATCAACAAGCCATTGACGGAGGCGTAAAAATTACAGGGTGTACGGTACACTTTGTTGATGCGGGAATGGATACGGGGCCTATCATTATGCAGAATACGGTTCCTGTATTACCCGATGATACAGAGGATACCTTGAGTGATAGATTATTACCTATCGAACATAAAACGTATAAAGAGGCGTTGCGACTATTTTGTGAGGATAAGCTCACTATAAAAGGGCGTGTTGTATATATTGAAGATTGATGCGTAAGCAAAGGAAGACGTTAGATGATTAAAAATGCACTACTTAGTGTTTCTGATAAAACAGGTATTGTAGACTTTGCAAAAGGTTTAGTTGAATTAGGTGTAACCATTTATTCCACAGGTGGGACCCTTAAAGCCATAACCGATGCAGGCATTGCAGCAAAAGCTGTTGAGACTTTGACTGGTTTTCCTGAAATGATGGACGGCCGTGTAAAGACATTGCATCCAAAGGTTCATGGTGGTATTTTGGCAATCCGTGATAACGGGGAACATCAAAAAGCTATGGCAGATCATGGCATTGAACCAATCGACCTTGTGGTTGTCAATCTCTATCCATTCCGTGAAACCATTGCCAAACCAAATGTATCCTTAGAGGAAGCTATTGAAAATATCGATATCGGTGGGCCTACCATGGTGCGCTCTGCTGCGAAAAATCATGCGTATGTGGGTATCGTTGTAAATCCAAATCATTATGATGAAATCTTAGCTATGCTTAAAGAACATGGTGAATTGCCTAAAGAATATCGTTTTGGTCTTGCAAAGGAAGCCTTTGCTCATACTGCAGCTTATGATGTAGCCATTGCTAACTATATGAGTGGTGTCTTAGACGAAGGTCCTACACCACCTGAATATTTAAGTGCTTATGAAAAGGTAACTGACCTTCGGTATGGGGAAAATCCGCATCAAAAAGCGGCATTCTACAAAGAAATTGGCAAAGCTCATGGTATGGGGGCCTTGAAACAACTCCATGGTAAAGAGCTTTCCTATAACAACATTGTAGATATGGAAGCGGCCTGGAATATGGTGTGGGAATTTACCGATCCTGCGGCATGTATCATTAAGCATACAAATCCTTGTGGCGCAGCTACAGCAACTACATTGCATGATGCTTATGTAAATGCCTACGAAGCAGACTCTGTATCCGCCTTTGGTGGTATCGTTGCTTTAAACCGTGAAGTAGATGCTGCTACGGCAGGAGAAATGAGTAAAATTTTTCTTAGAAGTCATTATGGCACCTGCTTTCACAAAAGAAGCATTAGACATCCTTGAAGCAAAGAAAAATATTCGCCTCATTGAGTTATCTAAACCTGAATCTGGCCAAGTAACAGTGAAAAAGGTTTCTGGTGGTCTATTAGTGCAAACAGAGGATGATATTCAGGAAGACCGTGCTAACTATAAAGTGGTTACAAAGGTTCAACCAACAGAGGAACAATGGAAAGCCCTCGAATTTGCTTGGAAGCTCGTAAAACATGTAAAATCCAATGCCATTTTGATTTCTAATGAAAAACGTACACTCGGTGTGGGTGCGGGGCAAATGAATCGAGTTGGGTCTGCAAAAATTGCCCTTGAACAAGCCGGTGAAGCTGCAAAAGGCGCTGTATTAGCATCTGATGCGTTCTTCCCATTTGGGGATACTGTAGAAACGGCGGCAAAACATGGTATTGCAGCCATTATTCAACCGGGTGGCTCCATTCGCGATGAAGAATCCATCAAGGCTGCCGACGAAGCGGGTATCGCTATGGTATTTACAAGCATTCGTCACTTTAAACATTAATTTGTTTAGCCTGATTGAGGGTTACAGTCGAGCACTAGCTCGTAATCATTGATGTGTAATGATGATTATAGAGGATATAGGTGCTTACATATGATGTATTGATGGCGTTTAGGCGTCGATGGAGGATTTATGAAAGTATGTGTAATCGGTAACGGCGGCCGCGAACATGCATTGGCATGGCGATTGTCCATCAGCCCTAGCGTAACAAAGGTATATGCCATTCCTGGCAGTGCGGCCATGTCAGATTGTGCAGAGCTAGTCGGCATTGATTGGCAGAAAAGCGATTATTTAATTTGTTTTTTGAAAGATAATCACGTTGATTTAGTCGTTGTTGGTCCAGAGGCTCCTCTTGTAGCAGGACTAGCAGATGCACTCAATGCAGCTGGAATTCCTGTATTTGGCCCATCTAAAGCAGCTGCTCAACTAGAGGGCTCAAAGGTATTTGCCAAAGACCTTATGAAAAAATATAACATACCGACTGCTGCCTATGGTGTATTCCACAAGGTGGATGAAGCAAAAGAATTTATCGGTCAAACAGGTGCTCCTATCGTAGTGAAAGCTGACGGTTTGGCGGCTGGTAAGGGCGTTGTAGTAGCAATGACCGTGGAAGAAGCGAATGCAGCTGTAGAAGACATGCTTAGCGGTAATCGCTTTGGGGACGCAGGTAGCACCGTTGTTATCGAAGAATTTATGGAAGGCGAAGAGGCTAGCTTACTTGCCTTTGTAGACGGCAAGACGGTAGTGCCTATGATTGCTTCCCAGGATCATAAACGCATCTTTGATGGCGATAAAGGCCCTAATACTGGCGGTATGGGCACCTATGCACCTGCACCAGTGCTTACTGATACATTGCGAGATGAAGCGATGAAAACAATCTTAGAACCTATGGTGGCAGCCATGCAAAAAGAGGGCATGCCTTATGTGGGTTGTCTCTATGCAGGCCTTATGATTACGCCTCAAGGTCCTAAGGTTGTAGAATTTAATGCACGCTTTGGCGATCCAGAAACACAAGTTGTATTGCCATTACTCGATAGTGACTTAGGTCAAATTATGATGGCTTGTGCCACGGGCACATTAACAGCTGATATGGTGAAATGGAAAGATTCCTCGGCAGCTTGTGTCATTCTTGCTTCTAAAGGATATCCTGAAACCTCCTCTAAGGGTGATGTGATTCATGGTGATATTAAACAACATGATACAACTATCGTATTCCACTCTGGTACGAAACTCGTTGGAGACGAGTATGTGACCAATGGCGGCCGAGTTCTTGGCGTAGTAGGTCTTGGTAAAGACCTTAGAACGGCGCTCGATAGAGCTTATGGACGTATAGAACACATCAATTTTGAGGGCATGCAGTACCGTACAGATATTGGGGCGAAAGCTTTCAAATAAAGAAAAAGTGTTTTGAATACAGTAACAGCGTTTTAAATACAGCAAAAAAACGTTTTGAACAAAGCAAAACCTCTACACTCATGCATATTACATGTGATGTAGAGGTTTTTATTTTCTACCTTTTAATGGTTACCTATGTTATAATAATGTAGATATAAAGAGGGCCCATCGACGTGTGATGGCGTTAGGCTCATCTCAAAAATTTTGAAACCTATTGATGGCGCCTAATATGTAGAAGTACATCTTCTACATATTAGGTGTTTTTACTATAGTCTATTTTTCGTATAGCGACGTACAACTATGAAATATAACAAAGAACCGTTAAAACTGAATAGTCCGGTATCATTTTGGATGAATTTCCCCAATGAAGAACGTGTATTTTGGGTGGATCGCCAAAGTGACCGCATCGTTGTGGGCGCTAAACGTTTAGCGACGGTTAAAGATGATGACGATCGCCATAATTATGCTTATGTATTTTATGGGGATACTTTTTTTGATACTGTAAAAGACCCTAAATGGTCTAATATGGGCCATGAAATGATTGCTTTCACCCATTATTATATCGTAGAAAATGGAGAGTCCTTCTATCTACATGCTGGTGAAAGTGTACCTATTAAGAATTATGAGGTACCTCGAGTTCATCATAATTACAAAGAAACCAGTGATGATAAGGCGGATTGGAACCGTTTGATGAATGCTATTGCCAATGGTATTAACAGCGGTGAAATGACTAAGGTCGTTTCCTCTCGCGAGGTGGAATTCACTAGCGAAACACCATATAATGTGGCAAGTATCTTGGCTAATTTGGTAGATAATAATCCGAATTGCTTTATCTTTGGCTATGAAAAGGATGGGCGTACCTTTGTAGGGGCATCGCCAGAAATTTTAGTACGTCATCGTGGCAGTGAAATTCTCAGTTATGCCTTAGCTGGCACAGCGCCTAAACATGGGCCAAATGCATGGACTAAGGAACAACTACTAACAGATAAGAAAAACCTCTTTGAACATAATATCGTCCGAGATCGCATTGTACATACTATGAAAGCTATTACTCCAGAGGTGACCATCGGTGAAACGGGTATTATGGAGCTAGCTCACCTCTATCATTTGCGTACTATTATTACTGCAAAGGATAGTACAAAGTCCCTCGTAGAGTGGGCGAGATTGTTACATCCTACGCCTGCTCTCGGAGGGGAACCTCGAGAAAAGGCACTGGCACTGTTACAAACGTACGAAACCCATGAGCGCGGCATGTACGCAGCTCCCTTTGGCTTTATGAAAGACATGGGGGATGGCATCATAGTCGTTGCTATCCGATCGGCTCTCATCAAGGATCATGTATTGTATGCCTATGCAGGATGTGGTGTTGTTGCCGACTCTGATGCGGATGAAGAATACGCAGAGACTAATAATAAAATGCGCACCATTTTGGAAGCGCTATAATACATTTCCAAACCCTTAGGGGTTGTTGAAAGGGAATATAATGAACGAATATATTGCTGCCTTGGTAGATGAATTCTACCAACTCGGCGTCCGTCATGCTGTGTTTAGCCCTGGCTCTCGTTCTACGACGATGGCTATGCTTTTTACTGAGCATGAAGGATTTGAAACATATATGAATATAGATGAGCGCTCTGCTAGTTTTATGGCTCTTGGTATTGCAAAGGCTCATAAGGAACCAACCGTACTCGTTTGTACCTCTGGTTCGGCAGTGGCTCATTATTTGCCCGCTATTTTAGAGGCTCAATATAGCGGTGTGCCTCTCATCGTACTATCTGCTGATAGGCCACACACGTTGTTACACGTAGGGGCCCCGCAAACAGTAGACCAACAGAAAGTTTTTGGAGCCGCTGTAAACTACTACGAAGAATTAGCAGTGCCTCAAGAGGATCATTACTATACATATCCACGCCAAGTAGCGCGTAAAGCGTATATGAAAGCTATGGATACAAAAAAAGGACCAGTACATATCAATGTGCCTCTCTTTGAGCCTTTGGTACCTGAACTGAACAATAAACATTTTGAAGCGGGACGTAGTCCCTTTAACGTAGTTAAGCCATATTATAGTAGTGCCTGTAATTATGATAATACAAGTCGTACAAGTTATGTAAGCAACACTACTAGCAGTAAGAATGATAGCTTCCTAGCAAAATATAAGAATATTCTTATATTAGCTGGGCCACAGATCGATGTTGTAGAAGCTAATAGTATTCTTTCTTTTGCTACAACGCTACAAGCACCTATTTTGGCTGATCCATTGTCTAATGTAAGACGCTCTTATAACTCAGCTAGTAATCATAGTGATAAGGAATACGTCGATACTAGTAATATTGTTATTTCTACATACGATGCATTTTTAGCTGATAAAGAGCTGTGGCCTATACTAAAGCCTGATTGCGTAATTCAGTTCGGACAAATTGTTGTGTCTAAACGAGTACAACAGATGTTGGCGAGTTGGGATAATGTAGAATACATTGAGGTTAATCCTACCATGGACTCTATGAATCCAACGGGGAAAACCACTATGCACATGCAAGCAAGTATTGATGTATTTACAAATCTGTATGGTGTAAACAATGATTTCCCGGCATATCTTGGTAAATGGCAGCATTTAGAAACAGCAGGAAAACAGCAACTAGGTATAGCAATAGAGGAACCAAGTTGTTTTGAAGGTCGTACGATACGCGAGTTACAGCAATATATTTCCAGTAATGCACAAGTACTTGTGGCTAATAGTATGAGTATTCGAGACTTTGATTACTTCTGGTTTAGCGGCGAGTCTACCGCCGTACTGTATGGTAACCGTGGTGTAAATGGTATTGATGGTACCATTTCTACTGCTCTAGGTCTCGCCACAAATGGACTGCCTACATATCTAGTAACTGGTGACTTGTCTTTGTTCCATGATTTAAATGGATTGGCAGTAGCCAAAACGCATAATCTCAATTTGACGATTATTTTGCATAATAACGATGGAGGCGGCATTTTTGAATACTTACCGCAAAAGGGAACGAAGCATTTTGATTACTTGTTCTCTACATCGCAAGGCTTAGATTATAGTGGAGCGGCCAAACTTTATGGCTGTGGGTATACTAAAAATCACGAGCCCTGATGAATTGAGTGCTGTGCTAGCTAATGTTAGCTCAGAAACAGGCGTTCATATCATTGAGATCCCTACAAATCGGGAATATAGTCGACAGTTACATAAAAAAATATACGAAAGTTTCAGTTGATATGGAGGCATTACTATGAGTCAGTATTTTTTTGCAGTATTGTAGATAATGCTTTGTGTAATCCGGCTCAACGGATGTACTTTGATTTGGGTGAATACCGCTACGGTTTAACTGTAGTTGGCGATGGAGAACCTATTGTGTGTTTCCATGGTTTCTCTGAATCGAGCTATACTTGGGATGCTATTAATCTTCCCGGTTATCGCGTTATCCGTATCGACTTGATTGGACATGGGGATTCCGATATTCCTGATGAAGATAAGGCGTATACGATCCCTCAAATGATAGAGGACTTGCATACCGTTATTTATCATATGGTTGGTGATAGATATTACCTCATGGGCTACTCCATGGGGGCCCGTATTGCGCTTTCTTATGCCTTGGAACATGAAAGTGAAATCAAAGGGCTCATTCTTGAAAGTGGCTCTGTAGGTATCGCCTCTGATGATGAGCGCGCAGAGCGTCGTAAGGCCGATGAAGACTTAGCAGTTCGCATCGAAGACCATGATGGTGCTTGGTTTGCTACACGTTGGGCGGAGGCTCCTATTTTTGAAAGTCAAAAGCAACTTTCAGAGTGCGTAGAGGAATTAATCTATCTACGTCGTTCCAATAATAGTACGTACGCCTTAGCCTGTACCTTGCGTGGCTCAGGTCAAGGTGTCATGCCGTATGTGGGGGATAAATTAGAAAAATTCTCTGTTGAAGGCTTATATGTGAGTGGCGCATTAGATACAAAATATACTACAATAGGAAGAGATATATTTGGCAAGTTGCCAAACTTTAAGCATGTCATCGTCGAAGGGGCGGGGCATAATGTGCATATAGAAAAACCGCAAATGTTTGAACAAGCGGTATTAGATTTTTTACACAAGAAAGGTTAAGTCCATGAGCAAATTTGATTGGAAAGTATTGGATCGTAATTATGAAGATGTAATTTACGAAACATATAATGGCATTGCAAAAATTACTATTAACCGTCCAGAGGTGCGCAACGCGTTCCGTCCTAAAACAGTTATGGAGTTAATCGACGCTTTCACAGTAGCTCGTGAAGATAACGAAGTAGGCGTAATCGTATTGACTGGTGCTAACCACGGCAAAGGTGAAGATAAAGAAGCATTCTGCTCTGGTGGCGACCAAAGTGTACGTGGTCATGGTGGTTATGTTGGTGATGACAATGTACCTCGCTTGAACGTTCTTGATTTACAACGTTTGATTCGCGTTATTCCTAAACCTGTTATCGCTATGGTTAACGGTTATGCTATCGGTGGTGGTCATGTGTTGCACATCGTATGTGACCTTACCATCGCTTCTGAAAATGCTAAATTCGGTCAAACTGGTCCTCGCGTAGGTTCCTTCGATGCTGGTTATGGTGCAGGTTACTTGGCGCGCATGATCGGTCACAAACGCGCTCGCGAAGTATGGTTCTTGTGCCGTCAATACACTGCTGCTCAAGCGTATGAAATGGGCATGGTTAATACTGTTGTACCATTCGACAAATTGGAAGAAGAAACAGTTCAATGGTGTAGCGAAATCCTTGAATTGTCCCCAATGGCATTGCGCATGTTAAAAAGGTTCCTTTAATGCTGATACAGACGGTCTTGCAGGTTTACAACAATTTGCAGGCGACGCTACATTGATGTACTACACAATCGATGAAGCAAAAGAAGGTCGTGACGCGTTCAAAGAAAAAAACGCAAACCAAACTTCAAACAATTCCCTAAATTCCCTTAATAGGGAGAGTTACTAGTCCCTAGATTGGGGACTAACTAATTTTAAAAGATAATAAGGGCGCCTCTATATGAGGCGCCTTTCTTGTAATATCTCTTTGGTATTGATACTTGATTGCTATTTACTGGTAATTAGAAATCAGGCTTAGATATGAGGTGAGACGATGGACTGGTTACGTTATGGCGCTGAGCACTATCCTAATCGCATATGTATAAACGAATATACCTATAACGATATATACCGTGGCGTAGTCCATGTAGCTCGTAAATTAGAGCCCCTACAAGCCCCTCGCATAGCTATTTTATCGGATAACTCCGTGACGATGGCAATCTATGTATTGGCAACTATGGTCGTGCATAAAGAGTTGCTACTGCTAAATGTACATCTTAAGCCTAAGGAAATAGAAAACCAATTAGCTCAGTTAGATGTTACTACTGTACTGCATAGCGTTGAGCGTCGAGAGCAATTGCCTAATTCCATTTCTACTATTGTTTTTGAATCGTTAGAACGTATTCTATCCGATGAAGAGGCAGACGATACTTTTGACTGGACCTTTGAAGATAGAGATATAGCGGTCATCATGAATACGAGTGCCACTACGGGACAGTTTAAGTCTGTTCCTCTCCGATGGGGGCAAATTAGAGCTCATGTACAAGCGTCTAAAGAGGTACTAGGTAAACTGAGCAAGATAATTGGCTTATGGTATTGCCTTTATTCCATGTAAGTGGTCTCTCTATCTTGCTACGATCCCTTTATAATGGTACGGCTGTTACCATATTGCCTAAATATGATAAAGCTCAAGTTCTCAAGCTCATAGAGTCTGAGAATATCAATATGATGTCTCTCGTGCCTACTATTTTGACTCAATTAGAGCCAAGCATTACACATCATAAGTTGCGTGTTATCTTGCTTGGTGGTGAGTTCATTCCTATGGCACTCATCGATGCTTGTGAAAAGAAATCCTTACCAATTTACAAGACCTATGGCATGACGGAAACCTTTAGTCAAAGCGTGACTTTCTCCGTATTGGATTACCCTCATAAACGAGATTCCGTAGGAAAATCATTACCAGGGATGCAGGTTCGCATTGATAAACCTGATGCAGACGGGGTAGGTGAAATTCACTTAACAGGCCCTATGGTTATGACTGGATATATTGACAAGGAACCTATCGATGGTGACCTTAATACCGATGATATTGGTTATGTCGATGAAGATGGGTTCGTATATATTTTGAATCGTCGCAAGGACCTCATCATTTCTGGGGGAGAAAATATTTATCCTAAGGAATTAGAGGATTTAGTCTACACATTGCCATCAGTGAAGGAATGTGCGGTTGTACCTGTACCTGATCCTAAATGGGGACAAGTACCGGCTCTATTTGTGGCCTTTCACGATGGTGAAAGCATGACTGCAGATGAAATTGTATCCTTTATGACTAAATCTCTGGCAAAATATAAAGTTCCTAAATATGTAAAAATATTGCCTGATTTACCTCGTAATGGCACAGGTAAAATTGTGCGAAATGAACTGCGTTTAGAAGATTGAGGCGCCTATGAATGATATTTTAAACTTTAAAAGTATAACTACATATCGCCTTAAATTGCCGTTACAGTTTAACTTTAAAACTGCCAAAGGTGAAGTAAAAGAACGAGAAACGATCGTCATTCGCATCGAGGATCAACAAGGGTATGTAGGTTATGGGGAATGTGTGGCTTTCACAGAGCCCTTTTATACAGCTGAGACGGTGGATACGTGTTGGCAAAAACTAGTAGATGATTATATCTTTAATTTGCGTATGATGCGGCCTAAGCCGCTCATGACCTATGTGCGTCAGCTACAGTTTTGGCTAAATCGAGATCGTATGCCTATGACCATTGCCGCCTTAGAAAATGCCCTTATCAATCTTCATTGTGAGAGACTGGGTGTGAACTCTGTTTCTTATATTATGGGGCAACCCTTACAAGATACCATTGAAAGCGGTGTTGTTATCGGTGATGTACCGATGGAACAATTGCTAGATGCCGTAGGAGCTCATGTGGCGAATGGTTGTAAGCGCATTAAGTTAAAGGTGAATCCTACAGACGGCTACGAACGGGCATCCTTAGTACGTAAGCATTACCCCGATTTAGTCTTGGCAGCCGATGCGAATCAAAGCTATTCTTATGATGATATTGATAAGGTCCGTCAATTTAACGATTTGAAGTTAGCTTGTATAGAAGAGCCTTATGCTATAACAACGCTTCAATCCTATAAGGAGTGGAAGTGGGAACGCCTTAATAACGATGATTGGCATATTGAAACGCCTATCTGTTTAGATGAGTCCATCTTGGGCTATGATGATTTATCCTATGCTATTGAGTACGGACTGATTGACGTACTCAACATAAAAGTAGGCCGCATGGGTGGTCTCGTACCTACTAAGGCAGCTATTAATCTTTGTAGAGAGTGTCATATTCCGTATTGGGTAGGTAGCATGGTAGAGTCGGGTATTTCGAAAATGTTGCACGCTCAACTAGCGGCTCTAGGTGATTCCTATATGGCAGGAGACCTATCTGATTCTAATAGATATTTGAACGAGATCTCATCTATCCAGATTTAACCTTTAAGGATGGCGTTATGCACGTTCCTGATGGAGATGGACTAGGTGTAACCGTCTTTGATGATAGACTAGAAGCGTATTGTGTGGAGAAACGAACACTATGAATTTAATAGAATCCTTACAAATTGAAGCACCTCGTATGACGAGCGATACTACATGCATTGCAAAAATGAACTTAGGAGAATTCCACAAACAGCCTCAAGGCTATCTAAATGGTGGTGCAACCTTGGCATTTGCTGAAATCATTTCCGGCATGATGAGCAACGAACTCATTGGACCGGATAAATTTGGCGTAGGTCAATCCGTTACGGCCAACCACTTGCGCCCTGTACGATGTGAAGGGGCCTTAACGGCTCATGGTACCATACTTGTAAAAGGGAAGACATCCCATGTATGGCGCTTTGATATGATGGATGATGCAGATCGACTCATCTCACAAGTAACAGTGACCTTGGCGATAGTAGATTTTGTTCGTTAACGTACGCTGTTGGGAACATGTGTTTTCATATTCTAAATAAAAAGGACAGCATATACAGTTGTATATGCTGTCTTTTTAACGTTTACTTTGAACACATAAATTGTCTCATGCTTACTTAGTTACTTAATTAACTAAGTAACTAAGTAAGTACTTAACTATTTAACTGCCTACTTACGAGTGATAGTATATAAGTCCTCCATATCTGGAATATCGTAAATAACCCATGTACCGTCACCTAGATGACGCATTAAAATCTTTTATGTCCTTAGTCATATTCTTTTTATTGTTTTGGATGGTTGCTGTAACCGTTGCAGTTTCGCCGTGGTCATCTGTTTTGAGGTTTTTAATCTCTACATCGTGTTCTTTAAAGAGGCGACCTTCTACAAGCCGGTCTACCATAGATTTATTATCGTCATTTTGGTTTTGCTGCTTGGTTGTTATCCGTAGGAGGTTCTGATTTAAAACTATCTGGATCTTCAATATATTTTCTCATTACATCTTCGATGAGGGCAGGGCCAAATGTTTTGGTAGCGGCTACGGCGGCTTTGCCAAATGGATTAGATGTATCAATATATTTATTGCCTTCACGGTCTACGATGTTTTTTTACGATGGATTTTACATCTACATGACGCAAAAACTTCATCTGCATTTTTTTCTCCTGAACGGCTTGATGAATGATTTTTTTAATGTATAAGCTGGTGTATGTGGGACATACCATAAGAAATACCATGCGGCAGCTAATGCGCCTACAACAGCGATGATTAATGTTATTATAAGTGATTTTGATTTCATCGTATTACTCCAAAGTATTTTTATATTACATTCTTATTATTTATATAATATATATTTATTTTATCATAGTCAAAGGCCTAATAATACTTATAAAAGACGTGTTTATCTATGTGATAATAAAATAAAGAATATATATGCTGTAAAGTGGATAAGATATATCATTGCTTTAGTTTGTTAAAGGATTTATAATAAAACTATATTTCATGAAAAATTCATATAAAGGGGAACAGACTATGAATAGTAAAAGGGGTATTATCAGATCTTTAGTATGTACGGCTTTGGCTTGTAGCTTTGCTACATGTGCATTAGCGGCAGATAAGGATAATGGGGAAAATGTTCAATCAAGTTGGATGGATCGTACTGATATAGGTGTTGGGGTACAAGGAAGCCCGAAAGATGACTATCATGAATATAAAATAAATCCAACGCCTTATCGAAATACAAATAGTGCAATTACTCGTAGCGAACATAGCTCTACACAGGAGATGAAAAAGGCACAATATTTTATAGAGACGATACAACCGATTAAGTATTATGGTGAACATGCTAAATCAGTTCTGTTTATTCAAGGCCGTATAGATGGTAATGGTGGGGAAAAAATCTCATCAGATGCATATTGGAACGGGGGAGAAAGCAGCTATATTGGTGATGATCCTAAGTATAAGCTGCAGCTAGGCTTGCACAACAACCATCCTATCTTGATAAGGGCGAGACTGTTCAACATGATTCACTAGGTATAGTAGGAAGCATAGGAGCAGGATATAGGCGCCTTAGTAAGAATGAACATGCTTATATGGGTATAAATACATTTTATGATTATGCATTTAGGGATAAATTATCTCGAGTTGGTATCGGCTTAGAGTATGTTGCTGGTTTGAATAAAATTAGTGCTAATGTTTATCATGGGTTATCTGAGAAAAAAACAAAACCTTATTATTTTGAAAACTCTCTTGTAATTGTACCAAGAGCTGATGAATTTCATTATCCCGAGGATGGACATCCAAATGGTTTTACTAAGATAAGATATGCCTATGAGAATGTACTAGATGGATATAATGTACGCTATACTAGAGATTATAAAAATGCTCGATGGATTTCTACATATGTAGATGGTTACCATTGGAAGACAAAGAGTCTGAGAGAACATCCCGTTGATATGTTTTTATCTTAACCAACATAAATGGAAGTCGATAAGTGGATTGAAATTAGGGGGCTACATTAAATATTACACCACATATTTCCATAGACCTTGGTTTTAATAAAAAAATAATATTAGCTCAGGTGAACCATATGTGTCTGTAATGTATACATTAGGTAAGTCTAAATATGCTTACTTAGGGCGGTAAACATAGTGAAAAATACTGTAAGTACAGCACGTTCAAAGATGCTAGATAAAGTTAAACGCCACGACATGGTTGTTGAATCATATAGTGAATATAATTATCGAGATACACCATGGGGATCATTTATAATTAATATCGTATTAATTATGATTGTTTATAGTTCTTAATAAATCTTAATGAATTGGTATCTATCTATTATTTAGAATAGGTGGATACCAATTTTATTTTATAGTTCTATGAAATATTGCGTATAAATGAGCATTTGAAATATAAATGGTAAATCTATATGATTTTTGCTAGATAATTCTTAATTTCATATATTTTGGAAAAATTCATCAAAAAAATTAGAAAAAAGTACTTGCATTAGTAGCTTACCTCATGTTAATATATACGAGTAGTCAACGAGAGTTGATACGCGGCCCCGTGGTGTAGCGGTTAACATGTCGCCCTGTCACGGCGAAGATCGTCAGTTCAAATCTGATCGGGGTCGCCATTTTTTTTTAAAAAAATCATGCCTCGGTAGCTCAGTTGGTAGAGCAACGGACTGAAAATCCGTGTGTCGACAGTTCGATTCTGTCCTGAGGCACCATTTGTATTCCATGCGGTTGTGGTGGAATGGCAGACACGCCATCTTGAGGGGGTGGTGAGCGTACGCTCGTGAGGGTTCAAGTCCCTCCAACCGCACCAAGATATAAGGACCTACAGTTTACTGTAGGTCCTTTTTACTATGCTCATATTGGCAGGCTTTTATATTCCGTGTACAATCATAGTAATTAATAATATACATTTGTGTGTGTAAGTTTATAAATGAGAGCGAATTATGGAATTTAATTATGGCGAAACGCTGCGTATCCGAAGTGATTTATATACGATCTTAGGCAAGATACGCTACATTGATACTCATGGGCATATATGGTATGAGTATAAGCTAGTTAAACATAGTAATAACAAGGCATTTTGGCTTCGTTGGGATAAGAAGCGAGATGCGTACCAGTTTTCCAAGTTGTGTGGTAGAGCACAGCCAGCAGATATGAAACTCGTAGATAGTGGTTATAAGATGGTAACGGGCACTTGGGGTGAGGTGGACGTAGGTACTACTGATACTGCTAAATGTAAAGAGTATGAAAATGCTGATGGTACGGCTACGTTTTCTGTTGAAGCATGGGCTTTTGAAACGGAGTATTCAAAAGGCTTTTACATTAATAAAGAATACGTATCTGTGGAACAGAATGTAGAGACAACCGATACTATTAAAGATAGAATGGATACTGTTAGGACAATGAGGTTGTAGGACCTATCGTTTGGATTTTGGCAAATGTACTAATTTTTATGCCAAGATTTGATATACAAATCCTGCATGATATACATAATTTCCTTACCTGGCCTTATATAGTAGGAGGGAATATAATCCTAGGCTTCATTGTATTTTTTTGTTCTCTTTAAAAAGATAGTATTTAGAAAATCAGAGATATACTATAACAAAAACAAAGGGTAGTAACATATGTATCAATATAACCTTCAGTATATGAGTTACTTTTTGAACTATAGAAATATAGTAGTCTATAGTGTTAGAGTTGTATTGAAATTAATAGATTTATTTTGTTATAATCATACTGTTATTTAAAAATTATTATTCTTTATTAAGGAGTTTTGATATGAAAGGTTTTTACTAAACGCGCAATTCTTGCTGCTTGTGTTGGTGCAGCAATGCTTATTTCTGCAGGTTGTGGTTCCAACCAAAATGCACAAAATACACAATTGACATATAATGGTTCCTCCACATTGGCACCAGTTATTTCTAAAATTGCTACAGATTTCACAGAAAAAAATAAAACTTGGAATCATGCAGATAGTTCTTTGCCAGATAAAGATATTACTATTTATGTATCTTCTGGTGGTTCTGGCACTGGTATTAAAGCGGTTATCGATGGCACTGCGGACTTCGGTTTAGTAGCTCGTGAAGTGAAAGACAGCGAAAAAGCAAAAATCAAAGATTACAATGAAATTAAAGTAGGTATTGATGCCTTAACAATTGCTGTAAATCCTGAAAATCCTTTATATGCTGTAAAAGATAATCTTACTAAAGAAGAAATTATTAAAATCTTCTCTGGTGAGTACAAAACTTGGAATCAAGTAGATCCTTCCTTGCCAAATCAAGAAATCATCGTAGTAACACGTGACCTTGGTGGCGGTGCTCATGAAGTATTCCAACAAAAAATTATGGGTTCTGTAGAAGTAACTAAAGACGCTATTCAAGCTCCATCCATGGGTGCTCTTGTAACTAAAGTTAAAGAAAATCCATATGCTATTGGTTACGCATCTTATGGCATGTTAGGTCAAAATAAAGGCCAAATCGTTGCTTTCAAAGTTAATGGTGTAGCACCAACAGATGAAACGATTACGGATGGTTCTTACATGATTCAACGTCCACTTCTTATCGTAGGTAAAGGTAATATGGGCGGTGTAGCAGACGCTTTCACAAAATACTTGAAGTCTGAAGAAGGCCGTAAAGTTATTCATAAAATGGGCTTTGTTCCTGTAAACTAATCAGATAGAATAAAAGCAAGGCTGCGGCCTTGCTTTTTTCTTATGAAAGGAGAGTCTATGCGTTTATCAGATCGTTTTACATCTGGCATAGTACCGATTATGGCGGTATCTGTTCTCGCCTTATATATAGGGCTCGTACTCTATATGGCGATAGAGGCGTGGCCCGCTTTGATACATATGTCTTGGGCGGATATTGTAACCGGTACAGTCTGGAAGCCTATGGCACAAAGTCCTGTACTAGGTCTGGCCTATATTATTTCTGCTAGCCTCTATGTATCTCTGTTATCTTTGATATGGGCGTTGCCCTTGGGGATTGGTACCTCTGTAGGTTTGAGTCTAGGCGTATCACCAAGTATTCGCCAATTTTGTTTATCTACTATAGATATGATTGCCGGTATACCTTCTGTTATTGTTGGTTTTATCGGTCTTGCCGTAGTGGTTCCGGTCATTCAATCGATGTTTTCTTTGTCTACCGGTGAGTCTATTTTATCGGCTAGTCTCGTATTAGCCTTTATGATTTTGCCGTATATTGTGACTCACTGTACGGAATCTATCGAAACCTATCGTCAGCGCTATGAAGAAACGGCTTTGGGCCTTGGCATATCGCCGTGGCATACTATGAAAGCTATCGTACTACCTAGTGCTAAAGGTTCGATCATTCTTAGTTCTGTGCTAGCCTTCTCCCGGGCTATGGGAGAGACCATGGCCGTTATGATGGTTGTCGGTAATGCGCCCATCTTGCCTAATTTACTGGGTAAGGCTGAGCCAATTCCATCTCTTATTGCGCTTGAAATGGGTAGTGTAGAGTATAATAGCTTGCATTATAGCGGTTTATATGTAGCAGCTTTAGTATTGCTAATGATTTTGATACTGACTAATGTTCTAGTCTATATGTATTCTTGGAAAACTAGAAAGGACGGTCATCATGAAGCTATCTAATCTTGCATTAGCTACTTGGGCTTATGGCAGTCTAATCCTCGTTATGGCAATACTCATCGCTGCTTGTACTTATATTGTGTATCATGGGGGGCCATTAATAACTGTTGATTTCCTCTGGCTCTACCCAGCGGGCATGCCTCTCGGTGTAGAAGGGGGCATATTCCCTGCCATAATCGGCAGTATGTTAGAGGGCTTATTAACGGCTTCCATGGCGGCTGTTGTAAGTATTCCTTGTGCCCTTTACATGGTATATGGCAATATTTCTCGTTGGAAATCAGAATGCTTTTTATTTACTCTACGCTGTATGTCTGGATTACCATCTGTATTAATTGGCTTGTTTGGTTATAGTGTACTGATTTTATATTTAGGTATCGATAAAAGCTTATTATCTGCATCGATTACGTTAACGGTAATGGTTATACCTTTTATTACGTTGCGCCTTGTGAAAGTATTCCACGAGTTTCCTCGTGAAACTTATGAGGCGGCTCTCAATATGGGGCTTTCACCAAGTTATATATGGATGCATATGGTCATACCGAGTGCCATGCGCGATGGATTGAGCGCTATAGCCCTTGGAGCGGCCTATGCGATGGGGGCCACCGCACCGATTATGTATACTGGTGCCGTATTATATACGAGGTCCATACCGAATATAACGGATCCATTTATGGCCTTGCCATATCATTTGTACATTTTGGTCAACGAAGGTTATTCAGTAGATTTAGCCTATGCTACAGCCTTTGTACTGATGGTTATATTACTTTGTATTAATATCATTTGTCGCTGGATAGGAGGGCGGTCTTGATGAGCATCATATTAGATATTAAAGATATAGAGGTGTCCATTGATGAGCATCCTATTTTGCAATACATAACCTTGCCTATTACAGAACATGCTATTACGGCTGTTATTGGGCCGTCTGGTTGTGGTAAAAGTACATTGTTAGCTACGCTTAACGGTAGCTTACAGGCACCGAAAAAAGTCACTAATGGACAAATTATTTACGATGGCCTATCGGTAGACTCAATGGATCCGCAAATGTTACGTCGCCAAATCGGTCTTATCGGACAACAACCGACCGTATTTCCTGGTACCATTGAAGATAATATGGTATTCGCTCTAAATTATTATAAAGAGTTATCCTCTGCAGACAGAAAGGCTAAAAGCAATACAATGCTTAGAGCAGGCTGGATTATATAGTGAAATCAATGGCGATATGAAGCGCTTGGCAAGTTCTTTTTATCTGGTGGTCAACAACAGCGCCTGTGTATTGCACGAAGCTTGACCGTTGATCCTCGAGTAATGCTCTTTGATGAGCCGTGCTCTGCCCTTGATATAAAAAACAGCTTGCATATTGAATCATTGCTAACAGAGTTAAAAGCAAAACAAACGATTGTCATTGTTACTCATAATTTACAACAAGCTAGACGCATTGCAGACTACACTGTCTTTATGAGTGATGGCCGAGTTGTGGAGTGGGGCGCTACAGAGCAAATATTCTCTGATCCACAACAAGAATTAACCCGTGATTACTTGGCTTTTGGCGGATAATCTTGAAAAATTTTATATTTTTCAAAAAAACTTAAAGATAAAATTTCTATAAACTGTTGACATATTTCGTTTAAAAATGTATATTATAGGTGACATACTGGCGTGTCGTTAAGGGACTGTGAGAGAGTTTAGCCAGACTTACATCTGATATAGTTCGAGAGTAACTATATACATAAGAAGGCGTACCGCTGAGAGACGAGAGAAGGGCGGTATGCCTTTTTTTGTATGTAACATACGATCTACCTTGTTTTTTTACAATCTAATAAGCAATGTAAATTATTAATATTATAAATATAAAAATTTTATTAAAATAATAGCGTTCGGGAGTTTAAAATATGGATTAAGACCTCCTTATGTAATACAATGTATTACATAAGGAGGTGCTTTTATATGGCAAATATTTCAGTTCGTCTAAATGAACAAGAAGAAGAGTTGTTTAAGACCTACGCTGAGTTTATGGATGAAACACTTTCCACCCTCTTTAAGAAGGCTTTACTAGAAAAGATTGAAGACGAATTTGATCTTAAGGTAGGTCAAAAAGCATTAGCAGAATACGAGCAAGATCCAGTTACCTATTCTGTGGCGGAAATGCGTGCAAAATATGGCTTATAAACTTGAATTTTCTAAACGGTTTGACAAGCAATTTTCTAAATTAGATAAATCAACGCAACGCTATCTTTTTAATTGGCTCATAAAAAATGTAGATAATGTAGACAATCCTAGGTACTCAGGAAAATCATTGACGGGGAATAAAACAGGGCTGTGGCGTTATCGCATTGGTAATTATAGAGTTATTGCTGATATTAATGACCATAGATGCATTATTTTAGCGTTAGAAGTTGGTCATCGAAAAGATATTTACAAATAGAGGATATACCATGAAATACTTACGTCGTGAACTTAACCAAGTGGAAAAAGAATACTTAAAACAATTTGGACAAGACTCGTTGAACCGTGTCGTTCTCCACGATCCAGATTCGAAGGATAAACAAGAAGTACAAGATACCATTGATATCCTAAAAGAAGCTATGGCAAAAAATAAACCTCTAGAACAAGTTCCAGAGGATATGTGGAAACTTATTGAGTTTTAAGGTGTCTAATTAGCCGTATGATATGTGCAGCAACTTTTTATATAGTTTATTTGAGGAAGGGTTGAATGAAGTTGAAGAGCATTGTATTACTTGTGACTGCATTGGTTGCTAATATAGGGATAATAAATGCAGAACAGATATTTACCCCATCTGTAGCGATACCTTTGGGCACTAAGATTACTCAAGTTGATAGAACACAATCTCTAGAGGTTATGCCTTATATGGAAAGTAAAGTAATGGGTGAAACAGAATTATCGTATGCTGTTATGTCTCGTGCTAAAAAAACATTTGATGAACAAATGTTGGAACATCGTGATGCAGAATCGCGTATGCATGCACATATTGAGGAACATAATAGAAGAATAGGAAATACGCCACAACAAGACTTTATTAAAAAAATCCTTATACACGAGAAGAAATTGAAAAACAAATTATAGATGCTATTAATTTTAGGGAAAGTATTAAGTATCCTGTTAATGACAAGGAATATTACAATCATATAGATGTAGAGAAAGTGAATGACCTATCCGGTTTCCCAAAGAAAATACCGTCCTTTGCTAAGCAGGTTGATATTCATTTAAAACCACCTAAGGCAATTGAAGATGGTCGTTACATCCAAGTTTCTTTCACAGGCAAACCATCAGAACTAAAGCCTTATATTCAAGATGCAGAAAATCATGCTAAGGTCATTATTACTAAGGGGGAGGCTGAACGTGTTTCTATTAAACCTTACGAAGATGTTAAGACGAATTATAGAAAATACGTGTCTACTATATTGCCAGAAGAATGGATTGAAGTAACGAATACATACAACAATATGTATCAATATAAAGTGGCGTTAAGCAATGAGAATATTAAGCAAAAAAGTTGATTATGAGCTCGCTAACCAAATGAACAATCAAATGTTTATGGGATTAGAGCAAGATACTAGTCAATTAAGTTCTGATAAAGTGTTGTCCAATGATGAAAAATAAGGCTTTACAGAAAAAAATATTTAGGTTACTATTCCTATAAGGAAGTAAAACGACCATTTGACGCGGGATATACATTTTACATCTTTAAATTTGATTATTTGTATAACTCATTTACTGTCGCAGGGATGGCCGTTAATCCAGAACAAACTAGAGTAATTTATTTCCTCCATACAGTACAATAAAAATAAAACAAAACTAAACTAAACTAAACTAAAGGCACATTGTTGAATGCTTTTCCTAATATAAGGAGAAATTCAATAACAATGTGCCTTTATGTTATAGGTTGTAGAGTTCCGGTTTGCGGTCTCTAAAGATATTAATTTTGTTGCGAATGTCTTCGACTACGGTAAGGTCGATATCTACGGAAGCAATGCCTTCGTTCGTATCCATTTCGAGGAGGTTCGTGCCCCATGGGTCATAAACGGCGGAGTGACCTGTGCTTTGAACGCGACCAATAGTACCGCATCCGTTGACTGCGCAAAGGAATAATTGGTTTTCAATTGCTCGTACTTCGTTTAGTACTTGCCAGTGGCGTAGTCGCATCGTAGGCCATTGGGCGGGTACGAATAAGAGTTCAGTGTCTGGTAATGCAGCCATTCTCACTAGCTCAGGAAAACGGATATCGTAACAGATAACC
>BNJV01003076.1_pt1 | contig 51201 bp, 62 predicted proteins | sample 8540591 | NCBI WGS metagenome assembly BNJV01 (sample SAMD00202457, study PRJDB9452) | human saliva metagenome | host: Homo sapiens | reverse complement strand
AAAAATGAACCCATTTGATACAAATCGTCAAATGAGCTCATCGATTTCAAAAAAATGAAAAAAACTACCTTACAGTTCTTCTCCGTTGGTTTTAATTACTTGTTGATACCAAGAGAAACTATCCTTCTTAATGCGACGACCTGTTCCGTTTCCGAGGTCATCCTGATCAACATAGATGAAGCCGTACCTCTTACTCATCTCCGAAGAAGAGCAGCTCACAATATCCATTGGAGCCCATGCATAATAACCGCGCAAATCTACACCATCACTAAGTGCTTCAAGCATCTGTTCAACATGTGCTCTGAAATATTCAACGCGATACGGATCGTGGATTGTTCCATCATCCTCAAGCTTGTCAAAAGCACCAATACCATTTTCTGTGATGTAAATTGGACACTGATAGCGGTCGTAGAAAACATTAAGGGTGTAACGCAGTCCAAGAGGATCAATAGACCAGCCCCAAGGGTTTGCAGGAAGATTAGGATTAGAAAAATCTTTATTTCCATCCGCAAAGCTCTGAGCACTACAAACGCTTGAATAGTAATACGAGAAACTCATGAAGTCGGCGGTATTTTTTAAATCTTCAAGGTCATTCTCGCCAAAGTGAATGTCAAAACCATTCTCTTCAAAGAAGCGCAAAGCATATCCTGGATACTGACCTCTGAGCAATACATCAGAGTAATAGAACTCCATCTGATTATGTCTGTAGCAGGCAAGAACGTCCTCAGGATTACTTGACGATGGATAATCGGGTCCACCACACAGCATCATGCCTATCTGGAGCTCGGGATAGTTTTCATGGGCATAACGAGTGGCACGAGCACAAGCTACCATCTCGTTGTGAACTCCCTGGTATTTAGCTTCTGCAAGGTTATCTACCTTATCAGCACAAATTCCAAGGTGGTTGAAAGACTCGACTGACACAAGATTAATTTGGTTGATAAGAATCCATAGCTTAACTCGATCGTGATAACGGTCAAATAAAACTTTGCAGTAGCGTTCAAAAAGATTAATCAGTTCGCGAGAAGCCCAACCCTTGTAATTAAGCGTTAATGCAACTGGCATTTCATAATGAGAGCAGGTAATCATAGGCTCCATGCCGTTAGCAATAACTGCATCAATGAGCCTGTCATAAAAAGCTAACCCTTCTTCAGAAGGCTCAGCGTCATCCCCTTTAGGAAAAATACGTGACCAATTAATTGAAGTTCGGAACGTCTTCAAACCAAGTTCTGAAAGAAGCTCTAAATCTTCCTCAAAGTTGTGATAGAAATCAATGCCCCAACGTTTAGGAAAAATCCTATCAGTTGCTTCAAGGGCTGTGGTAACTTTCTGAGTAGTCTCTTCTCCATTGTATTTCTCGTCAAGCGGAACATTTGCCTTGTACTCATTAAGATCACTTACGCAAGGACCCTTGCCACCTTCTTGCCAAGCACCCTCCATTTGATTGGCTGCGAAAGCACCGCCCCAAAGAAAATTATTTGGAAAACTATGCCTTACCTGAGGCTTTGCTCCCATTTAGCGCTCCTCCAACTTCTTAATCCTGTCATCAAAAGACTTAAAAACTTGGACAAGCTGTTTAGCAGTAATGATCTCAGAATAAATGACCATGAGTGTGTCCTGAGCGTGTGAGAACAAAAGACTGTACTCTTGCTTTTCTCCGCGAAAAACACCTTGGATGTGATCAGTCTGAACGCGGTGAGCTTCAAGGATCTTTGCATCTGCAGCAGCAATTTTTTCTTCTGCAAGCGCAATATCGCCAGAAGCAATTGCCTCGTAAGCTAATTTGCATTCATTACGAGCTTCACCGGCAGCAATAAGGATGGTCATGGCATCCTGGGTGGTCTTATCAATTTCTTCTTCCATAAGAAATTCTCCTCTAGACTCTAAGCAGCGCATGAGATTTCCTGAAGCCACAATTCAATTCATAGACTCAGGTGTAAATTTTTAGATTTAGAACGACCAATCGTCGTCTGAATCGGACTCAGGCTCTGCAGTCTCAGCATCAACAAGCTGCTTATCGTATGTTCTAAAGAATGGCATCCAAATAAGACCAGACACAACAAAAATGATGAACATCAGAACAATACTGCCTGCCGTTCCACAAGTAAGGAACGTAGCAATTGGGAATGGGCAGTACCACATGTTAAAGAGCATCGAAGGAATAGCTCCTAATGGGATTACCTTGGTAAATACATAGGCAACAAGTGGAAGCACAATGCCCTGAAGCCACATTGGAATCATCATGATTGGATTCCACGCAACTACACCAAATACACAAGGCTCGTTAATGTTAAAAATTGCAGGAACGAGGCAAGCACGACCAAGTGCTTTTAGCTGGTTTGATTTAGCAGAGAATGCCATCAGAAGGACAAGAGATAACGTGCAGCCAATGCCGCCAATCCAGATATACCCCGAGTAAACAAATGCATCAGTAAAAACTGCAAGATTTGATGCTGTTGCGCTACCAGCGGCTGCAAGAATGCCATTTGCCTCTGCATTTGCAAGAAGGATTGGAGTAAATACTGGAGTAAGAACCCAAGTAGAAATGCCCATAGAATACAGGAAGCAGAAGAGGAACATTGCAATTACAAGACCAACAGGGGTGTTCACAATGCTTTGCAGAGGCATAAAGCAGCTAACAACAAGCTGATACAGGTTAAGGTTCAAAAACTTTGGATCAGTAAGAATCCAACCAAGAACAGTTACGATGCCAATTGGCAGCATAGAGTTAAACCAGTCTTTTACAAAATCAGGAATTACGGAATCTTCCTTAAAAAATGAGAAGTCTGCAAACTTATTAAGAACTGCTGCAGATATAAGACCAGCAACAATAGCCAAAAACATTCCGCCAGCACCAAAACCGCCAATATTAGAAATACGGAACCACGTAGATTCTCCTGCTGCAATCATGGCTGTTTGATCGGCCACAAACTGTGGATTTAAAGAAATCAAGAACAAAATAACACCAGCAACACCCGCATTAACTGCCGAGCGCTTATGCTCCTTAAGTATCAACAGATTGTAAGGAATCAAAAATGCAACAATCAAGCTAACAATGCCAAAGGTCCATCCATAGGGTGTCCAGAAGTTTGGCCACCACTCAAAATAATTCTGAGGAATTGTAAGTAAGCTAAAAATTGAACCTAAGAAGATAAGAGGAAGTGCCTGCATTACAGAATTTTTAATTGTGAGAATCCAAGGATTCTGAACAATCTTGTTCATTTTTGGCGAGAAGCTCGTCTGAAGCCAGTCAATGAGCTTATTCATAGTTGTAGCCTCCTTAGCGGCATGTTACTAACAAATCTTTTATGACAAATCTGAGTGCCATATGATTCAGTTCACCGTCAGGTTACTGAGCATTTGCTTCACGAATTGTTTTAATAAGGTGCTTGAGGGCTTTCTCGCCATTTAGGGTTGAATAATATGCGGGGTCCATAAGAATCACCTGAACGGGCTTATCGGCATATTTTTCTTTAAGCTCATCAGCAAGATACTTAAGATGGGGACCGATCATCAAAGCATCGATGGAGTCAATATAACTCTCAACCTCAGCTTCACTTCTTGCGGTGATTGAAATATCAAGGTCGTGTTCTGCGGCAGCTTTCTTCATGTTTACTGCCATAAAACCACTACTTGCTCCAGAACCACAAACTAAAAGAACCTCAAGGTGTTTAGACATGCATTGCCTTCTCTCTTATCGAATTAACACCGAGTTGTTTCTTGTTGAATCATTATGTTCCTACACTTATAAAACTCCAATAAAAAAGTTTTTAAAAAGCGAGAAAATAAAACCATAAAACAATTTTGGTGGGTACTGTACTGGACAGTTAAAAGTTCTCCTCCTATTAAACTTGCTGAAAGTTGAGTCACAGATTGGACTTAATGTGCACAGGTAGAAGACCGCATTAAGTAATTGTTGTTTTGGCTTAAGTGAGTTCACTATTTGGGAGACGTCTATGTATGTACAGAACTTAACGGATTTAGCTGGCTGGTTCCTTGCAACAACTAATTCCTGGTCTGGGCATTTTGTTGAACTACACGATTTTTGCGACTACATCGACAACAACGTAAACTTATTCGACACGCCGTTTGACATACCCCATTATCAAATTCCTGGAGTGCTTGAAAAATTTGCTTGTTTATTTAATTCCGAAATACGCGAACAAGAGAATGCTTGCAACTATCAAAAATTCTTGATAGCTATGGCATAGATATTACAGACGATGCTGAATTACTTTCTAGCATTAACGAGCTTGTTTTAAACAAAGAATGCATCTATGCAATCATCACCAAGTGCGTTACCGAAGATCCTAAAGGAGTTGGACTTCTCTATACTGCAGCGGAAAGTTCTCTTCTTGATAGATGTCTATTCAAATTGGATGATATCAAGAAAATGTTCAGACCAGACTATGACTTTGGTCGTAGAAAAAAGAAAACTACTCCGAGCACAGAAGGAGATTACTGGGATTTTGCAGAAACAAATAAACTCCCAGAATGGATTTGGTGTCTGGTTGGTAACGTAATTGATGAACATCCTTTTGGAGAGGACCATACAGTTGTCCATGGGACGCGACATTTTTTTCTCCTGGAACAAAGGTTTATTGTCTTCCAGTTCAATGGGGCGATGGATACGAAAAAATCGCAGTACTAGGCAAACATAGAGGTTCACGAGGGCTCATTAGAATTGTAATGAGTAGAGAGTTGATTCATAACTTTAGGTGCCAAAAAGTTTTTTCACCATATGTTATTAAGTGCATGTATACACGCAGCAACCATGGTATGAACTTTAAGGGTTGGGGGCAATCTGAAGCGGAGCATGAGACCATCTTGTCACTACTTCCATGGCTTAATACGACTCCTGAAGAAGATAAACAAAGAACACTGCTACTTACTAGTTCACAACTGTCATTCTTGATACATGTTGGCGATACACCAAACCAGGAAATTCATTTGAGAATTGAACGACACAGTCGCAGAGATGATTGTTGTGGTGCAGGGTGGTATGGATTCTATAGAATTGGCGAGAAACCAGAACAGTCTATTGGTCTCCTTGATTGGTATGGATACTGGCCAGATGATGTGTCCTACGAAGAATGTAGGTCAAACTACAAACCATCATGTGAATTATTAGGTGGATTTTTAGATGCCGGCATTCTTAACTGGAAGAATACCTATGAGTCTATTCCAACTAATGGCAGACCTCCATTTACATGGGAATTTGAGACGATTTCTGAGCATGGCAGTCTATCGAATGCTGGACATAATGCATACCCAGAGAACTTTCCATCAGTTATGAGACTTCTGACAGCATGGGGCTTTCCAAATATTTGGAATTCAACCAGTAATGCACCTGATGCGTTTCTTGATTTGATGCGAGAGCAGAAATAAATCTCAAGCCTCCCTCTCGGTCATCCCTCGCAGCTCCATCCCTACCGTTCGCGGAAAATGTCAGCTTTGGTGAACAAACAGTAAATCCGTGTGTCCAGCAGGGATATAATCGCAGGTGAACAACGGATGGAGGATTGTCGTGAAGATGCACCTCATTGAGCCCGACGCTTACACCCAGGCCACACCTACCGTATTGCTGATTCATCCCATGCTCTCGTCAACAGAAGGAATGCAGACTGTTCTTGTGAGCAACATGGGTGTTGACCTGCGCTATCTGGTCCCAGATCTTGCTGCCCATGGGGAAGAAGACGCAACGGAATATGTTTCGGCGTCCCAAGAAGCCGCACAGATTCATGACTGGCTGCTGGATCACGACATGACTCATCTATCCCTTGGCTTTGGCGCCTCTCTAGGTGGCGTGGTTCTGTCTGAGCTCCTCAAGTTCAACGACCTGACCTTTGACCACCTCTTCTTTGAAGGAACAAGCTTCTGGACGGGTGGATTCCTGGCCTCAGCGATGGAATTTACGCTCAAGAAAGTGTTCCTTGCAAAGCACCGCAAAGCCATTGCAGACCCCAAGCTTTCCGTGCAAAAGATGGAACAACTTTATGGAAAAGTTGCAGCTAAACCTATGTCAGAACACTTTATTGCGATGAGCGACCAAAGCATCCAGAACATCATTCACGACTGCAGCAACGTTGACCTCCCCACCCTTAGCTCCGACGTACAACGCCGCTGCATCTTCACGTATGGCGAGAAGGACTTTGACTTGAAACGCGCAAGGCAAGTTCTGCCTAAGGTTTATCCCGAGGCCACGCTTACTATCTGGCAGGGCTATGACCACTGCGAGCGTATGACCAGCGACTCGGCAGCGTATGGTCAGATGCTCAGAGAGCTTGTGGTTTAGCAAATCTCTAAGATTTTGTCATAGCAGAGATTTTTTGAGAGTATAGCTCTACAAGCCGCGCGCTTACTTCTCCTTCACTGGCGGTATCTTCAAAACCAAAAGATGCATTTATCACTTTATCAAGCTTACTATGAGCTGTAGAAAGCAAAGAAAACTGTTCAAACTTTTGAGGGTCATACAAATCAGCTAATGTCAGAGGCTCATAAAATTTACGTGCAAGTAAAATCTCTTTTCCAGCATTAATGACTGCCAATCTTTGTTCTTCTGTCATTTTTGGAATCGGAAAAGTGTTCCAAACCAGGGTATTTGCAAAACGACAATCAGATTTAAGTCGACCTCCAACAGTGTTCTGCCATAGCATGAAAATAGACGAGGAAAGCACTGAGAAAGCAAAACAGTCCGTATCTTCTATCATGAAGCAAGAATTTGTTGCGATAGCACCATCTTCAATATATTCAGCTGTAAAATACTGTCGTTTCCCTGAAAAAGTATTAGGAATACACAAATACGCTCCCTTAGGTCTTTTTTCATTAGGCCTAAATAAATGTGGAATTTCTTTTAACTTAAAAGCATCTCCAGATTCTTTTTGAGCTGATCTCCATTGCTTACATAAATCAACTTTTTCTGATAAATAAGATGATGCACGAATTTCGTCTTGAGTTGCATCTTCTAACCACAAGCACCAACGACGTTTACTATTGATAAGTTCAGCTGCTCCCAAGCATCTCCTGACGTATAACGCCGCAATTGGATCCCCTATAGCACGGCAATGCTCTTCATCAGTCTTAATTTGCAGGAAACCACCATCTGCAGGTTTAGAACCGTAAACAGCGGGTCGTAATTCTTCCGAGAGGGGTCTATTCAGCTTATCTATAAAGAAAGTTGGTGCATCTGCTAAATAGGGATTGATGTTAACTACTTCATGAGTCCCTTCGTTGTCATACAGCTTTGCTAAACCAAAATTCTTATCCATTCCAACTATTACAACATGAACATGAGCGATATTTGAAGCTTCACTTTGCCAAACAAAAGACGTTCTCGCAAAAGAAATTCTCCATCCTTCGTTAAATAAAGGTCTAAACAATGCCGCCACAGGCTGACCTTGACAAATTGAATTTGTTGAGACAAAAGCGAATTTTCCATCTTCTTCAGTTATAAAATAATCAGCAGATTTTCTATACCAAGCAGTTACATAGTCTAAATATCCATCAACTTTTTCACCCCATATTAACTTCATATCATCACGTTGAACATCTGTTTTGCCATCCTGTCCAACAAAAGGAGGATTACCCATTATGTAATTACATTCACTTGCTGGTAATACGCTATTCCAGTCAATACGAAGAGCATTACCTTCAACAATATGAGCCTTTTCACTTAAGGGGAAATCATCTCCCCCAGCGTCGTAGAACATTGATGTTTCACCATTTGCTTTAAGACGACTAATCCAAAGTGCAGTCTCTGCAACTGTTACAGCAAAATCATTAATCTCAATACCATAGAACTGATTCAAAGAAACACGCTTTCCTGTCTCTTCTTCATCTCCCAGGCTAAAGCCAGTTTGTCCTTTTCTAAGTTCATTAAGAACCGTATCTTCCAGCTTACGAAGACAGGTATAAGTCTCGGTAAGAAAGTTTCCTGAACCGCACGCAGGGTCAAAGAAAGTAAGAGAGCAGATTTTCTCGTGGAAATGCTTAAGCGCATTTTCACGTTTACGAGGAGTTATTCCTTCTTCCGTACAAATAGACTTGAGCTCTTCTTTAAGGTCATCTAAGAAAAGTGGATCGATTACCTTATGAATATTTTCTGGCGAGGTATAGTGCATTCCACCAGAACGCCTGGTTTCTGGATTCAAGGTTGACTCAAAAATACCACCAAAAATAGTAGGGCTAATCTGCGACCAATCAATGTGGGAAGAAACCTCATTCAACAAGAAGTTTTTTTGTTTCATCCGTAAAATTAGGAACTTCGGATTCATCTCTAAATAGTCCGCCGTTTACATACGGAAATGCCTTTACTTCAAGATCATACGGGTCTCGACCAGACAAATTGGTATCCAATGCACAGAATAAATTCTTCAGTGCTGTTCTGATTCTGTTTGCTGGAACATCTTTCAGATAGTTATAAAAAGCATCTTTTCCAAAAAGTCCTGCATCTTCACAATAAAGGCAAAATACCAAGCGTACACAAAGTACGTTTAATGCATGCATTGACTCTTCTGAATCAGGATTCATGTATCCTTCACGCAATTTGTCATAAAGCTTTCCAATGAGCTCACCAGCTTTAATGGATACAGTCTTTTCTTTTTCAAGACGGCTGTTAGTAGGGTCATTAATAAAAGCAAGGTACTCTGGATGATTTGCAAGCTCATCAAGAGTGAACTCGAATGCGTTATTAGGAAGTTGTGACCTTCCGTATGTATCACGGTCATACACTCTAAAGGTAGAAAAATTACATGTAATTACAAAGCGAGGCTGCTCTAACCTAGGGAGCTCATCGACATAATCAAGTGCCTGGGTTAAAGGTGTCTTTTGTTTTCCTTGGCGGACTTCTTCTTTATCTAGGTCAATTCCAAGAGCCTTTTGTTCAATTAAAATACCAGCGTCAGGAATCCATACATCGATGAATCCTCCAGAGGAGACATGAAACTCAAAGAGAACGTCATCTACCTTGGGATAGCCAATCGTGCGTAAGAGCTGTAGCCAAAATTGCTGAGTATCTCCCTTTTCATAACCCCTGCCTTGCCAGCGGGAGACAAATTCTAGAAGTTCTTTCTTATCACAAGGCATATCTTCTCACTCTCAAAACTGTCAAATAATCTGTAGGTAGAATCAGGTTAAATTCGAACCGTCATTAGATAAACTATTTTTCTAAATTTGCTAATAACCTATAACTTCGCGCTCAACCTCATTAATTGTTTCTTCTGGTATTTTTATCAACTTCAATACGATAAACTTTATTTAACCTTGGATTGTAAAAATCCCAGATACTTAAGATTGTTAAATTCAGGGTGTATTGAATTTAAACCCATTCTCCAATACATAAGTAGCTGAAGTGTGTGCTTTTTCTTAATTGAGTCTTTTAATACCTTAAAGTCCCAAATAGTATCTATCGTTGTAAAATCGCCGTCGCCTGAATTTACTGTTTCGGTATAGCCACCCCTAAATGTAAATCCATCTAAAACTTTTGGCCCATAAACATCAAAAAAATGAAGAGATCTATTTACCATTGTTCTTACATTTTCAATTGTGTCGTTGTCGGGTTCTATTTGTTCTACAGGCCTATAAGCAGAGAATCCTGCTCTGAGACAAGAATCAAATCCCGTTAATTTCAATGCGCTAACAATGGAATTATCATCTAATCCTTTAACTTTTTTTAAGAAGTACCTCTGCCTCTGTTTCTTTACCAATTAGACGAGCACCCATTATCGAAATACGAAAAGCATTCTCAGGAGAAGCTCCCGTCATGAAATGTGTAAGGTATTCCACAGCAGTACCCACAAGATTGGGTTCAATATTTTCTTCTTTATTCAACTCTTCAATACCAGGTCCAAGAATTATTTCATCAAAATCTTTAGGTTTAAGATATCCTCCTCTGGGCTGCTTTACTTGACCAACACGCTGTGTTACAGAACATCCCATAAAGACCCTCCTAAACCTGAATTTTAATGATGCTCCACAATCTTACTGCGTCTTTACCTGCAGTTACTAATCTTCATATATTTTTAGGTAAACGATTTATAATCAGCTCTCAAAGAAAGTTTATCCAAACAGAAATAAAACCCGAGAATGGCGGTTTTAAAGTTCTTATCGTCACCAGAGCAGTATTTGAATCCACGACCTTCATATTATGAGCAAGTTAACATGGAAGTTCCGTAAATTCATCCTCATCTGGACACTCATAAAATTAAGAAGGAAGTCTTGCAATATTTGCATTCCAACATTCTCTAGAAATCTGTTTTTTACATCTCCAATCTCATTGCAGTAGTCATTTAACAATCACAATATCGATCAGAAACGACATTTGAAAAACCAAGTGGAAATGCAAGGTTTTCTTATGACCACAAATGTCCTTTGAAACTTCATCTGCATCAATATTTCGTTTCCATTTCTTTCCTTGCATCGACATTTCAACAGATATATCTGTATCGCAGGGAAAGTAAGCTTTCGAGCTCGTAAAAAGCATCCTGTAAAATTGATTCGAATCTCTTTTGATAAAAGATCAGAAACGCTGTGTTGAAATAGGTTCAAGCGATGAGGACTGCTTGATAATACACTGGAGAACGGATTTGATAGGATCCCAATCGTATTCGAAATTCTCTAGTCCACTCTGCTGCTGAGTAATTGCGTGACGAAATGATTCTTCAATTTCATACTTGTCTTTCTTTGAAAAACCGCCTTGATACGTCCCCGCGTGATATTCGTTCCAGATTATCGGTCTGAGATTATTTTCACTGTTCAACAGTGCATCTCTTCCAAGAAAGAATTCAATTGCGCATGCCCTACCATTCACATCACTCTCAGATTCCCCATCAGGACCAATAGTCGGATAGCATTTTCCAAGTGGTGTATCAGGAAGAACAATAGCGGCCATATTAGCTGGCATACTCTCATTATCGGGCAAACCATTTCGCGCCGTCGATCCAACTGTATCATTATCGAAAATCAAAATAAAACGATCTCTAAGCTTGGCAGCCATAAGTGCTTTACCCAATTTGCATAATGCAGCAGCACTTTGATTGGGCTTATAGTCGTTATGATAGTCAAAGAATTTAAAGAGGTGAGCAACATCAGGCTCGAATAACTTTAGGGCAGAACTGAGAAATTCGTCATCCGTAGGCCCTTCCGTAAGCACTACCGTCTCACAATGTGCTGATATTTCTTCAAATCCTCGTAATAACTTCTCCTCTACATGCGGATCCCAATACTCAATCACATCCGTACAGTCATATTCAACTTTACAGTCATCCTTCTGACACTCGAGAATAATTCTAAGCTCGTACAGGAGATCAATTGTCAAGAGAAAATTCCAAGATGTTTGATTCGCAAAAAGCTTCTCAGCAAGTATATTCACCGGTTCAACAGGTTGAGAATCTAGACGTTTATCATAAAAAGAAGCCTTCATTAAATCTGCTTTTAGTCGATTCAAAGTAAACTGTTTATATGCCGCAAGAAGTGCTGAATGATCTGCAATAGCCGCAACTATCTGCCCTACTTCTTCTGGAGGATTATCATCCTCTTCCCAAAAGTAATCTCTATTTGCATCATTAAATGGAAGCTCTGCTTGAATATGTCCACTCGATTCATATCTATTTATCAATAGGGAAATTTGATTGAACGCCCTCTCAAGGTTATATCCCTGAACTTCTAAACGACTAATTGACGACTTACAATTAGTCTGGAATACATGTCTTGCTTTTGAAGTCTTTTCATTAGGCTTACTAACCCAGTCATCGCGCTTAAATATCTCGAGAAGGCGTGGATGTGCCGCGCTGTCATTCTTCATAGTATACAAACAGACGCCGTTAACTTTGAATTCTGCGTACTCACCCACAATAATCTACTTCCTTCCTTACTTGTTTCAATCGACTCTGTTTAAAAATGCTCCTACTCTATTCCGTCATTTACAAGTGAATCTAATTACTGCAGTTAGTCACACCGTTATAGCGAATGTCAGATGTATTCGCTTTGTTGAAGGACGATTCGCTGCGAAATCTGAGCTTTTTCAGACTTACATTCTCCTTATATGACAAGATAAACTATTAGCGTCTATACTACCCTTCAACAGCATCGCTAGAAGTAGCACAACATATCAAAATCAATAGCATGCTTAATGAAGTTGTTCTTATCTTTGATCTCGTTGGAAACTTACAGAAACAGATTAGTGAAACATTTCATATTTTTAAGTATTAAAACTAGATGCCACCCATCTAATTTTAACCATTACTAGAATTCCCATATTTATGGTGTACTATCACTCAAGATTCCTTCGTCACCAAACAAATTCAAGTCACTACTATTTGGTTGATTTTCCCTGCTTAGCTGATTGATGTACACAAACTGTGGCATATAAAGTGATGGTCCACTTACAATGCATTCTCCCTGACCAAGAGCACTTAGCATTGCCAAACTTCCCTCCCCCATAAAACTAACCGTTCTGCGAATACGCTCAATGTCATTTGGATTCACAAGCTTATGGATAAAGTAATTATGAATCTGAGATGTAATGGTCGGAGAAATATCACTTGGCCTTTGACTCGCTAGGCAGAGGAATACACCAAACTTTCGGCCCTCTTTTATTACTCGTTCGAAAATGCGAAGCGTATTATCATGAACAAGATCAGACTGCTCTGCGTCGTAACCAAGTAGATTATGAGCCTCGTCAATCACTAGCGTCGTTATCTTCTGAGGTATTCCATTGCCTTTCGATATTACAGCATCCTGCATGACCAATTCAGCAAGTAGAGATGGAAGTATCTCACGACTGCTTGCATTGACATCTGCGAGTTGGATCACGGCGATGTTCTTGTCTTTGAACAATGAATCAAGCGGAGCTCCGGCAGTATGCAAGAAGAGCTTCCCTAAATCACGTATGACTGCTTTGGCTCTTGGCAATAAAGGCTGCACGAATTCGAAGTTAATTCCGCTTTCCGCTGCACGAGCCGTTTCCATCGCAAGCCAGAGGTAAAACTCATTTAGGTGCGAGACGGTCGAGGCAATAGATATGTTATCAATATCACGGTCACTATTAATATATTTGTTGGCAGCGTGCGAGGCTGTTGTTGTAGTGTAGTAGAAACCCGAGCTTCCATTGTTGTATGCCAGATCTTCGATTCCATTTATCATGTCGTCGCAGTAGTTACGCAGCGCAAAGAAAAGAGTGCTTCGCTTGTCTATGAGAGATTGACGCAGTTCGGCAATGAAATCACTTGTATTGCGGTTTTTCCAGCTATAGAAAGCGCGACGAACGATTGGCATCTGGGTTTTCTGAGTTGCGCGTAGGATGGTCCCCCCAGCTGTCTTCGCTAAGCGCATTGATATCAAGAGGAATACCCATGCCGGGCTGTACCGTCTTTACGCGCGTATTCAGGTGGTAAATAGTCTTCTCCTCAGATAGGACTATCGCATCTCCTCCATACTCGTTATTGAGGTCGAAGATGACAATTCGAGCATTGCTACTACTGCTCGGAATCAAGTTTGAATACTTGTTAAGGATGCTGGCAAGTGTATTTGACTTGCCGCTTCCAGTGTTACCGAACACGCCAATGTGGCTAGCCATCAACTTTCCTGCATCGATGTACACGTCGTTGGTCTCATCAAAGAGGCTGCGCCCTATCCTCATATGCTTTGATCCATGAGATGAATAGAGCGTAGCCAGCTCTTTGCCACTCAGCATCTCAATACTCGCACCAACGATCGGCAGGCAACGTAGACCGCCCTTGAAGATGCCATTTGCAATGTATCCCCGCACTTCCAAGTCAACTACGAAGGCCCCAACTGGTGCCACCCACTCTGCGCTAGAGACCGTACTGTTCTTATCGAACTCTGCTTCATGCTCACCCACAATCTGACAGATGACGCTATCGAGCCCGACGTTCGTCTTCACGAACGAGTTGATTCGTGGCGAAACTGCGGGTTTGCCGTTGCAAAAGAGAAACGGTTGCAGTCGCTCATAAAACGTTGCCGAGACCCGAATGCCATCGACTCTTGTTACGCGTCCTACCTTCATCAAGACATCGCCTGCTCAAAGAGTCTCGATAAGGTAGCGGTTGTATCAGACTTCGGATCTGTTGGAGGAACAACTTCCACCCTACCTTCGAGCATTTCAGGAACTTTGTCACTCTCGCTATACTCGAGGAATACCACCGTGAGGCCATTGTCAATAGCACTGCTAATAATGTCGTTCACATGTTCGTCTGACCATGAATAGCCGATGACGAAGAGTGCGGCGTTTTTACGCAATAGCTCGCCCTTCATGGCGAAAAGGGTTTCGTAGAAGCTTGAGATGACACTTCCTAGTTTGTCTTGTCCAGGAAACACAATGTCATCTGCCTGAAGCACGCGACTTGAATTAACGGAGCCATGAAGCTTATAGACAGCAAATGTCGGTATAAAGGTACGTTTTGCAGTGTCGTAACCTACGACATCGAAGGGAAAGAAGGTCTTCGATTCTTTCTTTAGCGTGTAATTAAAGAATCCCGAAGCGTCTAAGAGCTCTTCAACGATGCGGTCATAGTTAAGTGTAAATACATTTATACGTTTACTTTCAGGGTGTCTGTTCTCTGCGATGCTTACTGCTTTGTAGGCGGCTTTCAAAAGGTTATTGAGGTTGATGAGTGAAGAATGGTCAAGCTGGTAGTTCCGATTGCCATTAAATTCTTCGACGAACTTGTCCAAGACCTGTTGACGTATCCTATCGTCTGCACACTCCTGCAGAGCACGTTCTATCCCTTGGTCTGTAGGCAATCCAAGAAGCTTCATCTCAGCAATCGTGTTCGCGAAGTTATCGAACGAAGGAATTGCACCGTTAGGACCACCATTAACACCGGCGCCGAATAAGAAATTTATGTTGCAGGAACCGAGTATCTTTTGGAGCAGAAAGATAAGGTTCTCTTTAGCTTCATTAACATCAGCCTGTTGTCCAATAAGGTCATCCGTCATTTAATCTCCCTTCAACACAGAAAAGTGCTTTGCTTTCACGTTACTGTTATTTCAACAGATCTACGAACTCCCTATAGTCATACACAAAAGGTTGATATTAAAAAGGAAATACAATACCCACTTGTCAGCGTACATCATAAAAACGTCATCTCAAGCTACTCGCATCTATCGTCCTAAAGTCCGATCGCGAACGTACGCAAGTAATCGTACGAGCACAACAATACAAAGCCCTGCTGCAAGAACCGTTTCAACAGTAGCTATTCCGTCAAGCCACTGAAGTGGCTGACCAAGATCAGCTAGACACGCTGATGTTTGCCTATATGCAATTGCACTAATTACAAAAGGAAAAGTAAACGCAGCATGACTGGGAAAGAATGGTTTTGTAAGACACCTGATGCACCACACAAAAGAAACTACATAAATAATTGAAGCGATTGCCAGCATAACCAAAAGAAACGGCACGAACTTTGGCGTAATAGATTGAATATAGCCTGCAATACAAAGACTTGTTGGAGCTGCATAAATACAAGCAAGCGACTCAGCGGAATCAGGCACAGGTCCATATTTTATGTACTTTATGCTTACTACTATAAAAAGCACTACAAGACAGATAAATCCAAACCAAAATGCAACTGTACCAACACTTGTTTCAAAGGTAAACGCCGGTGCCGTAACACTAGCAACAACAATGCCTACATACACAATGAACCAGCTGGCGTGTACATTCTCCCAATCAAATTTTGCAATATAGTGAGAAGTAAAGAGTGCTATGCACAGGATGTGTAACGCAATTCCTGCGAACCAAAACAATTGTGCTGCATCACCAATATCGGTCTTCATATACACCGAAATCTGCATGACTGCCATCGGATACGTTGCGGAAACTGAAAGTCCAATTGGATCCGAGAGCTCTCGTAATACAACTTTTGTCGACACCATAAATTTGAGAGTATAGAGAGCTAAAAGAGCAATAGAGATTATGCCGCAGGCAAGATAAAGACCCTCGAAAGAAGTCTTAAAAAGATTTCCAAGTGCCGCAAAACCTAATGCAACACCGCAAATAGCAACAGGAACTTTTAGGACATAGTTCATAGGGACTCTTCTGTCTGTATAGGAATCTCTTTTCTTTGTTTCAATAGATATATAAGAGACCAAGCAGGAAACAAAGTTCCTGCTTGGTCTCTTCGGTACGCATGTTCAAATGGCGCGTATGTTCAATACGTCTATTTCTGAGGATACAGAACCTCAAGGATCTTCTCGGCAGAATCAAATGCGCGTGGTGAGTAGTCGATGTACTCTGAGTATGGAATCTCAACGATGCTCTTGTTGGCAATAGCTGGGACGTTCTGCAGGGAACTCTCGCCCAGAAGGGTGTCTTTAGCTACGGCGTCAGTTGCCTTGTTGCGCTCTGCGGTGACGTAAATAATAACGTCAGGATTGAACTTAATCAGATTCTCATACGTCAGGCCGTTTGCAGACTGAGTTGTTGCAGGAGTAGCTCCAAGCTGGTCGATGATAGTAAACTCAAGGCTCTTCTCGTTACCGCCAAAGAGACCAAACGTGCCATCCTTGAGGTTAGCCATAACCAGAACGGTCTTCTTTGTTTCTTTCTCATGCGCTTTAACTCGCTCATTAATGGCATCAAGGCGCTTCTGAAGGTCGGCGGTATAGGTGTCGGCATTGCTCTGAACATCAAAAATAGATCCAAGGTTCTTAATATCAGAAATAATTCCGGCAAGCGTTGGATCGCCCTGCTCAGAAGATGCCAGCTGTGTATAGACAGAAATGCCTAGGTCAGCATAGTCCTTTGGAGAAGTCTGGTCCTTTGAAGTGAAGAGACGTGAGCGGCCCACAATAAGGTTTGGATTAGCAGCAACAACAACCTCGCGCGAGAGGCTCTTCTTATCGCCCAGCTGCTTGATTTTCGCATACTCATCAGCAATATCTGAAGGCATTGGCGCATCAGGCTTGATAGTGCCAATAATCTTGGAGCCAAGACCCAGACGCAGCAGAATCTCGGCTGCAGAGTCTGTCAGGGTAACAACACTCTCAGGGGCCTTGTCAAACTTGGCCTCAAACTCGTTGCCGTCACCGTCATAGAGCTTGAACGATACGGGATAGCTTGTATTGGCTGATTTCTTTTCTTCTGTAGCAGGGGTAGATGGACTAGACGTTGCATTGTTGCACGCAGTCAGGCCCAGTCCAGCAGCAGTTGCAGCAAATCCTGCCGCAATGCTCAAAAAATTCCTTCTCGTAAAGAGATTTGAACTTACACGAGGATCCATCGGATATCCTTTCATTCATCTGTTGATACTCAACAGGCGATTAATACACGTAATCAATGCTGATACCGTTTCCAGCAGTTGATGGCCTCACCGCACCCTCAACGCCATACACATCAGCAAGTAACTCAGGGGTCACAATGTCCTCAGGTGTTCCTTCGGAAACAATAGTCCCCTCTTTTAAGAAATACAGGCGGTCGACATAATGAGCTGCCATCACAATGTCATGCAAAACAGCCAGGCAGCTGATACCAAGATTGCGAACAAGGCGCAAAATATCAATCTGGTACGTAATATCTAGGTGATTAGTAGGCTCATCAAGCACCAGAAACTCTGGTTCCTGAGCCAACGCACGAGCCAACATGACACGTTGTTTCTCGCCACCTGAAAGCGTGGCAAAAGAGCGATCTTCAAAGCGAGAAAGGCCAACTTTCTGAATAACGTCAGAAACGATTGCCTCGTCGTGATCGGATTCTTTTGACAGCGCCGACTGATGAGGACTGCGTCCCAGCGACACAATCTCGCGAACAGTAAAGTCAAAGGACAACGAGTTAAACTGGCTTACAACCGCAACCTTACGCGCAAAGTCACGTCGTGATATCTCAGTGGCGTCGCACTCGTCCCACAAAATCTGGCCTTCATAGCGATGGCCAAGACCATAAATTGCTCGCAAAGCGTTGACTTGCCTGATCCATTAGGGCCAAGGATGCCCACAAACTCGCCATCTGCCACGTTAAGCGAGACGTCCTTTATAATCGGCTTGTTGTGAATGGTGACTGACACATTTTGCACTTCAAGACGCATGTTACTCACCATCCCTAAAGCTGTAGTTGCGGGCGACCATGATGTAAACAAAGAACGGCGCGCCTACAACAGCGGTCAAAATGCCAATAGGAACTTCGGCGTTGCCTAGGATGGTACGAGCACAGGCATCTGCCCAGAGAATAAAAATAGCACCAAGTACCAGCGCAGTTGGAACCAACCTTCGGTGATCAGACCCGACAAACGAGCGCGCAATATGCGGAATGATAAGACCAACAAAACCGATGGTTCCCACTGATGAAACCAATGTGCCAACCATGAGCGCAGAAATGGTCAAGTATGCCCATCTGCACAAATTGGTATTGAGGCCAAGCGTTGTTGCAGCCTCGTCTCCCATCAGAAGCACATTGAGGGAGCGGAACTGTGTGAGGAAAAACACACTGACGAGAAGTACTACAACAACGGAAACGCCAACATTTCCCCAGCTTGCTCGTGCCAAAGAGCCCATGGTCCAAAACTTCAAATCCATCATGCCCTCAGCATTAGCTGCGATTGTAATAATGAAATTAGACAGCGCTGTGAACAGGGCATTCAAAATCATGCCCGAGAGAACAAGCTTTGACGACGTCATATGTCCGCCAGTAGACGCCAGCAACAAAACGCCTATTGTGGCAATTGTTGAGCCAATAAACGAGAACAGCGGTACCGAAGAAATTCCCACAACGTGTACCGCGCCGGCTCCAAGCATGATGGCACAGGTGGCTCCGCACGAAGCTCCTGATGAAATGCCCAAAATATACGGTTCAGCCAAGGTATTTTGAACTGACGCTTGCATGACAACACCCGCAAGCGCAAGGCCAGCTCCGGCTACCACTCCTAAGATGATGCGGGGAAAGCGCAGCGACCAAACGACCTTCTCGACAGGTCCTCCTGCAGCTAGAGCCTCCGGTAGCGGCATGCCAAAAAGATGATGTGTCAGGACGGCATATGCGTCTTGTAGGGACACACCAATGGCGCCCATCGTTGAAGTTATTACAATGCTCGCCGCCAGAATTGCGACGAGAACTCCCATGAAAAGACGGAACGGCCCGGCTTTTCTTATCATACGATACCTCTCTAAAGTGACGCTGCTTTTTGAGCGCAACGTACAACGTACAATGCGCGTTACACAGAAGCAGCGGAATTTTTCGAAAGTTAATCTTAGCTTACTTTTTTAGATATGAGAAGTCGCGCGATTTGAAAAATGCTTAAAATACCTACATCCCTACAGGCGCACTCCCCTGGAGAGGTGCTCAGCACGAGGCGTCGCTGGCGGATTCTGCGAGACGCCGCCGATGGCCAACAGACAACAAAAGACAAGGATTTTCATGGATTTAGCAGCTCTACCCGACAGCACGATCACTATCGGAGAACGCTCCGAAGTTCCTGGTCTTCTTGTAATTCTCCACGGCTCTCTGCTGATGCCAAAGATAGCTGCCCTTATTTCTGCTGGGAAAATCAATGTCGCAAAACTTCCTCAGTGGATTGTCATCACCGCGCCGTCTAATCAAGACTGCTATTCTCCCTGGCCAGCAACAAGCGTGCGTACAGAGGCTCCTAATTTTGGAGGACATGGAAAGAATTTCTTTCGGGCGTTGTGCTTCCAGCTGTCGAGAAGTACGCTGCTCTAGCTACTCATACCGCTCAGGGTACGTGTCCTCTTACTTTGCTTGGTTATTCATTGTCGGGTTTGTGCAGCCTCTTTGAGATGCAGACAACCTGCCACTTTGACCAGTATCTTCTTGCCAGTCCAAGCACGTGGTTTCCCGGTTTTGTTGAAACTTTTGATACGAGCCATGTGCATTCAGACATTCGCTGGTGCATTGTGAGCGGAGAAAACGAAGGTGAACACCATCCAGAACCTCTGCGCTCAGTGAGGCAGACAACAGACGCGCTGGTAGAGAAGCTGGCGCCTGCTGCTCCGAATTATCAACGTCTGCTGGATTCCTATGACCATCACAAGGGTCTTGAGCTGAGGCTGCAACGTTTGTTGAACTTTGGGTTTGGTGCGTAAAGGGGTGTTTTCCTGCGCGGAGACGATTCTTGTGCGCGGAGGCAGTGCAGATTGCTAACAAAAAACCCGCCGATGGCGGGTTTGAAATTCTTATGGTCGCGGGGGCAGGATTTGAACCTACGACCTTCGGGTTATGAGCCCGACGAGCTACCAGACTGCTCCACCCCGCAATTCATGCGCATCTGCGCGAACAAGTACTATACCTCGCTGCCCTCCTCACGTCAAGCAAAATCAAAGATTTTCTCGCCATAAAGGTATGAGGCTTGCGTACAAGAGCCAAGAAAGTTGCACTGTCGCCAGCACAATTGGGGGCAGACGGCTAAACTATTTATACTGTCTTTGGGGCGCTGTGCTTGCGCCAAACAGCTATCGAAGGACTTTTGAGGATGACATTACACGAGCTCCTGGCGCTCTTTACCAGCAAGAACATCGAGTACACTACCGCGCATCTTGACGCGGTTGATCAAAAGCTGCACAGCTTACCGATGTTGCAAGCGATTCTCGTGAGGTCACCCGGGCTCGCTGTTTTGTCTGCAAGGGCGCGAGTTTCTCGCCAGCGTATCTGACAAGCGCGGTGGAGGCTGGAGCTGTTACGTACCTCTGCCAGCAGTCACTCGCGGAGGAGTTGCAGGGCAGTGGCGCCAAACGTGGCTGCCATTTGCGTGGATGACGTGCGCCTTGCCATGGCCTACGCGGCTGCAGGCGTTGCGGGCCACCCCGACAAGAAGCTCACCACCATTGGCATTACAGGCACAAAAGGCAAGTCTACCTGCTCGTATATGCTGCGCGCCATCCTCGACGGCGACGAGCCGTACTCCAAGTGCGGCGTGATTGGCGGCATCGAGGGTCTTTGACGGCAAGGATACGCAGCCCGCACACAACACCACGCCCGAGGCTCCTGAGCTGTGGCGTCACCTCAAAGCACGCTGCGGATGCTGGCCTCCCCTACGTTGACATGGAGATTTCCAGCCAGGGGCTCAAGTACGACCGCACGGTTGACCTCAACTGAGCGTCGCGGTGTTCCTAAACATTGAAACCGATCACATTTCCCCTGTTGAACACCCTACTTTTGAAGATTACTTTGAGAGCAAACTGAAGATTTTTGATCTTGCTCGTGTGGCCGTCATCAACAAGAACACCATGATGTTTGACCAGGTCATGGAACGTGCGCAGAGGTGCGAGAAGGTCCTGACCTTCTCCACAACCGATTCCGACGCCACCGTTTGGGCGGACGAAATCACCCCCTCACCAGGGCATGGTTACGTTTACCGTGCACGCGCCAACTTGGACCGGCGCCGCCGCGCTGCCCATGTCTGGCCTCTTTAACGTGGAGAATGCCCTTGCAGCAATCACCGTTGCCGACTACCTGGGTATTCGCGAGAAGGACGCTGTACTTCCGCTGATGAACGTTAAGGTGCCAGGCCGAATGGAGCTGCTGAGCTCGCCTGACAACAAAGTAACGGGCTTGGTCGACTACGCCCACAACAAGCTTTCCTACCAGAAGCTTTCTCGTCAACGTCCGAGGAATTCCCTGGTTATGGCCGCTATGTAGTCATGGGAGCCGTAGGCGGTAAGGCGTACAACCGTCGCCAGGAGCTGCCGGAAGAGGCGGCCAAGTGGGCGGACTTGATGATTTACACCACCGAGGACTGCAACATGGAAGATCCTGCGGTGATTTGCGCGCAGATGGCCGAGGCCACGCCCGAGGGCGCCGCGCACAAGATTATCCTTGACCGCTACGACGCTATTTACGAGGCAGTTTCCGCCGCCTACGACGACCCTCGTCCGTCGCTGGTGTACCTGTTGGCCAAGGGCGACGAGCCGTTCAACATTATCGGCGGCAAGCACGTTCCATGGATGACGGACGCTGCCGCGTTCAAGGCCGCTGTCCGCGCCAAGCTGGACGAGCGTGCCGGTCGCGCCGCGCGCGGGTAGCGCGGGTAGCGGCGGCGACGCGGGTGTCGCTGCAAAGGTTGACGGAGCGGGTCAGAAAAGCGCAGGTGAGTTGGTGGACGATGGCGCTTCAATCCAGATAATCCTTGAGCCGCGCATGATTGAGAAGAATAGTGTGCGATTTTTGGGCCGCTAGTCAGTTTCCTGCATATTTGAGTGGTTATATTCATTCTGATGTATACATAATTTTTGACCTCAAAATTATGTGCCGAAAAAGGTAAAAAAGCCGTTTAGTTGGAAATGAAAATTGAAAATTGGCTGTTTTATCTCCAACTAAGACGATTTTTTACCGCACCAAAAACTTTTATCTGGGGAAACGTTGTATGCAGAAAAATGAAATCTCCAACTAAACGCATTTTTTACCACCTGGGTGCGCGGGCGCAGTTACGTCCCAAATTACTCAGACATGGCGAGAAAATCAGGCTCCATGAAGGTGTCCATGAAGGGGCTTTCGAAATCAGCTTCGGACACACTTCAAAGCCCGCCTAAAAAGTGCAAAGAATCTGTATTTCAGATACAGATTCTTTGACAAAATCAGGCAAATCCACAGATTCTTTGATGGTTTTAGGCAAAATCCACAGATTCTTTGCAGAAATCAGGCGCGCGTTGGGCGCACATCAGGCGCGCGTCGGGCGCATACCCAGGCGCATTGAACGCACTAGCTGCGCAGCGCGACTGGCGAGAAAACCCCGTCCACTAGCAGCGCTTTCGAACAGAAAAACCCGGTACCCACACGAAGTGGATACCGGGCGGAAGGCACGTACGGGACGCGGCGTGTTACTCGTTGTCGCCGGCGGTTGCCTGAGTTGCGGAGATAGCCTGATCAGCATCAGGAAGCGTCTGGCCAAGACCAGTCGGTGAATGCTGGGTGATCATAGCCCTTCTCGACAGCAAACTCGAAGGCCTCGGTGCGGAACTTCTCCCACTCGTCGATCTGATCTGCCCACTTCTGAGCGTCGATCATGCGGAGAGCGTCAGCAGCAAGTGCCCAACGGTCCATGTTGTTCAGGCGCAGCATGTCGTAAGGAGTTGTGGTGGAACCCTGCTCCTCGTAGCCGTGAACATTGAAGTTGTCGTGATTTGGACGGTTCCAAATCAGGCGGCGGACAGAGCCGGCGTAAGCGTGGAACGCGAAGAGAACTGGCTTGTCTGCGGAGAAGAGCTTGGCGAACTCCTCGTCGGAGAAGCCTCGTTGTTCTCGGGAAGCGTTCTGGATCTTGAGCAGGTCAACAACGTTGACGAAGCGAGCCTTAATGCCCAGCTTGCCAAAGCATGTCAAGAGCTGCAAGGAGCTCCTGAGTTGGGACGTCACCGCAGGATGCGAGAACAATGTCCTCCTCGCCAGCCTCAGCGTTGGAGCCCACTTCCACTCCTTAGCGCCAGCTGCAAGCTCCTCGCGAGCCTCGTCGAGAGTTACCCACGTTGGAGCAGGCTGCTTACCAGCGAAGATTGCGTTGATGCAGTTTGTGGAGGTGTAGCACTTCTCGCCAACTGCAAGCAGAAGGTTAGCATCTGCTGGGAAGTAGATGTTGGTGATGTGGTCGTTGTTGAAGCTCTTGTTGAGCATGATGTCAACAAAACCAGGATCCTGGTGAGAGAATCCGTTGTGGTCCTGGCGCCAAACGTGGCTGGAAAGGACCAGGTTGAGAGCGGAGATAGGCTTTGCGCCATGGAATGTGGCGGACGGTAGCCTCGAGCCACTTAGCGTGCTGGTTGATCATGGAGTCAACGATGTGAACGAATGACTCGTAGCTGGACCAGATGCCGTGGCGGCCAGTCAGGGTGTAGCCCTCAAGCGAGGCCCTCGCACTGGTGCTCGAAAGCTGCTCGATAACGTTACCAACTGGGGAGATGTGCTCGTCGTTCTCGAAGTCGTCGTTGAGCCGCCGAACCACTGCTTGTCGGTTACCTGGAAGGATGGCTGCAGACGGTTGGAAGCGGTCTCGTCAGGGTCCGAAGATACGGAACTCGGAACGGTTGCTGTTGATGAGCTCGGCGGTGTACTCGCCAAAGGACGCGCGTTGCCTCAGTAGCACCAAAGCCATGGCCCTTCTCGGCAACTGGGATCTCGTACTTCTTTGCGTCAGGAAGGACGAGGTTGCGGCGGATTGCGCCACCGTTTGCGTTAGGGTTAGCGCCGAGGCGGAGGTCGCCCTTAGGCATGAAAGCGGTAACCTCTGGACGGATTGCGCCTTTCTCGGTGAAGAGGTCTCTGGCTTGTAGGAGCCCATCCAGTCGCGAAGAACCTGGAAGTGAGCCTCGGTGTCGCGAGCGGATGCCAGTGGAACCTGGTGTGCGCGCCAAGAGCCCTCGGTCTTCTTGCCGTCGATGTAAGGAGGGCAAGTCCAGCCCTTAGGGGTGCGGAAGATGATCATTGGGTAGTAAGGACGGGATGCGTCACCTGCGGCTGCGCGAGTCTTGATAGCGCAGATCTCGTTGAAGACAGCCTCGAGAAGAGCTGCGAAAACGACGATGGATGGATGCGTGGTCCTCGTCGTCGAAGCCAGCAACAAAGTTGTATGGGTGGTAGCCCATGCCGCGGAAGAACTCGTCGCGCTCACCGTCGGAAATACGAGCCAGGATGGTTGGGTTAGCAATCTTGTAGCCGTTGAGGTGCAGGATTGGGAGAACGATACCATCGGTCAGTGGGTCCATGAACTTGTTGGTCTGCCAAAGAAGTTGCAAGTGGGCCGGTCTCTGACTCGCCGTCGCCGACAACAGCGACTGCCAGCAGGGATGGGTTGTCCAGGACAGCGCCGTAAGCGTGGGACAGGGGTGTGGCCCAGCTCGCCGCCCTCGTGGATGGAGCCTGGGTCTCAGGTGCGTAGTGGGAAGGAATTCCGCCTGGGTGGGAGAGCGGCGGAAGAACTTCTGGAGGCCCTCTTCATCATCGGTGATGAATGGGTAGGGTCTCGCGATATGTACCGTCGAGCAGGGACTGTGCGGTACCTGCAGGTCCACCGTGACCAGGGCCCATGAGGAAGATGGTGTTCTGGTTATGGTCGCGGATGAAGCGGTTGACGTGGCCAAACAGGAAGTTCAGGCCTGGGGTGGTTCCCCAGTGGCCAACCAGGCGATGCTTAACGTCCTCGCGAGAGAAACCGTCCTTCATAAGAGGGTTGCTGCGAAGATAAATCTGACCAACAGACAGGGTAGTTAGCTGCGCGCCAATACCTATCGACGCCGGCAAGCTCGTCCTCAGATACAGGCTGATTCAGGGTCTGCCAAGGTGTGCCGTACACGGGCTGAGCCATGTGCTCCTCCTTTTCTTGGGCTGCTATCTGCGCGTTTACGCAGGTTAGGCAACCTCGTTGCTTCCATTACCTGAGCGAGTGTTTTGTTCGCCGTCCGTGAAAGCGTACGTGTAGCCACGTTTTGTGCTGTGCACGCAAAGTACGTGCGCATTTCTACGCAGGTACACCGCTTTTAGAGCGGACATTCCCGCCTTGCGACGAGAGCTAAAGCGAACATAACAACACATACATAACAGTATGATCTTCGGCTATGTTTCAAATACTACTCTAAGTGATAAAACGTTTTATCAACGTGAGATTTCTGGAAATTTCTTTCCGGGGAGGCTTTTGAGGTGTCTTTTGAGCAGCAAAATACGCTCTAAAGCTGAATTTTGCCCAAACGGGGCAGCTGAACAGTGCTCAACAGTACCCACGATGCCGAAATATGCCCAAAAATGGTTGCCTAAGTGGTAAAAAAATGCGTTTAGTTGGGGATTTCATTTTTCTGCATACAACGTTTGCCCAGATAAAAGTTTTTGGCGCGGTAAAAAATCGTCTTAGTTGGGGTTAAATCGGCCAGTTTTAAATTTTCATCCCCAACTAAACGCGTTTTTTACCTTTTTCGGCACATAATTTTGAGGGCAAAAATTATGTATTCATAGAAATGCATTTTATTGCATGAATATACAGAAATCTGATTAGCGACCCAAAACACGCACGCTATTCTTCTCAATCATGCGCGGCTCAAGGATTATTTGGATTGAAGCGCTATCGTCCACCGTATCATCTGCGTTTTTCCTGACCTGCTGCGTCAACCTCCGCAGCGGCCTGATCTCTTGCTTCAACATCTGCACCGCGCTCACCCAGGCGACGGAACATAATAGAAAGCGCAGCGTCAGAAAGCTCATCAACATTTTGCTCAATCGAAGTCAGCGCCGGCTCAAACAGTGCGTCTGAAATGCTGTTATCGTATCCGACAACGGAATAGTCGCGCGGAACATGCAAACCACGCTCGTACAGATAGCGCAACAGCCCAAGCGCAATGTTGTCCGACGTCGCAACAACAGCCGTAGCGTTCACGCGAATCAGCTGCTGAGCTGCAAGATATGCATCAGGAATGTAATAATCGCTGGTCAGCACAAGCGACTGATCTAGCTCCAGGCCCTTCTCGCCAAGTGCGCGAACGTAGCCGTTGAGGCGGGCGCAGCCGGTATTGGATGCGGTGTTGACCATGCACGCGATACGGCGATGACCGTGATCTAGCAGGTATTTTGTGGCCAGATAGCCGCCAAAAGCTCATTGTTGAACGTGACTTTGTCGCAGTCGAGCGCGTCGATGGTTCGGTCCACCATGACGTACGGCACGGGCAGCTGCTCCAGGTCGGCGATGAGCTGCTTTGAGACTTCTACCTCGTCGGACGTGATGATAAAGATGCCGTCGGCGCCGCGATTTACCAGCAGTCGCACAAGGTCCGCATCGTTTGACGTGCTGTTATCCGAGTTGGTGATGAACAGCGCGTACCCGCGGCGGCGGCACTTCATCTCCAGCATCTTTGCAAACGACGAGAAAAACCGGCTCTCAATATTCGGCACGATCAGCCCCAGCGTCTGCGTATGCTGCGTGACCAGAGCTGCTTGCGATCTGGTTGGGGAATGTAGTGCTCGCGGCGGGCAACGTCGAGGATGCGGCGGCGGTTCTCGTCGCTCACGCGCACCGGCCGGCCGTTCAGCACCAGCGAAACCGTAGCGGGCGACAGCCCCACCTCGCGCGCAATCGTTTTTAGGGTGACTTTTTCTGCCACGTTACCTCGCAACTTGCCCCGTTTGTCGTTGTTGCTTAAGTATAATAGTCGAGAAACCCCAGCGGCTGCTTGTCCGCCAAAAAGCCAGACGTTGTCTCCACGACAACCGCACCTGGACCCCCGATACCGCACGCAAGCTGCACCTGCGCCCTGGCGCTCGCACGACAACCGCATTCCGAGAGGACGCGCATGAACATCACTCCACAGGAAATCGCCGAAACCCTCGCCATGGTCAGCGAGCAAAAACCTTGACCTGCGCACCATTACGATGGGCATCTCGCTCAATAGCTGCGCAGACGAGGACCTGGACCGCATGTGCCAGAAGGTCTACGACCGCATCACGCGCCAGGCCGAGCACCTGGTGTCCGTGGCCGAAGACCTGGAGCGCGAGTACGGCATCCCCATTGCCAACAAGCGCGTTTCCGTCACGCCAATCGCGCAGATTGCGGCGTAGTACATCGGCGCAGGGATCTGACGCCGCTGGCTCACACGCTTGATCGCGCGGCCGAGACGCTAGGCATCGACTTTTTGGGCGAGCTTCTCGGCGCTGGTCCACAAAGGGTCTTGGCGACGCCGACCGCCGACTCATCGCATCCATCCCCGAGGCGCTGGCCACCACATCGCGCGTCTGTTCCTCGGTAAACGTCGCGTCTACGCGCGCGGGCATCAACATGGACGCCGTCCTGCTCATGGCCCAGACCGTGCTCAGAGCCGCTCGCCGCACCACCGACATCCAGTGCTACGGTGCCGCTAAGCTGGTCGTTTTTGCCAACATGGTGGAGGACTCCCCCTTCATGGCCGGTGCGGTCCACGGCAGCGGAGAGGCAGACACCGTCATTAACGTGGGCGTTTCCGGTCCTGGCGTCATGGCTGCGGCCCTCGCCGAGCTCCCCGACTCCGCAAACCTCATGGACGTTGCCGAGAAGATCAAGCAGACGGCATTTAAGATTACCCGTGCAGGCGAGCTGATGAGCCGCGAGGCTTCAAGGCGCCTAGGTGTCGAGAAGGGCATCGTAGACCTGAGTCTTGCGCCTACCCCTGCAGCTGGCGATTCCGTCGCTAAGATTCTGGAGCTCATCGGTGTTGGCGAATGCGGTGGCCCCGGAACCACCTGCGCGCTTGCCCTGCTCAACGATGCTGTAAAGAAGGGTGGCGTCATGGCGTCGTCAAGCGTTGGCGGCCTGTCCGGCGCATTCATCCCGGTCTCCGAGGATGCGGGCATGATTCGTGCAGCTCAAGACGGTGCGCTTTCTCTCGAGAAACTCGAGGCAATGACCTCAGTATGCTCCGTTGGCTTGGACATGATTGCTATCCCTGGTGATTCCTCTGTGGAGACCATCGCGGGCATCATCGCAGATGAGATGGCTATTGGCGTCATCAATACCAAGACCACAGCGGTCCGCGTTATCCCAGCTATCGGCTACAACGAGGGAGACGTCCTGGAGTTTGGTGGTCTCTTTGGATCCGCGCCCATCATGCCGGTCAACCAGTTTGCGGGTACGGTGCTTGCACACCGCGGAGGACGCTTCCCCGCTCCGCTCAATTCACTCAAGAACTAACAAAAGAGCCTCCACATCTGAACTGCCTCCCATTTCTTATGTCCAAGAAATGGGAGGCGGTTCCTCTGCAGTGATTATGATTCTGTAGCGTGTTAGCGGCGGCTTTGAGGCCCGGCGCACAAAATAGCGCAGCTTTGGTAGGTTCTGCTGAAGAATCGACATGTTCTTAATCAAGATAGCTAGGCAGCTAGGCGGTCGTACTACCTGATATGCATCTCTATGCATAAACTTCATCTAATATGCTTAAACATGAATAGACATATATAAAAAATCTAACTACCGCTAAATTCCGTACCTAAGGAACACACCTATGACAGATATTCTGCTCAATTACGGCCATATTACACATCAAATGAAGATAATCTGCACGTTTGAGGGTATTTTCAGCGTAATGTATACGTCTTTTTTTGACAGATTATCTGTCATAGGGTGTTTTTGAACTGACTCAATTTCTCGTGTCCAAGAGATAGGGAGGTAGTTCAATCGGAGAGCTCTTTTAGTTGCAGGTTTTATGCGCTTGCGACTCAATGCTCACCGTGCACACCGTGCACGTAGTGCTCGTGGTGCTCGTGACCTGCGTGCTCGCCGTGCTCGTGACCTGCGTGCTCATGCTCGCAGTGGCCATGCTCGTGATCGCAGTGCTCATGCACGCAGTGACCATGCTCGTGATCGCAATGCGAGTGATCGTGCTCGTCAGCCAAGTCCGACTGCTCGTGCCAGAACGCTGGAACAAACGCCTCACGAAGTCCATGACGCAGCAGGGTCGCGGCCGATAAACACACACCTGGACTCTTCCTGAGGGTTCGTCGCCCGTAATGGCCCACGCGCGTTCTACCAGGTCAAACTTGACCCACTGATTGCCGCACGGCAACGTTCCCTTTGCGCGCGCAAGCTTTCCAAACACGCCAGCCGATGCCGCATCCAAAAGCCAAATCAAGTGCGTTGGACTTGGAAGCTCAGCGTGAGTCAGCGCCATAGTCTCCAGGTCAGGCCCCTCGTCCTTCTCGCTAGCTGGATCTTTAAGAACAGAACCGTCAAGCGCGCGAGTCAGAAGACCATTCCACCACTCGTCGGGAATGTCAGAATACGAAGACTCGGCGATAACCTCTGCCTGCGGATTCATCTCTGCTGCAAGCTGCTTAATGGGCTCGGCGGCATCCTCGCTACCTGGAGCAAGCTTGGAAATCACCACGCTTGCAGCGGCGCTCAGCTGGTTGTCAAAAATCTCTGGAAAATCAGTGCGCTGATTCTGCCACGAAACGGCGTCGACCACGGTAACCGGCGCCAGCAAACTAATGCGTTCCCAGGCCACCTGATTCACGTTATCAAGAATGCTCTGCAGCTTAGCCACGCCAGTTGGTTCAACAATTAAATACTCGGGGTCGATGGTGTTTGAAATGGTCAGCACCGACGTCGCAAAATCCTGCTTGCCCGAGCAGCAAATGCAATTTTCGGTAGACTCCCAAACCTTGAGGTCAGAGTCCTGCCTCAAGCGACGCGCATCGATATCTGCCTGGCCATATTCATTCTCGTAGATAGCAAAAATCACGCCCAGTCCGGCGCACGAGCTCCTGAATGAAGGTGGTTTTACCAGCTCAAGAAAGCCTGATACAACAAGGATTTTTCATGAATACAACCAGCTTCCTAAACTCCGTTGACGCCGCGTTCGCCGGCCCCTACCGCCGCGTTTTGGCGCCCACCAGCGCAAAAAAAGCTGGCGAGAAAAACGAACTTCTCGCCAGCTCAAACGTACTAAATCACGCGACCTGGTTGATTACCCTGAGTCGATAACAACAACTGGCTTGATGAGATCGGATGGCTTATCACGCATGGTGAAGAGAGCCTCCTCGAGGTGATCCCAGCCGTGATAGAGGTGAGTAACCTCTGGGTGAAGGTCCAGACGACCAGAAGTGACCAGGCTGGAGAGCTTCTCCATGCGGAGACGGCCGCCAGGGCATGAGGCCACCACGGATGTCCCTGTGGCCCATACCAACGCCCCACTCGACGCGAGGAATGTTGACGTAGTCGCCGGAACCGAGGTAGTTGACGTTACCAATCTTTCCGCCAGGCTTGAGTGCCTTGACAGCGTCCTCGAAGGTCTCGCAGCCGCCGCCGTCGACGCAGACGCGGTCGACGCCCTTGCCACCGGTGAGCTCCATGACCTGCTCCCAGATTGGGCCGTCCTTGTAGGAGATGAAGTCGGTTGCGCCGTAGCCCTTAGCTGCCTCAACGCAGACTGGACGGGTACCAACAGCAATGATGCGAGAAGCACCGTGAAGTGCAGCACCAGCAACGGACATGAGGGCCGACAGGGTCCAATGCCGATGACCAGGACGGTGTCGCCGAACTCAACGCCAGCGAGCTCAACTGCGTGGAAGCCGGTTGGAACCATGTCGGAAAGGATGCAGGCGTCTGCTGGATCCATGCCCTCTGGCATGTGAGCGAGGTTGCCGTCAGCGTCGTTTACGTGGAAGTACTCGGAGAAGACGCCGTCGCTGAAGTTGGAGAACTTCCAGCCAGCAAGCATGCCACCGGAGTGCATGGAGTAGCCGGCCTGAGCCTCAAGGGAGTTCCAGTCTGGAGTAATTGCAGGGAACGAGGACGCGGTCGCCAGGCTTGAAGTCCTTGACGCACTCGCCAACCTCGACAACCTCTGCGGAGCACTCGCGACCAAGAATCATGTTGTGACGGTCGCCGATTGCGCCCTCCCACAGAGTGTGAATGTCAGATGTACAAATTGCGACCGCAAGTGGCTTGCAGATTGCGTCCAGAGGACCACACTTTGGTGTCTCCTTCTCAATCCAGCCGGACTCGCCGATCTTGAGCATTGCATAACCCTTCATAAAACCCTCCTAAAATCTGTGTTTCTGCAGTTGAAACACTACCTACCTCGTGGAGGAGCACGCCCTTTGCGTGACACTGACGAGGCTTATAAACGTTTTTGCGAAAGCTCGCTGCTTTGTTGCAGCCACAAGTGGGTCCTCTCCACAACAAAACGACGAACACTCGCGAAGTACATTTTCAAGTACTTTTTTACGTAAATCTAGAACGAAACCGTGAAAGGTTGAGCAGACTTTCATGAATTTTAGGCTGGCGAGAAATGCGGTTTGCAAATATCCGATATTTACGCACGTAGACAATGTGTACGCTAACATACCGTTAACCAAACCTTCGACCGATGAGGAATAACGCTTATCGGCGAGCGGTTACCGTTCACCGAAACAAAAGGGCAGATGTCCACTTTTCTGTTGTAAGCAAACGATGCCGAGTGGTATGAAGAGGCGTCTCAGCAGCTACGCAGAGGCGCTTTGTTATAATTCTGGTAGATGGGTTTCTCGCCAAATGTCTTTTGTTTGATTACTTTTCTATCGAGAAAACCACTTGCTAGAAGGGAATTTGCATGCCTATTGACAGCCTGCTCAGAGACGCTGGCGTTCACCTTGACTGGCAATATATAGTTTCATACTCCATTCTACTGGCTCCAGCGGTTGTTCCAGGTGTGCTTTTTATTTACTCCTTTATCAAAGAGCCTCGACAATTCCGCAATGCGCTTTTCCTGTTTGCAGCTCTTGCATGGTCCTCGATTCTTCTGGTTCTAAGATCGAACAATCAAGTTCTTGGAATAACTTTGCTTCTTATGGTTTTTCTTACACCTATCCTAACCATTATATTTTTGCTGGTAAATACTGTAGTTGTTGTAAGGAATAACGGATTATCACTAACCTCGTTACTTCCATTTTTGATGGCTGGATTCCTTATTTTGCTTATTGCATCCCCGTCTATCGTGAATCATTTTGATTCGGATACTCGCAATGTTGTCGTCTTTTTGCTGGGGCTTTTTACATTTGAGGGGCTGTGGTTCTCGTTTACCTTTGTAGCTTTGCTGTTCTATTCGTGGTTGTATCGCATTCTCCCTCGCCGTCGCCAGTACGATTACATCATCATTCATGGCGCTGGACTTGATGGTCCGCGACCAACTCCACTACTCGCGGGTAGAATAGATAAGGCACTTGAGCTGTGGAACAAGCAGCATCAGCGTGGAAAGTTTGTTGTTTCTGGAGGTCAGGGCGCTGACGAGATAGTCTCCGAGGCTGAGGCTATGCGCAACTATCTTCTAGAGAAGGGCGTTCCACTCGATGCAATCCTCATGGAAGACAAGTCGACCACTACCTGGGAAAACCTAAAGAACTCGCTAGTTGTAATCCAAGCCGACCGAGCCTTCGCGACAAGTGGTAACGCAATTACCAGCGATGGCACCGCGAGCAACTCAGCAGCCACCAACAATGACGTTAACAGTGCGCTTACCGTCGACGCCCCTGCTGTCGACTTCACCACCGCGGTTGTTACCAGCGATTTTCACGTTTTCCGTTGCGCCGAATATGCCCACAACCTGGGCATAAAAAGCAGATGGAATCGGCTCGCACACCAAAAGGCTGGTACTGGCCCACTGCATTTATCCGCGAGTTTATCGCAATATCCAAAAGCACATCTCTGGCCCTACCTGGTCATTGGCGGTATATATGTGCTGATCAACGCACTCAACTACGCATTCTTCTTCCTGGGAATTGTGTAACTGCAGGGCATGGTTCCCATGGTGTAACTGGAAGATTTTTGCTCCTGGCTACAACGCGCCTGATTTCTGCAAAGAATCTGTAACTTTTGCCTAAAACCATCAAAGAATCTGTGGATTTGCCTGATTTTGTTAAAGAATCTGTGTCAGATTTACAGATTCTTTGCACTTTTCAAAGCAAGCTTTGAAATGTGTCCGAAGTTGGTTTCGCAAGCCCTTTCATGAACGCTCGCGCGGAGCCTGATTTTCTCGCCAAGTCTGAACGGTTTGCCGGAAAAGTGCACCAAGTCTGAGTGTTTTGCCGGTTTTTCTCGCCATGTCTGAGTGAATTTATTCAGACTTCATGCACTTTTCAGGCTCGTAATTCCAAGACATCGCCGAAATTCGCAGTTTCTGCTCGCCGATGGAGCTTACGCATCATCGCAGAAACCATGTGTTATCTGCGCTGGTACAAGCTAGAACCGCAAAAACCGTATATACTCGAATGAAACGTTATCTGCCGAGAAACCCCATGCACTCGGAACTTTCGCGGACTCGCCGCGCCGCTGCAAGCCGGCGCTCGCCGCGCCGCTGCCACCCTACGACCAGGAAGGAAGCCTGTTGGAGACATTCGAATTTGTGCTCATTGTTTTAACCTGCGTCGCGGGCTTCCTCGGTTATCGACAAGTTTGTCAACGTCTCCATCCCCGTTATCCAGGTTGTTATCGGCCTGCTGGTCGCGCTCGTTTTGCCCAGCGTCCAGGAGGTTCATCTGGAATCCGAGCTCTTTATGCTGCTCTTTATTGCCCCACTCCTGTTCAACGAGACGAGAGAAACCAACATTCGTGCACTTCTCCTCAACCTGAACAGTATTTTTGTCGCTGGCGATTGCTCTGGTAGTTGTCAGCGTGCTTTCGGTCGGCTACGCCCTCCACCTCATGGTCCCCTCAATTCCTCTAGCTGCGGCGTTTGCGCTGGCCTCGGCCCTGGGGCCAACCGATGCAGCCACCGTCACCGCGCTTAAGTCCAACATCCACCTGACCCATCGCCAGCAGACGCTTCTCTCGGGAGAGTCCTTGATTAACGACGCATCCGGCGTCGTTGCATTCAGTTCTCCGTAGCTGCGGCCGTGACGGGTGCGTTCTCGCTGGTAGACGCAGCGGGATCTTTCACAGTGCTTTTTGTGGGCGGCGTGGTAATGGGAATTGTCACTGGCTTTGCCTTCTCTGCCATCAACGCAATGCTTGGTAGGTTGGGTTACGAGGACACCGTTGCAAACGTTCTCTATGAAGTACTGACGCCGTTTCTTGTCTATCTTCTTGCCGAAACCTTCCACGTTTCTGGCGTACTTGCTGTTGTAGCGGCTGGCTTGGTGATTGCGCTCCCACGAAGGCAGAGCAATAATGCGCTATTTGCAAGGCAAAAATTGGTCTCAGACTCCACGTGGAAAGTCATCAGCTTCCTGATCAACGGAACCATCTTTGTCTTCCTGGGAATGCAGCTCCCCCTTGCCGTGCTTCCTGGCACCAACGGCGGCCTCAATATCCTGCAGATTCTAGGAATTGTTGTCGTGATTACCCTGTTCATGCACGGTGTCCGCTTTGCATGGCTCTACGCGCTGGAAACTCACAAACTCCACAAGGGCGGCCATCTCTGCACCGGTAAAGACGCCGTCGACAGCGAGAATGACCTCGCAGGTAGCAGCTCCGACGCAGGTAGCAGCTCCAACGGCGAGAAACCCGACCAGCCGCTCGCTGAACTGGGCTCGGAGCAAACCTCGGAGCAGATCGCTGAGCAGCCCAAACCCACGTGCGCCATAACGCCCACCTCAATCACGTCGGCCGAGGTCATCAAGAACGTGCTGGTTACCACTATTGCAGGTGCAAAAGGTGCGGTAACGTTGTCGATTATCCTCACCTTGCCTCTCACAACCCAGTCTGGAGCAGCGTTTCCGCAGAGGGATCTGCTGATTACCATCGCCGCCGGCGTTATTCTCGCCACGTTGCTTTTAGCGGACAATCTGTTACCCGTGCTATCAAAGTCTCCGGGAAGCAGACTCTGACCTGCCCGAACGTCTCCACAAGGGAGAGATTGCCGTTCTTGAGGCAACTCTCGGCGAGCTCAGGAGCATGTTGCAGTCAGAAAACGCCAGAGCAAAGTATCTACCTGCACTTCGTTTGACTATCACGCGCTATACCAACCGCTTGTTTTGCTTCTCGCATCACGGTCCCTGGCTCAGGCGAACTTGTCAAAAAAAGCTGGTCCTTCACGAGACAGAAGTCCAGCAGAAATGCCTCGAGGAGCTACGCGAGCGCCATATTAAAACGCACAACCCCATTCCGTGGGATCAAATTGTTGATGATATTACTTCAATCCGCAGGTCAGTGGGCTACTACGGTCCTATTGCAAACATTGCTGCAAAGACAAACCACCGCTCGCGGATTGCCGTTGCCCTTCACGAGCTTAAGCTGGCTGCGCAACGCATCATCGACGGCGAAATCAGGCACCTTGAGGACGCAGACCAGTCCTACTACCAGGCGTGTTTATACGCGCTTGAGATGGAATACGCTGAGCTTGATGACCTGGAACGCATTGCTAACGGCGACGATGAGGAGCTGGCGGTCATCGCATCTAATCTGATGATTGACCACGAATCAGCAATTGAGTCCATCTGGGGCCGCATCAATATCAATGATGAGCATGACTCCAGCACCACCCAAGTCTCCTACCTGCTGCCTTACAACCTGAGCTCACACAAGATGTCGCCTCACTTTAGGGCAGCAGATTGCGGACGCTCGAAAGTACGCTGACGACGTGGCAGAAAACGCCCTGCGCATTGAGTTGGACCAGATTTCGCGTCTGCGGTTTGAGGGTGTCATCGACCGCGAGGTTGCCTCTCACCTGCGCGAAAAACGTCTACTACCTGCAGATGGCTCTGGGCGAATAGCATGAACACCACATCAGACACGCATCTCGACGCCGCGACGACACGCACCGACACCGTCGCAGCCTCGCACCCCACCAACCCCGTGGCGAGAAAAAAACGACCATCTCCGGGCTTTCTATCCACGCGCAGATGTCCTCTGTAGCTGGAGCTCCTGTTGTTTACCTCCTGGGTGACGTGGCCGACCACTCTCCCGTTCAGGTACCTGAAGGCGTGAGCCTCGTGAACGTTGGTGTTGACCTGTGGGAAGAGAGCTCTCGCCCTGGTGCGCGCCGCGCGTTTTTGCTAAGGGTCCCAACTTTGGCGACGACGCCCAGAAAAACACTCGATACCCTTATCAACCAGGTAATTCCTTGGGCGGAATCGGAGCTCACCGAGTCGCCGGCATATAGGGGTGCTTGTGGGATACTCGCTTGCAGGCCTATTCAGCCTCTGGGTTGGCGTTTCGCAGCAGGTCGCACGCGGCTGCCAGCACGACAACGCCCCGTCACAGCCAGGCCTGTCGTCGCAGTTTTACGCCGTCCCCGCCCCAACCTTCCAGCGCATCGGAGCTGTCTCGGGGTCGTTCTGGTTCCCGGGCCTTCTGGACTACGTTGACCAGCAGCTCAGAGGAGGGGCGGTCGGCCTCACACACGCTTATCTTTCTTTGGGCGACCGAGAAGCACGAACCCCCAATCCACAAATAATGCACGTGCGAGAAAACGCAGAGCTTCTCGCCAGCAGGTTTGAGAGTGCAGGAATAACCTCAATGTTTGAGCTGAACCGTGGGAATCACTTCCAAAACGTTGAAGGCAGAATGCAGAAAGCTCTGGACTGGCTGGTCAAATAGGGTAAGATTCTTCAGAACACACGTGTCCAGAGAGGTTTTATGCCCAATCCAAAGCAATTTGACAGCAAAACTGAATCACCCGGTACAGCCTCCGGCAAGCAGTCTGACTACTTATTTGCGCTCATTCTTTCCCTGGTATTTGGCATTTTTGGTATTCCGCAGTTTTATCTTAAAGGCTGGAAATCGGGACTTACCAGGCTTGCCATAAACGCAGCGCTGATTGTCGGCGCATTTGCCCTGGCACAAACTCTTACCTCGCCGTCGATGCTTTCTTACCTCCTACCAGCAATTTTTTCGCTTCCGGTTATCGAGAGTGCTCTGAACCTTATCTATGAGGATGCCAGTGCTCCCAAAAAGCTCCTAAAAGGCAAGCTCAAACCACATAAACGATACGCCGGAAAGCAGAAAGCTGGAATCGCGCTCGCCACGCTGACGGTAGCGCTCTACTTTAGCGCAGCGCTCACGCAGCCGCTTCCAACCACCCTATCACCTGTGGGATCCTTGGGCCAACAAACCGCAGTTCAAGCGCCTGGCGGGTCCTCCCAATCAGACACTAACGCGCCATCCGCCACCGCGCAGACCAGCGCAAACGTAACTATCAAGTTTATCGACGTCGGCCAGGGAGAAGCCATTCTCATTGCACTTCCCGAGAAAAACCGTGCTCATTGACGCTGGTCCCACAGGATCTGCTCCAAAAAAATTGCCCAGGTGCTCCAAGAACTTGGTCGAAACAAGATTGATTACCTGGTAGCTACCCATCCCGACGAAGATCACATCGGTGGCATGGCGGATGTCATTTCCAGCACACAAATCGGGACCATTTACGCACCAAACAAGACAAACAACACGGCAACATACAGAAAGTTTCTGGCCGCTATACAGAACAATAACCTGCAGATAACCCTTGCCGAAGCGGGTACCATCATCGACCAAACCGACAGCTACAAGCTAGAAATTCTCTGGCCCAAAAAGGACGCAAATTTCCCCGACACCAACGATTACTCGATAATCATCAAGCTGACCGTTGGTAACAAGACGTTCCTCTTCACGGGAGACGCCCCCACAAGCGCTATCCTGGACTCCAATCCAGGCCATATTGACGTGCTTAAACTCTCCCATCACGGCTCCCGAACAGGAACTACCGAGCAGCTAGTCCACAAGCTCTCGCCAACCTACGCCGTCCTCTCGTACGCCGTGGACAACCCCTACGGCCACCCCATGCAGTCGGTCCTGAACGCCCTCCACAAGCATTCCGTTGAGGTCTGGGGAACGGGCGCCAACGGAACCATTACTATTACCTGCGATGGTACAGACATTGATATATCTGGCGAGAAACCCGGCACGGTTGTAGCTCCTACCTCACAAGAAAAATCTGGCACGTCGTCGAAATCGAGGACCAAGTAATGAAAGCAATCATTGATCGATTTGAAGACAACAATCTTGCCGTGCTTGAACTAGACGATCAGCCAGGCAATATGCTTACCGTTTCTGTCGACGAGCTTCCAAGCAATGCTTGTCAGGGAGACGTTCTTTACTACCAAGACGGCTCGTGGACACTGGCCGAGGAAGAAACCGCCCAGCGTCACACCGATATCGACGACCTGTTCAACTCCTGCTTGCGCATGACGATACGGAAACTGAATAGCCCCAGATAAAGCCTAAAAATATGCGATTTTAGAATATTTACAAAAACTGCATGTAAACTCATAAATATGCGATTTTAGTATATTTTTGCAATATAGCAATCTACCTGCATAAATAAAAAAAGACGTCTTGTCGAGAAAGACGTCTATGTAGAGCACTTTTATTCAAGAAAAAATGTGCTATATTACAAATAACCGGTGGCGCGCAGCCTCGCTCTGCATAGAGGGAGGGCACGCCACCCGTTTTATAGGGACACGATAGCCGCAGCCATTCTCTTCTCGTCTTCAGCTAGAAGTACTCGCATCACTCAACCCCATTGACTCCAGCCATTTTTGCACTTCACTAAAAGTATACGTGCCTTTTGCCGCCAATCCCGGTATCACGCGAGAGGTACCGCACTCCCTCTTGTACTCCTCAATCATGTTGCCAAATCCTCCGCCGCCATGCGTACAGAACGGAATGACTGTCTTTCCACTCATCCGTTGCCCTTAAGAACGAAAGCACCGGAGGAGCAAATGTTTTAAGCCAGTTGGGCGATCCTATAAAGACAGTATCAAAGTCAGCAACATCTGTATCATATTGCATTAGCGCAGGACAAACGCCCTTTTCTATTTGCACTCTAACCTCTTTTACCGCCGTGTTATACGAGAAAGAATAGGGATCTTGAGGCTTAAGCTCCAGCAACTCACCATCGGTAATCAGCGCGATATCCTCCGCAAGCCTTCTTGTGATGCCGGAATATGAATAGTACACAATCAAAGACTTCATGTAAGAATCTCCACTACCAGCCGAGAAGAACGTGCTGTTGCAGCATTACGTCGAATTATTTGCCACAAGTATAGTTGATGGAATTGAGCGGCTGAATGACTTCTCACAGCAAGCATATGCTACAGTGAAACAAAAGCACTCTCGCTATCACAATTTATGGGATGACCGGGGTGCTTTTTGCTGGCGTACAACTACGCAAATCAAAATCTACATCAAATAAAAAGCCGCTCTAAGGCGGCTAATAACGGCGGTAGGATTTGAACCTACGTCTCCTCCATCAAGGGCACTCCCCGTACTGTGCTACTTTCCGTCATTGAAATTTTACATTCCTTCAATATAATGTCAACAAAATGAGCTATGAACAGCGTTTTCGTCTAGATCTAAATGAGATAGCCAATCTTTATCCAACATCACCAATCAAAGTGTCACTCCGTTAAAACCTAAAGATACCCACGCAAATCCACATCAAGTAGAATCGGGTGGGTATCTTTATTAACTATTATGCCTAATTTTTAGACAGAATGTCACTGAGCCAAAAACAGATGAAAGGAATTAACTATGGCAGTTGACGTTTAGTTACCAGTCAGAATGTCACTGCGCCAAAAACTGTTCATCATGCGACCTAGCGATATCAGCAGTTTAGTTACCAGTCAGAATGTCACTGCGCCAAAACCTTTTATTAAGTTGTATATCCAACTCAGGAGTTTAGTTACCAGTCAGAATGTCACTGCGCCAAAACTAAAGCCAACAAGCTGACATCAATCTTGACGTTTAGTTACCAGTCAGAATGTCACTGCGCCAAAACTTACAAGGACAACCAAGCACATCCAGAGAGTTTAGTTACCAGTCAGAATGTCACTGCGCCAAAACTGTTACTAGGTCAACTGTTACTCAATGGGGTTTAGTTACCAGTCAGAATGTCACTGCGCCAAAACCCCTTGGCTCACATCACAAGGAATCTTGTTGTTTAGTTACCAGTCAGAATGTCACTGCGCCAAAACGATTACCCCCTAGCTGCCTTCTGCAGCGTGGTTTAGTTACCAGTCAGAATGTCACTGCGCCAAAACGTAGCCACGCTCTTGACCTGCTGGCTTGATGTTTAGTTACCAGTCAGAATGTCACTGCGCCAAAACCAATTTTTATTCAAGTTGACTTCTACAAAAGTTTAGTTACCAGTCAGAATGTCACTGCGCCAAAAACTAACAAGGGTCTGGTCTTCAACGTTTACAGGTTTAGTTACCAGTCAGAATGTCACTGCGCCAAAACGACTTGTCCTTTCCTTGTTAACACAAGTATGTTTAGTTACCAGTCAGAATGTCACTGCGCCAAAACCGTGACGGGCGTCCCAAACCGTGTGGAGAGTTTAGTTACCAGTCAGAATGTCACTGCGCCAAAACTCTTGATGGCTCATACATGCGTCCAACGAGGTTTAGTTACCAGTCAGAATGTCACTGCGCCAAAACCATTGAGCATGCGAACAACTCCACATCGCGTTTAGTTACCAGTCAGAATGTCACTGCGCCAAAACTTATATACTGCCTTGAACCGTGGAAACTGTGTTTAGTTACCAGTCAGAATGTCACTGCGCCAAAACTGTTTCTGTTCAAGCGAAAAACCCGACTAGTTTAGTTACCAGTCAGAATGTCACTGCGCCAAAACTGGGACAAACTTAGTAGTTGCCATGTTAGAGTTTAGTTACCAGTCAGAATGTCACTGCGCCAAAACACGTTACGTTATCTATCCAACGGTTACGCGTTTAGTTACCAGTCAGAATGTCACTGCGCCAAAACAAGTCTTGACGTTGTAAGGGAAAAAATAGGTTTAGTTACCAGTCAGAATGTCACTGCGCCAAAACTAGACGGTCAACGTTAGGAATTATCCACTCGTTTAGTTACCAGTCAGAATGTCACTGCGCCAAAACAGTAAGTTATTTTTCTTGAGCCATTCAATTGTTTAGTTACCAGTCAGAATGTCACTGCGCCAAAACGCAACGCCTGCATAACTTCACCGATTACGGTTTAGTTACCAGTCAGAATGTCACTGCGCCAAAACCCAATGGGTCCTGGGAAACGTAGAATCCGCGTTTAGTTACCAGTCAGAATGTCACTGCGCCAAAACTAAAGCTTGCACAGATGAACGAAATTGCTAGTTTAGTTACCAGTCAGAATGTCACTGCGCCAAAACACAGCGGCAATATGGATGGAGCGGTGGGAAGTTTAGTTACCAGTCAGAATGTCACTGCGCCAAAACTGGCCAAGGAATTTGAATTTGACTTCAATAGTTTAGTTACCAGTCAGAATGTCACTGCGCCAAAACGAGCTGCTTCACGCCTTCTTCAATGCGCACGTTTAGTTACCAGTCAGAATGTCACTGCGCCAAAAACATGTCAATAATGGCAAGCGTCATACCATCAGTTTAGTTACCAGTCAGAATGTCACTGCGCCAAAACGAAAAGTACGGCTCAATTTCTGACAGTACAGTTTAGTTACCAGTCAGAATGTCACTGCGCCAAAAACGTATCGGATATCTTCAATCGCTTTAGCCTTGTTTAGTTACCAGTCAGAATGTCACTGCGCCAAAACCAATGACAGATGCTCCCAGCGGTGTGAGTTGTTTAGTTACCAGTCAGAATGTCACTGCGCCAAAACCGTTGTCGCAAAATCTCCCCTGCAAGGAGACGTCCATCCTGACTGAATCCGAAATAATATCAGAACAATCAAGCAGGGTCAATCACCTGTTTGTTCTCATTGTCATTATCCCGAATTGACGTTTCAGTTTCAATGAGAAGAGCCTGTATTCCAAGAAAAAAATGACATGACTTGACCACTCAGTGTATTGTTCTTGTGTAAAAAAATTCTTTAAATTTATAAAAAAACTATGGCTCCTCCAAAAGAAACATCAGAAATGAAGTTAAGAAATTCTATCTGGTTATCAAAGAACGATCTGCCTGCTTTCTCAGCAGAAAAAAATGACTCATCTTTAAGTATTTTGCCATATCCCATTCTGTTTGCAATTCGTAAGACGCCTTAAAAACCACTCGAAACTTGAAATATTTCATCATTAATAACAGAAACGGCGTCTACTATTCTTAATCTCCTTTGTTCATCTAAATTGATTTCTTTAGAAACATATTCAAAAAAATTTATTGTTTAATTTTTTTGTCATCCCATAGCAATGACAGCGGCGAGTCCACATAGAGAATGTTTTTGTTCTGGTTTTATCTCTTTATCTTCATTCCATAGTGAAAAAAAGGTATTTCTCTCAATTCTTCATCTTTTGCTAGCAGTGAATTGCATATCTCTGCAAATAAATGATTGTTGACAACTTCAAGCACAGATACTTTTTTGTCTGATAACTCTACCGATACAGGTACAGTTGAAAATACAATTCTCATAGGACAATTAACCTATCTACAGAATCAACAGCATTAGAAGATAAACCATGGCCAGTTATATTAATAATTGATTCATATTGTTTTTTTCAGTCACTTTTTAATACTTGAATTAACCCTTCTGTCGGCTTTGATTTATTTAATCGTTCAACAGCAAAATCCGCCGATTGTGCTGTTAATACAAGTTTTGAGTAGACAGACTCTTGGACCATTAGATAACCATCTTTAAGCAAAGATTTACGAAACAGCCTATATGCCTTTCTTTGTCTACTAGTTTCAACAGGCAAATCAAAGAAGACTAACAGTCTCATATACCTAACTCTTTCAGACATAACTAGCTTAATTCAAAAGAACTAATCTCAGAAACAGATGTCTTCTTATTAAGAGCATTTAGACAATCTTGAACAAATCCACTGATAACAGAACTTAATCTGTATCTTCCATCTTTATAGGGAAGCTCTTCGTTAACAAGATCGCTTAAATGATGTCTCAATTCTTTAGAGAAGTCGCCCTCAAACCTACTCAAAATGGTCTTATCAACTACTGGCCTAAATGGTTCCATAAGGTCACAAGCAAAATTAAACTGATTAAACTCACTTCGGTGACATATTCCTGTCTGAGTTAAATAACCTCTCGAAACTATCTCTCTTGCAACAGTCGACATCAAGATACTATAGCCATAATTTAAAGCTGCATTGAGCGGTGTATCATTATCCCGACAAAAATCATTTCCAAATAAGGCACTGAAATAATATTTAGCAGCAACCGCTTCCCTATTCGAAGAATCACCAGAATGTACGTCTAGTGAATACTGTCGAATTACCTCAGACTCGTCATTCAAATCAACGAGTGATAGTAAATCAGCTTGATGCTTAATTTTTTCCTGCACTACTTTTTGCCAAACGCGTTTCTTTTGAGGCAAGCTCCAAGATAGCTGTTCAACTATCCTGGAGCTTGTATTATATGCACCATATAGAGGAAGATACTGACCTATTGGATTGTGCTTTTCATCAGAAACAACTAAAGCAATTTTGTTTTTAGACAGTTCAGATAACAAGTATGCACTTAGAAAAACTCTCTGGGTACTCAAAACAACAGACGAAATCTCTGACAGATGGATTTTATGGACATCGTCTTCCACCTGAACAATCATGTACCCACCTTGGTATGTGCATTTACTTGGAGATTCAATAAGAACTATTCTAAAGCCCAATACGTCTCCTTCTTTCAAACATTCCAGTAACAGATTGATCAATTACATAGAATATGTTGCTGGAATCATTAAGTTTTTTATTCATATCTGGTTGCATACGGCCTGCTTGCTTCGACCCTCCAATTATATCCAAGTTAACAACAGGCTCACTACCTCTAAAAATCGATGAAAGACCACAAATAAGGTCAAAAATTTGTCGGGCATTTAAAGACGAAACTTTTTTATCAATTCCATCTAATTTAAGTTGTTTTATCAACATTTCCGACTTTTCTTTAGCTCGTTCAACAAGTCGTTTTAACACAGCTATCATCTCAACATTAGAATCTGTGGTATTCGTCTTATACTTCAAAATAAGTATCATGTCTTCTCTAGACATAAATACTGCTGCAGAATTACGGATATCTTTTTTGCCAGTTAAATAGAACTGTTGACCATTCCACTCAATCTTTTGATATTTATAAATCTGAGGAATAACAATTCCTGTAAGTGTTTCCTTTGCTTCTCGACACAATTCAACAGCGTAGTCCTCAATAAGATGATAAATATCATCTTTTCTAGTCGCTAACGAAAGTGGGAATGGAGCAAAATTCAAATGCTCATTTTCACCTTTTGATTTGTATATGAAGAAAAACGCAGAATTCTCTCCAGAATATCCACCATACTTTGAAACAGAAAGATTCTTTTTTTGTTTCAATAAGGGTTCTTTCCTTACCTTTTGGTGAATATACCGTCTCATCCCAAAACGTGCCACTTGTCATTTCTGGCATACGAGAAATAAAGCAGTCTTTAAAGTCAAATGTTTTCTTTATTTTCTCGACTTCTTCAATTGGATTCCATTCATCTCTAGTTACTTCTCCAGTTTCAAGATCAAAGCCGGGTTTCGAGAAACTAGCAACGAAGAATGGAGTCGTACCGGGGATTCTATGTTGCTTTTGAGCTTCTTCGCTCTCTTTCTTAACAAACTTACGCATTAGTTTTTGTTAAGCCAACTGGATTAGTAAATGCTTCCTCATATCGAATCGAAAGGAAGCGCCCCATTTCACAAGCTAAGAATGCATCATGAGCATGATGATAGTCATTCACTTCACGAATTTTAGGAAGGTTATACTTTTCCCTAATTTCATGCGACAGAGATGCTTTGATTGAACAAATTTCAGTTTCTGGATACTGACTCTTTAAGAGCATTCGAACAAACTTAACAATCTGGCTTGTTTCGACAAGTTGTCTATTGATAAAGCCTTCCATCTGCCTGTCAGTAACAACAGAACGAGTAAGGTTTTTATATTTTTTGTCACCAATCAATTTGACACGATGAAGTTCATGCCAAAGACCAGACATTTTACGTCTAACATCTGCATCCAATAAGAGAGAGTCTCCCTTACGCTGATTTTCATCGGAAAGAACCAATACGGTATTTTCAAAGCTATCGTCTTTGATATAAGACTGAGGCAAAACATGATCAATTTGGCAATACGTATTATCTGAAACACGCCGAATATCAATCGCATTTCCGGAGTACATTGATTTGCCATTTTGCATGAAATACAAAGAAAGGCGCTTATCTAATTGCTCGTCACTATGCTCAGCGAGCTGTTTAAATATATCCGCATTTTTATACTCTTCTTTAAGCTCAGAAAGCATCTTTTTAATGTTTTCATTACGCTTAGTAGTGCGCTTTCCACGCTTTTTTTCATCCTCATCACGAGTAGATTCAATATAAATGTGAGCAGCGGGTTTACCTGCAATCTTTGCAATCTCTTCAACAATTCTCAAAGCCTGATTGACTGATCTACGCACTGCAGGAGAACCTGGCAGATCTTCAACTGACTGGTCCTTTGAGAAGTACTTCTCATTATGAGTTTCAATCTCTTTATTAAATTCAAAGTTCTTGTTATGAAGAATCTCCATGAGAATCAGTGAGCTACCAACATGCTCTCCATAAGGATCACCTTCAACCAGAAGGTCCATTACAGACATCTTACGGAAATCAACTTCAGTCTTAATTCCTGTAAGTAATTTCTTAGAAAGACGCCCCCATCCCGTAAACCTGTGTCCACAGAATTTCTTAATTTGTTCAGCGGTGAGTACATCACCGTACTTCTTGGTAGTTTCTTCCTTAAGAATCTTCTTATCCTCAAAGAGAGTATTCCATAGAATGAGTTCTTCAATCATCTGCTTTGTCTGATCAGACCACTCATCAGTACCTAAAAGCTCTTTGAAAAAATGATGGGAACTAAGTTTAGACTCAAACTTTCCTTCACCTTGACCACCTTTAACGTGTGGAAAGTCTCGCCACGTTGTTTAAGCCAATCCTCCAGCTTCTTAAATGAAACCGACTTATATCTTTCAAACAACTCCTCATAAATAGAGAGCCTATCCTCTGCATCGAAGCGGTACCATTTATCATTATCCTGTGACCAACGAGCACCATTTAGCTCATTTAACACGCAGAACTTCTCGTACAATAAAGAACATTTAGGGAGAACCGGCTCTCCGTAAAGATACGTGCAGGTACCAGTCATACGCTGAATAAATTCGCGAGCACTTGCACCCTTATCGATAATATCTTCCCAGTTCCAAGGATAGATTTTTTCTCCCTCTTTGCCTTCCTGACGCTTTGACCAAGCAAAGCGTGGCTTGCCAGAAGCGTCCAGCGCTGCGCTCTTTTGAGTAAGAGGTCCTACATAGTATGGAATTCTGAAAGTCACAAGAGAGTTGAGCTTATGGCGAATCTCGGACAAGAAAGGATAAAACCTCTCTTGAGCATCGATAATTGCATTCATTTCTTCAAGATGAAGCTGGAATGGAATGCTTCCGTTATCACTAGTCTTAAGTCTTCTAAGGAACTTGCCGTTTGCAAACTTTGTCATCATTTCTTTATAACGTGAATCTGAGATGGCAGCCGTATCCTTAAACAGATTCTCTACCTCTTTTTTGAAGTCATCGTATTTTGCACCTCTGACCTCGTTGTATTTTGTATATCCCTTAGCTTTAGATTTATCGTAATCCTTCTGGTAAGGAGCATCGTAATGCTCTCCTCTAAAGAATTCGGAATACTTTGTTGGGCAATACTCTTTTACAAGATCTTTTAATGTTTTAAGGTCTTCTCCATATTTGTTGAACTTTGCAACCATGCTATAAGAGACGCTTTTGCCGTTGGCATCCTCAATAATATCCATCAAGATATAAGCTGAATATGCTTTCTGAAGTGCCTCATACAAAGCCATTCCCTCATCAGGAACTGACGCAATAAATGCCTCTCTCTGTTCATCATTATCAAAGGAGAAAGCAGATTTTTCAGCCTCTATCTTAAAGATAGTATTGAAATTAGCTTTATAACCTAAGACTGCATTAATAAGTTCTTTTGCAATTTTCTTATCTTCTAAAGTCAGTACTTTTAGAGCCTCGTCTTTTTTCTCGGCTCTTGTTAGTGATGAGTCTTCGAATACTTTCCTGAGCTTTTCTGAGTCAACCTCATCGATTTCAAAATCATATGCAGCGTCTGCCCATAAAACCAGAGCATTCAACAACTCTTCAATAGCCTCTGACATGCTTGCATCTTTGGCGCTTAGACTTGGGGTATCCTGATAAAGGAAGTTACCCCTTGTCTTCACAATGTTATGGAATGCTAGGTAAATTAATCTAAGGTCTTCTTGCTGGTCCGACTCAATTAGATGCTTGCACAAATGATAAATAGTTGGATATGACTGGTAGTACATGCGCTCGGTAAAGTCGGAGCTGTTAAAAAATGGGTATCGATACTCCCTGTGACCTTCTTCACGATCTTCTACCCTAAGCTTTGATTGTCTGAGACGAATAAAAAACTCAGGGTCTACCTTTGTCATCTCTCCATCAAACAGAGATTGGAGCAAATCAAGTCTCTGTCTGCGACGATCATAACGACGACGCTGCCCTCTTTTTAGACGAGTCTCTGCTGCTGTATTTGCGCTTGGAAATATTCTGCTTCCCCATGTTGGACGATTCTTAAAATGACAAAGATTACCATTCTCGTCAGTTACCGCCCAACCGACGGAACCGGTACCAATATCCAGTCCAACGTTATATGAAGGAATATTTCTAAGATTCATACTTGCGCTCCATTAAAAAGTGTTTTACTATCCAATTGTCTTGATTACCAGTCAGGACGTCACTGCGAGTCAAAATAACGGCAATTGCCTTAAATGCCTTCGGGCGTCATGTAGATGACAATTTTGACTTCACAAAGCCCCTTTATAAGGGGCTTTTTTCTTGACTAGTAGTCAAAAATATTTTAACTTTCGGCAGAAGTTAGAAGTATTTCTTCAATAACAAATCTGTAAACGGTAATATTTTTATCGTAAACGTTAAGATAATCGTTCACAGAAGCTTAAAGTTGAAGATATCTATACTTGCTGTTATTGCTAAATGGAATACCAGCTATCAAATGGTTTCTCATGGTAGACATGTGCTATATTGAAGCAAAAGCGCCCCGGTTATCACCAATTGGTGATAGCTGCGGCGCTTTTTATTACGCGCGAGTGTAAGTGAATCCGCGCCATCAAAAAAACGAGACCGATTCCCGACAAGCAACTGCCCGGGCGTATCTCGTTTTTAGTAAGTCTATGTAATCGTGAGTGCTTAGTCAAACCAGATCTTTATAACGTCACCGTCTGCGGAAGTAATATCCACAAGTGTGCCACTCTCGCCAGTCTTTGCAGCGTCCATAAGCGCATCAAGGTTGATGTTAGAGAGCTGCTCCTGAGTTTCCTGATTAAGATAGCTTCCGCTTACCTGGATTCCCGAATTCAAGACAAATTTTGCCAAACCCAGAGGCACACACATATCTACAACATCGCCGTCATCGGAGACTACATACACGTGCAAACCGTGCTTTGCAGAACCGTTGCCAAGGCGGACGCCCTTCTTCTTGCTACCGTCAGCCTCGTCGTTCTTCTCGACTTTGACCATACTCTTACCAAAAAGCTTGCCAAAGCTGAAACCTGAAGACTGAGTAGCAATACCCTGGTTGTCCTGCTCTACAGGCTCTTCTATGATCTCTGCGGGCTCGTCAGCTGCAACAGCAACAACCTCAGCAGCGCTCTTCTCGGCAGCGCTCTCTTGGACAGAAGCACTCTCCTGAGCAGAAGCGCTTGCGCCACTCAAAAGCTCGTCAACAGATACGCCAAGGAAGCGTGCAAGATCTGGCAACAGCGAGATATCCGGATAGTTAATGTCGTTCTCCCATTTGCTCACCGCCTGCGGGCTCACGTTCAGCTCTTTTGCCAGACGCTCCTGCGTTGCAGTTCTAGCCAAACGAAGACGTGCAATACGACGACCAAGGGTCTCAGATGAAGTAGTCATAGTTGCTCCTTTTTCTCAACTCATTATTACTGAAATAGCTTGCGGGCCGCTGATTTCACTATGAGTCGTAACAATACGTTCAACAAGAACGCATCAGTTGAGTTGGGTATCGTAACAGTTTCCGACCACTCAACAGTAGGTTGAGTTAGCAGGTAAACTATGCTTTTTGACCGAAATTTACTTGCCCTAAAATCGCTCTTCTACTACCATTTAATCAAGAAACTTTTGATGTTTTAGAAAGGTCTGTCTATGGCTGGCGAGAAGAACTGGGTGTTCTGGACCAGTGGTGCGCATATTGTTTCTGGTTTTGAGCAATGCGCTACAGACGGTTTTGTTGGCGTTGACGCAGACGGTGTCGTATACCTCTTTGATAACAATCAAAATGTCTTTGCCTCGGCCCATGCTTCAGATATTGAAGGAACGGTCGGCGGCTGGAGAGGAACCTGGCTCACTATCGACGACAAGAGATACGCTCTAGAATTTGTGCCTCTCGCAGATAAGATTGCTCCTCGCCTGCTTATTGGAGCCATAAGCAATGTGTTTATGCAGGAGCTCCATCACGGAGATCAGGAAAAGGTCCCTCGTGAGCTCCTTGAAGACTTCAAGATTGCATTCGAGAACGCCAAGTACAGGCGCTAGCTCAAACTAATTTTTTGAATTATTCATATCCTTGCGGAGGTACGATCACTGATATCGGCACCGGCGGATGAACTGCCTCCCATTTCTTGGACACGAGAAATAGGAGGCAGTTCAAAACACACCTAAGTCGGATAATCTGTTAAAAAGACGTATACATGACGCAGAAATTACCACAAACATGCAGATTATCGTCATTAGATGTGTAAAATGCCCGCAATTGAGCAGATTATCCGACTTAGGTGTGTTCCGTAGATACAGAATTTATCGACAGTTAAATTTCTTATATAAGTCTATTCATTTTCAAGCATATTAGATGAAGTTTATGCACAAATATGCATATCAGGTAGTGCGACCACCTATCAGCCAGGCTATCTTGATTAGGAACATGTCAATTCTTTAGCAAAACCTACCAAAGCTGCGCTATTTTGTGCGCCAGGCCTAAAAGCCTACGCTAACGCGCTCAACAGGCTAAAGCCTCGAGCAAAAAGACCCAAGTTTCTAACCTTGGGTCAAATAAATGCTTTAACTAATTTACGAAGCCGCTAATTTACTTATGCGCTCTCAATCTCGTTGAGTTTTGCATCAACCAATGTTGCCCCAAGGGTATTTTTGAAATGCGCAAGCGCAAACTGATGGTTCTCTGGCGTTAGCGACGCAACTGCTGGCTCAACAACCTCAATGTGATAACCCAGGTTGTAAGCGTCCACTGCCGTGTGCAGTACGCAGATGTCGGTAAGAACACCAGTTAGGATGACCGTGCTAATGCCGCGCTCCCTCAGACGAATATCAAGATCAGTTCCCGAGAAGGACGAGTAGTGACGCTTGTCCATCCAGAACACATGGCTGTCGTCTTTGTGCTGCTGATAGAAATCATTCAGAGGGCCAAACAGGTCTCTACCACTTGTGCCAATGATATTGTGGGGTGGGAAAAGCTTAGACTCTGGATGGAAGTTGTCTTCTGGATCGTGAGCATCAATGGCAAAGAAAATATAATCTCCGCGATCAAAAGCGTACTTTGTAGCCTCATAAATTGCGTCTGAAATAGCCTGAGCTGGCGCACCTGCTGTCAGCTTTCCGTCATCTGCTACAAATCATAGGTGTAATCAATCGAAATCAAGGCTTTCTTCATGTTTGGTCACGCTTCTTTCTTGAGTTTAAAAAGAGCCATCAGTAAAAGAATAGACGTCACCCATTGTACAGGTGACGTCTCTGTATTCCACGTTCAACACGTAAATGTTTTATGTGTACGTACTTGTCTCATTATCAACGGCACACTTACTTTTTTT